>Ga0208826_1001035_pt1 | contig 25139 bp, 17 predicted proteins | sample AD_UKC115_MetaG_FD_184451 | JGI IMG/M metagenome (GOLD analysis project Ga0208826, IMG submission 184451) | Active sludge microbial communities of municipal wastewater-treating anaerobic digesters from Hong Kong - AD_UKC115_MetaG (SPAdes)... | ecosystem: Engineered > Bioreactor > Anaerobic >...
AGAGTTAGTAGTTACTGCATTAGGCATCAAGAAGGAGAAAAAGGCCTTAGGGTATGCTGTACAGGATATTAAAAGTGATGAAATACTTAAAAACAAACAGACTAATGTAATTAATTCCTTGGCAGGAAAGGTTGCTGGTGTAAATGTCACTCAATCGGGTGGCTCTGCTGGCGTAGGTTCAACAATCATTATACGTGGAGGTAACTCTGCAAGTGAATCACGTGATAACCAGCCACTCTTTGTTGTCGATGGTGTTATTTACGATAACTCAACAGTAAATTCTGGAAACTCATTGACTGATGGTGTTACAAGAAATGCTACATCTTTTGGTAATCGTGTAATGGATATCAATCCCGAAGACATAGAGAATATGTCAATACTTAAGGGAGCTGCAGCTACAGCACTTTATGGTTCACGTGCAGCAGATGGAGTTGTTGTTATTACAACCAAAAAAGGTACTGAGGGGACAACCAAGGTAAACTTCAGTTCTAAGTTTTCATATTCCTGGGTAGGAAAAACCCCAGAACTTCAGGGTGTTTATGGGAGAGGTTATTACAATCAGGTAGGAGTATTCAGTGACTACACTACAAACTCCTGGGGAGATGTAATTACCGGTCCGGTGTATGATAACGTTGGAGAATTTTTCCAAGGGGGCACTGTTTACGACAATAATGTAAGTGTATCTGGTGGTTCGAGCAAGGGAAGCTTTTATCTTTCAGCATCTAATTTTGATCAGGAGGGAATTATTCCTAAAACAGGTTTTTATAAGACAACATTTCGTTTCAATGGCGAACAGAAATATGGTAAACTTACAGTAGGTGCGAATGCCTCATATACAGTTGCCAACACTCTTAAGACACTTACAGCTGCAGGTCTTTATAACGGTGGTGGGAATGGAACTATGACTGCTGTTTATGGTTGGCCTCGCAGTGATGATATGAAGCATTATCTCAATGAGGATGGAACTAAATACAGAATGTTTGAAGGCCTTCAGCAGCTTGCAGATGATGTCGAAAATCCTTACTGGATTATCAATAAAAACAGACTAACAGACTATAATAACCGTTTTACAGGATCTGTAAATGCAGCTCTTAATGTAGTAGACTGGTTTAATATTACTTATCGCTTAGGGTATGATAATTATGATAACGGTTCCTTTACTTATATTGCTCCTGGAGGTGCTGTCCTGGAGAAATATCAAAAAGGTCGTCTCAACAAGAGCAATGGTAAATATAACTACTTGTCATCAAATTTGATGCTTAATTTCCAGAAGAGTTTCAATGATTTTGATTTTGGTCTTTTGCTTGGTCAAGCTATAGAGGACACTAAGAGATCCACATGGACACATTGGGGATATGATTTTAAAACTCCAGGTACTATCAGTTTTTCGAATATAATTGATCTTAATAAGTTTTTCACTGAGAGGAATATGAATAAACGCATGGTCAGTGTTTTTGGAGAATTTAGAGCCAATTACAAAAATATTGCCTATTTAACTGTAACTGGTCGTAATGACTGGTCATCAACTCTTCCAAAGGAAAACAGATCTTATTTTTATCCTTCTGTTGCAGGTAGTTTTCTGTTTACTGAGTTAATACCTAAAAATGATATTCTTTCTTATGGAAAGCTTCGTCTTTCATGGGCTCAAGTAGGTAAGGACGCTGATGCATATGCTACTAACACTTATCTTTGGCCATCTCAAACAGTCAGTGGTGAATTCGTTGGAACTGGTAATAACTGGACTGGAGGTGGTCCTAATTTAAAACCTGAGATTCAGACTTCCTATGAGATAGGTACAGAGCTTAGATTTCTAAATGGCAGGTTAGGTCTTGATTTCACATATTATAACAGTGAAACTAAAAACCAGCTTGCAGCCCCTCGTCTTTGCCAGTCAACAGGCTATATATTTCTTACTCTAAATAGTGGCTCTGTGAAAAATAAAGGTATGGAGCTATCAATAAATGCTACCCCAATTGATAAAAAGGATTTTACATGGGATGTAACTCTTAATCTTTCCGGTAACCGTGGCAAACTTGGAGATTTTCTTCCTGGAGTAGGTTTGTTTTATGTAACCGATGTTCAGATAGGAGGTGTTAAGGCTGCTTCTATTCCAAATGGAGGCTATTTCCTTGGTATGACAGGAGACTACTGGATAAGAGAAAAGGACGCTGACGGCAACGAAGTTCCGGGTGGAAGATATGTAATTGATGAAGCTACAGGACTTTATACCACAACTAAAGTCACTACTAATATTGTAGGTAACAGGGAACCTAAGGTTATAGGCGGTTTGAATAACAGTTTCCGTTATAAGAATCTGGATTTTTCATTCCTCCTCGACATAAGAATAGGTGGTGATATCTATAATGGAACTGAGTACTACACTACAATGAAAGGTTTAAGTAAAAGAACTCTCCAGCGTGATGCCATAACCGTTTCTGGTGTTGGAAAAACTTCCGGTCAACCGTTAAGCTATACTTATGAGCGTGGCCAAAACTATGTTATTAACAATGCAACCTATTCAGGAGCTTATATGATACAACAATACTGGTCAAGTTACTGTGATAATTCATATAATTTTATTACAGACACAAACTGGTTAAGACTTCGTTCTATCTCACTCACATATGATTTTACAAGCATGTTCAAGAAAGATGGTTTTATAAAAGGTCTTTCTGCAAACATATCCGGAAATAACCTGTTTGTATGGACTAACTATAAAGGGATGGACCCTGAGGTAAGTGTTTCAGGATCCGGAACAGGTGGTTCAGGTTCAATGGGTATTGATTACTGTGGTGTGCCTTCTACAAAGAACGTGACATTTGGCATCAATTTAACATTTTAATTAACAGATTTAGAAAGGTATGATTATGAAAAATATATTACGTATAACTTTAAGTCTGGTTTTTCTACTTAGTATATCCTCTTGTAATGAATGGTTAGATGTCAATGTTGACCCTGATAACCCAAGTGACAAGAGTGCTACAGTAGAAATCAGGCTGCCATGGATACAACATTATTTTATGTATGCATATGGTACTGCCAACATGCGTACAAGTACAATTGCAGGAATTATTACACAAACTTCAACTACTTCCGGAAATGGTCTTTTGGCTGCATGGGATCCTGTCCAGTCAAGTTGTACAACTATCTATCAGAATTGGTTTATTGGTGCAGGTGTGAATATTCAGCCAATGATAGATAAGGCAAATGAAACCGGTTCCTATCATTATATTGGAGCTGCTTATTGCATAAGGGCGATGGGCTTTTTAATGATGCTCGATCTACATGGAGAGATTCCTTATACAGAGGCTTTTACAGGTAAATACAATCCTAAATATGATGATGGCAAAACTATTTATGAGGGTTGCATGGCAGATCTGGATCGTGCTATTGAGTACTTTAACATGACACAAAAAGCCGGTTCAACACCACTCTCTGCAGGAGACACTTGGAATGGTGGTGATGTTCAGAAATGGATTAAATTGTGTTATGGAGTTAAGGCTCGCTATCTTAACATGATCTCAAAGAAGTCAAATTACAGTGCTGATGCTGTTCTTGCAGCATTGGAAAATGCACCTCAATCCAATGCCGACAATACTATTATGAAACATTACAATGTTCAGGGAGATGCCACTAATGTTACTGTAGGAGACCCATATCAAACCAACACTACTTGGGATGCCGTAGGATATGGTACTTCACAACGTATGACCAGATGGTATCTAAATCTTTACACTAATAATTATACTGGTGGTTCTCACGTAATTGATCCAAGATTTTCAAAAGTTGCCCCTGCAATGATGAAAAACATAAAATTAGATGCTGCTGGCAAGATTTTAAGTTATCAATGGACAAGAGATATTGGAGTTGACATGATGAACTCCGATATTCGTCAGAATAGTGGGCCAATGCTTGCTTCATATGCAACAGCGGATAAGGTTATAAAGTATACTATTGCCGATGAAGCTGCAAGAAATGCCTTTATTGCTTCTCTTGGGAGTAAGCCATATACTGTCAGTGGAAATGATGTTTCTGTCACATATAAAAAAGGTTCTTTCTATGTTAACAGTACAAACTACAAAAGAGCAGGGGATACAGTATATGTTAACTTGAGATCCAATAGCTTGTCTACAAGCGGAAGGTCTGCAACTGATACATATTACTATATTTTGTCTGATCAAGATGCTGTAGCTGGCACAGGTACATTTTATGCAAGGCCTGATTCTGATTCTGATATCATGACTTATGCTGAAATGTGTTTCATTAAGGCAGAGGTTTATCTTAGAAAAAACATGCTGACACAGGCTCATACAGCATATCTCGCAGGTATTCGTGCGCATTTTGACCGTATGCAGACAAAACTCCGTGAGTGGCAGGCAAAGGGTGTCGCCAATCCTGATCAGATGCCTATGAGTGATGCAGATATAGCAGCTTATATGGCAAGTAATGCGGTTGTTCAAAATCCGTCAAATCTGACAATGGCTGAGATTATCAAACAAAAAATAATTGCTTTAGGCTTTGACTATCAAAATTGGAACGATATGAGGCGCTTTAACTATAGCGCTGGCAATATTGGCAACTTTGGTGTTGTATATATTGATTATAAGAGACCTTATGAGTTTAAGGCGACAAATAAGATGACAGGAACAAGCCCTACAGATTTGACTTACTGGTTCCGTCGCTTCAGTCAGAGTACTCATGAAAGCAACTACAACAAAGAGCAGTTAATGGCTTCAAATCCTCTTGCAATGCAGGATGCTATATGGAGTGATCCTGTTTGGTGGGATATTCCTGAATAAGTTGTATTTGATATAGCTTGATTAGATAAAAAGGGTGTCCAAAAAGCAATTTTTGGACACCCTCTTTTATTTTCTAATTTTTGAATATCCGTTGAATGCTCTTTACTGTTGTTTATTTTTAGTAGGAAAACTTCTGTTTTTTATAGTGATTATAGACACATCTTCCCAATATTATTTGAAAAATTACTTTTTGAGGAAAGGTTTTAAATCTTTAACAGCAACTTTCCCCTGGATAATGCCTTCTGCGTAACACGCAACTTCATAACAGTCAAAATTAAATGAAATGGTATCTTTTATGAAGTTAAAATCTAATTCATAAATAGAATCAAGCGATACTCCTTTCCTGTTGATTGCTTTGTTTATAATATCAAGCAGGGCAGTTGTGTCTGTTTTACTTGTCAATCTAAAACAGTCATTAAAGCCAATCTTTGTTTTTTTCTTTTTATCAAAGTTAAATGAGTAATAATAGGTCATAGGGTGGGCAGCTCCTGCCATGTAGTTAAAAACCGTAAAAGAATAACTTACAATTTTTCTATCACTATAGATTGATGAAGGGCTCGCCATGAAGCTACTGATAAAAGGAGGATGAGTCTCATCTGGCGAGAATTTAGGTTTCAATAGATTTTCAATAAATTGATCTTTTTGTTTGAGTAGTTCATTCTTTACACAAGTGTCAAATTCAGGTATGTTACATACAGGAGTAACAATTAATACCTCGCAATTTGCAGCCGAATCTTTCATGCTAAGTGTGTCAAGTCGAATCTCAGATCTCCATTTACTGTTAGTATTTGTCTTGTTGCAGCTTGTAGTAAAGTTTAAGGCTGTTATAATCAGGACAATACTTAAGAGATTAGTAATTTGTTTCATGTAATAATAGTTATTTGTTTATTTATTTTATGGAGTTTTCCCATAAAGAATAGACCTGTTTTTTTACTATCTGTGCCCACTCAAAATGTGAGTGACTTTTGTCGAAAGTTTGCCACGGGATTGGTTTCCCTATTTTTACTCTGATTGTTTTTCCTTTTTTGTTAAACAGTTCTCTTGGCAGGAGTACAAGTTCAATATTTGTCTTTATTCTGAATATTTTCCTGAACATAAATATAAATATGAATAGATTGGAATTTCTGCCCATGAAACAAATTGGCACAATATCTCTTTTACTTGAAATAGCCTTTGAAATGAAACTCTTTTGCCAGTCACAGTCTTCAACCTTTCGATGATATTTTCTGGAGACTTCTCCTGCAGGGAAATGAGAAATTGGATCTTTTCCGTTGTAAACTTCCTCCAGTGCCTGAAGATATTCTCTTGATGAACCTTCAAAAACGTTAACAGCTGCAATCAATGGGCGGAGTTGAGGAATGTACATAAATGCCTCATTGGCAATTGCCTTGACAGTGCCATATTTATTTGTAATTATATAGGTAAGAATAAGGCCGTCAACTATACCGAAAGGATGATTTGCTACAAAGAAACAACGACTGTTTTCTGGCAGATTTTCAATCCCTGTAATCTCAACCTTAATATTGAGCTCATCAATTACTTTGGGAAGAAAATCTTTACCTATACAATCCTTGTACTTGTTCATAATACGATTCATCTCATCCTCTTTGATAATGCGAGCAATAATGTTGGTTACAAATCGAGGGAGTGATTTTAAAAATTTTGAATTGCTCTCTGAAAGTATTTTCCTTATGTCAATGTACTTAACTTCATTATCCATTTTTAATCATTTTCGGTTCTTATTAGCAATTTTATGTCCAAAATTTTGGATAAAATAAAAATAATTTTCACTTTTGTTGCAAATGTAAGAGCAATGACGCTTTCAAACAATAATTTCAACCTTAATAATGGCAATTCCAATAAATTGTCAAGGGGAAGTTATTGATAGCATTTATGATAGAATATTTTAGTGACCTCCCCTGAAACTCAGGGGAGGTTTTATTTTTAAAAATGGAGACATATGGATAAAACATTTATTCCGAAGGGCTATAAGTCGCCTCTTGATATTTGGCAGACTGAGTTAGCAATCAAATTTATTAAGGACACATTTCAGGTTGAATTGTCTTCTGAGCTTAAACTCAGAAGGATAACAGCCCCACTGTTCTTACAAGCCGGTACAGGCCTCAATGACAATCTAAATGGAATTGAGACACCTATCAGTTTTATAACTGAGGGAGGGAATGGCAATGTGGCCGAAATAGTACAGTCTCTTGCAAAATGGAAACGTTTTGCCTTATGGCGTCATAATTTTAAACCTGGAATAGGTGTATATACTGACATGAACGCAATCAGACCTTGCGAGATCACAGACAATATCCATTCACTCTATGTCGATCAGTGGGATTGGGAGAAGGTAATCAAGCCATCTGACAGAAATGTGAAGACCTTGTATAATTGTGTAAGACACATATATTCAGCCATCAAACGCACTCAGTTTCTTTTGACAGAGAGATTTCCACTGTTGGATCCATTCCTTCCTGATGATATATCATTCTTCCATGCCCAGGATTTACTTGAAATGTACCCTGACCTGGAGCCCAAAGATAGGGAGAATGAAGCTGCGAAGAAATATGGAGCAATTTTTATTAGAGGAATTGGAGGCAAGCTTTCTGATGGTACAATTCATGATGGACGTTCTCCTGATTATGACGACTGGTCTACTTCTACAGGAGATAAGTCTGAGATTGGCGGTGTAGCGCTTTCAGGTCTCAATGGAGATATAATTATATGGAATCCCGTGTTGCAATCTGCATTGGAAATTTCTTCAATGGGCATCAGGGTTGACCCAATATCTCTTAAAAGACAACTTATAGAGAGGGGAGCGGAAGAGAGAAGTTCACTCTATTTTCACAAGTTACTTTTTGATGGTAAATTACCATGTACCATGGGAGGAGGAATAGGTCAATCAAGGCTTTGCATGCTATTGTTGCAAAAATGTCATATTGGTGAGGTTCAATCTTCCATGTGGCCTGAAGAGACTCTGCGAACTTGTGCTGAAAGAGGAGTTTTTATTTTTTAAAGAATGTTTTTATGAAATTTAAAGGAGCTATTTTTGACCTTGACGGCACTCTTGTGGATTCAATTGAAGATCTGGCAGAGTCAATGAATACTGTATTAAAAGAAAATAATTTTCCAGAACATGAAATTGACAAGTATAAATTGTTCGTTGGAAATGGTATAAAAACACTTGTCAGAAGATCTCTTCCTGCTGGTAGTGATGAGGAGACTGTCTCAAAGTGTTATCTGTCAATGATGAATGTTTATGATAACAACTGTGTCAGCAAAAGCAGGCCATATGATGGAATCAGGGAGCTTTTGCAAGAATTTACCGACAAAAAGATAAAACTTGCCGTGCTTTCGAACAAAGCGGATAATCTTACAAAAAAGATTATTTACTCGCTTTTCCCTGAGGTCCCATTTATAAAGATAGTCGGTCTTGAGGATGAAAATCTTAAGAAGCCAAATCCTGAAAGTGCCCTTGTTATTTGTAGAGAAATGAACGCTTCCCCAGATGAAGTTCTTTTTTTAGGAGATACGGCTGTAGATATGCAAACTGCCAAAAATGGCGGTTTTGTTGCAATCGGCGTTTTGTGGGGCTTTAGAGGCAAAGATGAGTTAATTGAGGCTGGCGCAGATATTATAGTAGAAAAACCAGTAGATTTAATGAATTTTTTGGATAGCAAAAGATAGCTAACAATTTAATTTTATTGTAAATTTGAAGAGTCTCAAATGATATTACATGAAGGTTAACATAATAGGTGGAGGAATGTCAGGCCTGACATTAGGTTGTTACCTTCAGATGTATGGTTTTGAAACTGAGATTTTCGAAAAAAATGCTGTTCCCGGAGGGCTTTGTGCGAGTTGGAAGAGGGGAGAATATACATTTGATGGCAGTATACGCTGGATACTTGGTTCCGGAAAAGGCAATGCTTTTTATAAGCTCTGGTCAGAATTAATTGACATGGATGAGCTTGATTTTATAACACATGAGACTTGTCTTGAAATAGAGTTAAATAACAACAGAAATAAATATGGAGAGAAGGTATTTAAACTCTATACCAATATTGATCGTCTCAAAGCCTACCTTCTTGATATAGCTCCTGAAGATGAAAAACAAATAAGGAAATTTATATTTCTTCTTCGCGTACTTCAACGGTACGAATTACCTCCAATGATTTGTGAAATTTCACAGTTACAAAGTATAAGACAGAAATCCAAGATGATCAGTTATCTTCCTCTTGGACATAGTTTTCTCAGATGGGGCAGAGCTACTAATTTTGAATTTGCCAGGAAGTTAAAAAATCCATTTCTCAAGGAAGCTATTGAATTGCTCTATGATGGAGAAGAGGTTAATCTTCTTGTTGTGGCAATGCCATTGGCTGCATATGATACTAAGAGTGCCGGCTATCCTGTCGGGGGATCGGCAAGGTTTGCTGATAGATTTAGGAAAAGATATGAAAGTTTGGGAGGTGTGATTCATTGTAACAGTCAAGTTGTTAGGGTAAATGTTGACAATGGAAGAGCTGCTGCCATAGAACTTGCCGAAGGTAGAAGGGTAGAATCGGATGTGACAGTTTCTGCTGCTGATTGGCATTTCACTGTTTTTGAGGCATTGGAAGGAAGATTTGTAGATAATAAAATTAACAAACTTGCCAATTTTAAATCTTTTAAGCTTTATCCTTCAGTTATAATGATATCTCTTGGTGTTGCGAGAAGTTTAAAAGAATATCCACATTTTTTTAGATTTCCACTACAAAATTGCTTTAAGTCACCTGATGGAACAATTTACAAAAGGCTCGAAGTACATATTTTTAATTACGACCCCACTCTTGCTCCTGAAGGTAAATGTGTTGTTTCAATGAGTTTTTTCACTGAAAATGGACAATTCTGGATAGAAAAACGAGAGAATGAAAGGGAACAATATTATATTCTTAAGGAACAATTCGCATCAAACATGATTGACGAACTGGACAGAAAGCTGGGAGGAATTAAGGAGAATCTGGAGGTTGTAGATGTTGCAACCCCTGCTACTTACTTAAGGTATACAGGCAATTGGATGGGAAGCGCCCAAGGTTGGTTTCCCAAAGAAAATCTGATAGCAAAATCTCCTGTAGAAATCCACCTTCCTGGACTTAAGGATTTCTTTTATAACAGCCAATGGCTAATACCGGGGGGAGGACTTCCTACAATTCTCAAGGCATCACACGACCTGGCACAAAAAATGAGATTTGTGTTTTACAAGGAAAAGTTCAATAAGATTTAGAAGGATATTCTACAGGTAATTCCACTAGTTGTATATCTTAGATTTTCAGTAGCAAGCCCGGTAACAGGGATTTTAATATAAGGCTCAATCTGAAGATAAAGATGTGATGAAATAGGTCTTTCAAATCCAAACATTAAATTTATTCTTCCTGCTATGTCAAATGCATTGAAAGGCTCTTCCTTTCTTTCGGATGTCGTGGATACATTGTTGAGCTTATAGGTTTTCTGAGCTCCAGTTGCTATCATTGTGACACTTTCGCTTAACTCCTGTTTGTACATTGTATGGGTGTATCGTTCACCTAAATAGGCTAAAGAAGAGACTCCGGCAGAAAAATAAAAGCTCTCTCTATTTTCGCCCGATGTTTTGGAAAGGAACCTCCAGGTAATGTTGACAGGAATGTCAAGATTGGTCAATTCGGCTGTAAGGCGATTTGCCGGAATAGCTCCACCCTCAATTGAATTGTTTGATTCAACTGTCTGATGCTCTATTTGTAAACCTGTGGTGAGTGATAATTTTGGGAGAAGCACTATCTCGAAGTTTACACCACCGGAAAGGTTGAAGGATGAGGCTGTAGATGTAGAATTTATTCCTGGAGACAGATTTAATCCAATCTGAACTTTTTTTCTCTTTTTCTGTATTCTTTGATTTTGAGAATTCTGCGATTCAATTGTTTCTTTATCAAAATGTAGTGTTTCATTTTCTTTGATACTTTCCCTATTTTCTGCTACCATTTTGTCTGACTGCCATTGGAGAGAATCGTCTATATTCTTTGGAGAGTCATTTTTTACTGTTGAAACTTCAATCAAACTTTGACCGTTATCTATTTTAGAGCGATCTATTCTGTTTGCTGCAATTTCTTCTTTAGGAATGATTTTTTTAATAGTTAGGTCTTCTTTGAATAAATCAGGAGTTTTTATTAAAAAGTTCTGTTTAATAATTGGTGCCTTTGTCTGTTTTTTATCATTCAGGACGATTGTAGCGTTGTTATTGTTTTGAACAGTTGTTTGTTTAAATGTTAAGAATAATGCCAGCCCAATAATCATACATGCTGCAGCTCCAGAAGAAATCTTGAGAAACAATGCTCTTCTTCTCCTTCTTTGTTTAAGAACAAAATTCTCCCAAGCGCCCTCTATATAGATCTCCTCATGTTCTAAAGCGGTTTTTTTGATAATTTCCACTATTTCATTCTCTTCTGTCGCCATACTTTCTTTCTCCATATTATTTGTGACCCGTGTTGAAGTGGAGCTTGAAAATTTCCTGCAGTCTTTTTTTTGAACGTGAAAGGTATACCCTTGAAGAACTTTCCGGAATTCTTAATTCTTTAGATATCTCTTCGTGACTGTATCCTTCGATTTCATACAGGCAAAAAACTGTTCTGTGAAGCTGCGGTAGATATTTGAGCATGTTAATAATCTCTTTGAAGGTAATTGAACCAACTACATCTTGGTGCGAATCCTGAAGGGTCAGCTCTTGAACATCAACCATTACACCTCTTTTTAATTCTTTTCTATATTTATCAATTGCAGTGTTTATCACTATCTTTCTCAACCAGATTTTAAATGGCTTTGAAGTATCATATCTTTTAATTTCATGGAAAACCTTTATAAAGCTATCATCGACAATCTCGATAGCATCATTCCTCTCTTTGGCATATAACAAGGCTACACTCATGGCATAACCGAAAAATTTCCTGTACAGCACCTCACGGGATTTTTCATTTTGACGAATGCAGCCTTGTATTATGACAGTTATATCTTGCTCTTTCTGTTGTACCACCAATTTGAACTTTACATGCCTGACAATTATAAGGATTTATTTTCAAATTCAGTTGGTATTTCTTAATCTCACTACATACTTAAGGATTGAGTAAGGTTCAACTTCGGATGTTATAACTCTGTCGTATAGAAGCTCTTTTCTGACCTTCTGAGGAATAATACATAAACTCTCATTAAATCCAAGTTTTGCCGGCATAAGCAAGATTGCATAACCACCCTCTTTCATCAGTTTTATTCCCTCTTCGAGGCCCTGTACCGCCTGAAAATGGTCAAGGAAGAATGATACTCCTGTTGCAGATGTAATTATCGAATCGTTTAAATATTTCCTTGTAAAATCAATATCAACCCTTGAGCCGACAAAAGGTCTAAAACCTGTGCCAGGTATACTGTCTATAAAAAACAGTCCTGAAGGCATTTTCTCATATCGTCCAGGATACTTAAGATCAGCATATTTTTGTATTGAGTCTATTTGTCTCTCAAAAAGATCATTCTCAGTTTCCACATCTGTAACTTCTATATCAACTATAAAATTACTATTGACTTGGAAGTATGTACAGCTGTAGCTTCCGTAAGCAAGATAAGAAGGGATAAAAAATTGATATTTCTCGCCAACTTTCATCAAACTGATCCCATAGTCCAAACCTTCTGGTACCATAGTGTTGCTTAAAAGACAAAATTGCAATGGCTTGTCACCATTTTCTTTACTGATGGATTGCAGTACTGTTCCGTCCAAAAGTGAAATTGAATAATAAAAACTGACAACGTTGCCTCTATTTAGTGATGTTCCGGTGTTATTTTCTGTCAACTTTCTGTAATATATACCACTATTATGTTTCTGTGCAACAATATTGTTGTCTGTAAGGTACTTGTTGATTTTCTGATCATCAATCCTAACTTGTTCTTCAAATTCCGAATCATCGTCGAGACATGATGTTGCAACAAAGGAGAATGGAAGCAGCAATAGAACCGCAAGAGTTAATTTGGTAAAATACTTTTTCCTCATAATATTATATTTATAATTTTATTTGACCATACGTAAGCAAATATAAAAATGCTACATTTGTGAGAGACCACGTGTTAAAATGCATACCAAACCGGAGAAATTATTGGTTCTGGCTATCAAAGCTGGTGATAGAAAGATGTTTGAGATATTCTTTAATGCGGAGTATTCAAATGTCAAATTTTTTGTTTGCCATTATGTTAAAGATTATAGTTCTGCGGAGGATATAACACAAGAGACTTTTCTCTCTATTTGGACAAGTAGAGAAATACTCGATGTCAATCTTAATTTACGGTCATATCTTTTTACCATAGCCAGAAATAAATCTTTAAATTATCTGAGAGATGTAGTTTCTAAAGTTTCAGATGAACTTGACAAAATTGAATTGCAAATTTCAATCAATTCTTTGTCGGGAGATTATATTATTTCAAGAATTGATGCACTGGACATGGAACATTTGATCGAACAAACTTTTTCCATTCTGCCTGATAAGATAAGAGAGCCATTTATTTTAAGTCGCAAATTCGGGTATACATATGAGGAGATAGCACAAAAGCTCGGAGTCTCCGTAAAAGTTGTGGAGCACAGCATATCTGCAGCACTTAAGATCTTTCGGAAACGTATTAAGAGATACATAGAATAAATAATATAATTGGGGTAAAAGGTTGTTAAGGTGTATTATTAAGGAGAAATTATGAATAAGGAGATTTTAAATAGGTATTTAAATGGTTCTGCGACCAAAGCAGAGAGGGAATCTGTGCTTAGATGGGCTGAAGCTTCACCAGCTAACAGAGAGGAACTCGAGAGGCTCAAGGCTCAGTGGGTCTTTGATCATCTTCCTTCATCTGCTGCTCCTGAAGGTGCAATTATAAAAATGAGAAAAAGATTGGGAAGAAGCGGCAGTAGTGCGAGATTAATCATGAGAATTGCTGCAGTGCTCTTTATACCTCTTGCCATTTTCGCTTTTTACCAACGACTGCAGTTGAATGATTTAAAAGAGAAATTAGCTTTTTTAGATCGCAGCGTTAATTATCAAACAGGCAGAGATTCACTTATTTATACTGTTCATACAGGTGTCAAAGGGTTGGTTGACTTGCCTGATGGGAGCAAGGTGTGGCTTAACAGTGGCAGCTCAATAAAGTGTCCGGCAATGTTTGCAGATAATCAGAGGGATGTTGAATTGGATGGTGAAGGCTATTTTATAGTGAAGGGTGATCCTGAGTGGCCTATGTTCATTGCTACAAAGAGAAAAATTACAATAAAGGTTACAGGTACTGAATTTAACCTGACATCTTATGCTAATGATACAGAGCTAAGACTTACTCTGGTTAAGGGCAATGTAGCCATTCTCAATGAAAAGGACAATTCGGAAATTCTCGTCAAACCCATGGAAGAGATTGTAATACCGGACAGAATGGCTCCACCAAAATTAAGACATCAGGCCGATGTGCATCTTAATACAGCATGGAAAGAGGGATTCTTGCTTTTTGACAATACACCTATGGACGAAGTTATTAAGAGAATGGAGAGATGGTATGGAGTAAAATTTATAATAAGTGATTCATCTATACTGAATAATAATTTCACAGGTGAGTTCAAGTCTGAGTCTCTCTCTCAAGTACTTGATTTTCTAAAAAAATCCTCATTTATTGGTTATAAAATCGAAGAAACTACAGTGACATTGTCTAGGTTGTAAATTTCAGGGGGGATTTTAATAGTTCTGTGTATTATTTGGGAAACACTAACCTAAATATGTCACATGATTAATTTAATTAACATCAGTACTAGAAGGTTTATTGGCACAATTATTCTGTTTACAGGTTTTCTTTTTGTCAGTCAAAATGCCGGTGCTCAGAATGTAACATTAAATCTCAAAAATGCTCCTTTAAAGTCAGTTTTAAAGGAGATTCAGAAACAAACGGGTTATACATTTGTCTATAACGACAATTTGATCCAGTCTCAGGACCCGGTAAACATTTCAGTCACAAATTCCAGTATTAAGGCCACTCTTGACGAACTGCTTCTAAAAATGAGGATAGACTATGAAATTGTTGGAAAACAAATTATTCTTTCCCCAAAGAAAAGTGCAGAAAAACCTGGGGATAAACTCAGAAATATTACGGGTAGAGTCTTGGATGATGAAGGCAAGCCTCTTGTAGGAGTAGCAGTATTTGTTCCGGGTACACCTTATGGTACTATTACGGATAATGACGGCACCTATAGTTTTGCAGTTGATAACAACCCCGATTTAACGGTACGTTTCAGCTTCATTGGTATGGAGACTAAAGATGTAAAACTTGGCAATCAGTCAAGGATAGATGTTTCACTTTCTCTTTCGAGCTACAGTATAGAAAATGTGGTTGTGACAGGTTATCAGACAATTTCTAAGGAGAGAGCTACAGGAGCTTTTTCAAAAGTGACAACAAAGGATTTTGAAGTCAAGAGGCTCAGCTCTTTCAGTAATCTTCTTGAGGGACAGGTGGCCGGTTACAACAAGGGATTGATTCGTGGTGTTACTACCATGAATGGTTCAAAGAATCCCCTTTATGTAATTGACGGATTCCCCGTTGAAAATGTCAAATATACATACTACGGTGCAACTAGCGAACAATTGCCTGACATTAACTTCGAAGACGTTGAGAGTATAACTGTTCTCAAGGACGCTGCTGCTACTTCTATTTATGGAGCCAGAGCAGCTAATGGAGTTATTGTTATAACTACCAAGAAAGCTGCAAGGGGTAAGACTGATATATCATTCTCGTCTAGTTTGACCTATACTCCATACGAATTTTACACTGGCAATCTTGCAGACTCTCGAACTATGATAGACATTGAGAAAGAGTGGGCGGTTCTCAATCCTAAACTGCAGAGTGCTACAGCGTCAGCTTATGCATCCAATTGTCTGGATAAGGCAATTTTTCCCACAAGTGGGATAAAGAATATTCTAAGCTATTATGCAGGAAGAATATCTCAGGCAGAAATGAACGCTCAACTTGAGGTGCTTGCATCAAAGGGCTATAATTATATTGATCAAGTAAGCAAGTATGGCAAAAGAGACAAATTGCAGCAGCAGTATAACCTTAATGTCGGCAATGCCTCTGATAAAAACTCAGTATATGCCTCAATTACATACAGGAGTAACAGACTTGAGGATATTAACTCAAAGGATGAATCAATAGGTATTAATCTTAAAAATTCACTAAACGTTACAAAATGGATGAGTGTGGATTTTGGTACTTATATTAACTATTCAGATGGAGTCACTCAGACTTTCAATTTAATGAGTCCGGGTTATACTATTATGCCTTATGACGATCTTGTAAATGCAGATGGTACAAATTATACTAAAACAGCTGCTGAAAGATACAGTGTTGAAAATCTGAAAAAAATCACAGACTACAAGTTGTATAACATGGACATTACCCCTATGGATGAGATCTATTGGAACAATCAGAGAAGCCGAGATTTCACTAACCGTATATACACAAGGTTAAATATTAATATCCTCAAAGATTTAAAGAGTTCTACCTCCTTTCAGTATGAGTATGGCAATTACAGGATTTCGCAACTGTTTGACAAAAGATCATATAAGGTGCGTTCAGATGTAAATTCCTCTGTCACCTACAATGCAGGTGAGTTCAGGCTGCCATATGGGCATGAGTATTATACCAGTACTAACCTTACTCATGGATATACTTTTAGACAACAGCTTGATTACAACACAAAAATCAAGGAGAAGCATGAAATAGTTGCCCAGGCAGGTTTTGAGGTTAGGGAAAATCAGACAAAATACAATTCAGACAAACTTTACAACTATGATCCGGATATGCTTTCCTACACTCCTATCGATGAGAAGACTCTTTCAAGCAGTGCTAGTGGAGCTTGGGGGACATTTTCACTTGCCAGTAACCTCGACAGACCATATTTCAGAGAATACATCAACCGGTATGTCTCACTCTACGGAAATGCTGCTTACACATTTGATTCAAAATATACCTTTACCGGAAGTATTCGTTGGGATCGTTCGAATCTCTGGGGGACAAGTTCTAAATATCAGAATAAACCAATTTATTCCGTAGGTCTTTCTTGGAATCTTAAGAGTGAAGATTTTTTTGACGTGGATTGGGTTGACATGTTGAAGATAAGATTCAGCCATGGAATCGGAGGAAATATTGCCAAGAACTCTGCTCCTTATATGACAGCAAGTTATTCCAATAATACTACTGTTGGAGGGATACAAGGTTCTGTTTCAACTAGACCAAATCCTTCACTCTGTTGGGAAAAGACCACAACAAATAATTTTGGTGTTGATTTTGCATTTTTTGATAACAGACTCAATGGTGCTCTAGAAATTTACAAAAAAGCTGGAGAAGATCTGTTAGCTAATACAATGGGTGTCCCGACTGAGGGATATGGGTACACAACTTACACAATAAACAATGGAGAGATGACCAACAAAGGATTTGAAATAACTCTTGAGGGGGATTTAGTGAAGAAGAAGGACTATTCATTTGGAGGCTCATTTATAGCAGGATACAATAAGAATAAGGTGACTTATGTCAATGTTAAAGCACCTGTTTACTATCTTGCGCTCGATTATCCGGAATCTTATCCAAGAATTGGGAATCCTTACAACGCTATTTATGGTTACAAATGGGCTGGACTTTCGACAACAGGGCTTCCTCAGATATATAATTCTAAAGGGGAAGTAATTTCCACTCAACCATCAGATATTGAAAGCATTGTTTACCTTGGAACCTATACTCCAGTTTATAATGGTTCTTTTTCTTTCAATGCAAGATACAAAAATTGGACACTCTATCTTCAATTCAACTATGAAGGAGGTCATAAGATCAGGAACACGTTTGTTCCTGCACTATCAGCTTCATACTCTTCTGCCCTTGCATCTTATGTGACTTCTTTAAGTTATCGAGTAAATTCAAAGATAACTGACAGGTGGAAACAAGCCGGCGATGAGACAAAGACTAATGTGCCACGTCTCGTTTTCGAATATGACCCTTCATATAGTTCATATTTATATACTATATATTCAATGGCCGATATAAATGTGCTTGATGCCGACAATTTGAGGCTCAGTAATGTATCGCTGAGTTACAAAGTCCCTGACTTAATATGCAAGAAAATATATATGTCAGGTGCGCGACTGCAGTTCAATATTGAGAACGCTGCAATGTGGGCAAAGAGTAAGGAAGCCAAGTATATGCTTGGAGGCTATGTCAAGCCTAACTATGTATTGGGATTATATCTAAACTTCTAAACGCATTAAACGATATGAAAAAAAATATATCAAGATTAATTACGACAATAGTAATCCTTTTTTCGTTATTTTCATCAACCTCATGTGATGATTACCTGAATGTACTGCCCAAAGGGAGTAAAATTCCCAAGACTCTTGCAGATTTTGAGGCCTTTCTGAGAGATGAATACAGCAACCAGACAACAAATGTGGAACAAGCCATTATTTTGCTAAATGACAGGTATGTAACAGTTGCAAATTTGAACTATTATCCACTTCAGAAAGCAAATTATAATTGGGATGAAACTGCAAACAGGATAGAATTGAATAGTAGTGATGAGAGTACTTATTACATGCAGTATAAAACAATTAATACCTGCAATTTGATTATTGAATATGCGCCTACTGCGACAGAGGCCACAGAAGCGCAAAAAAACGAATTAATGGCCTATGCCAAGGTAATCCGTTCTATGAGCTATTATGTGCTTGTTAACTTTTATGCCGATACATATCAAGCCTCCACTGCCTCTTCAGAACTTGGAGTACCACTCATTGAGAGTGCCAATCTCGGAGCACCTTATGAACAAGTGACAGTCAAAAAGATATATGATTATATTATTCAAAATGTGACCGAGGCAATCCCGTATTTACCAAATTTCGGCACAACCCCTCTTCATCCGGGGCTTGGAGCTGCCTATGCATTTCTTGCAAGAGTTTATCTCACAATGTGTGACTATACAAATGCAGCAAAATACGCAGACCTTGCACTGGGGATTAATAATCAGCTGTATGACTGGACAGCATTTTACGCTGCAAACAAGACTCAAATAGAAAATGCTGCGTCCTATACAAGATTAATTGATCCATGCAACTATACATTTGTGGAGAATTATAACTACAGGCATGGCGCTACTTACTACAGTGCTGCAGAAAATCCTGTTCCAATAGCTCGAATAGCTCTCTTTGAGCAGGGAGATGCAAGGTGTAAAGCTCGCTGGAAGTTATATACAGCCGGGAATGATACTTATTACTATTCAACATTGACAGGTTATCACAACTATGGAGGTTATACTACAACCGAAGTATATCTTATAAAGGCCGAATGCCAGGCAAGGGAAGACAAACTTAGTGATGCAATGAATACTCTTAACGCAGTTCGTAAGAAGAGAATCATCCCGGAATTTTATCAGGATCTGACAGCTGCTTCAAAGGCCGATGCGATAGCTAAGATTCGCAGGACAAAGGATAATGAGATGTTATTTTCAATTGTGCCGTTTGCTGATGCTCGTCGCTTTAATGCAGAGGGGACATATGCCAATACACGCACTTTCAGTAAGGTAGTGGGGACAACAACTGTCACACTTTCTCCAACCTCACATATGTGGACAATGCCTTTCCCTAAAGGAGCTACTGATAATCCAGGCAATGGAACTATTACACAAAATGTTGATAAGTAATTAACAATTGCCATAACAATCAGAATATGAAAAAAATTACAAATATTATCTCATTATTGTCGCTAATTGTTTTGTCACTAACTCTCACATCATTTGTGCAGCAAAATGCAAAACCTTTCACTATAGATGTAACTCTTACCGGTCTTGAAGACGGAACTGTTATTGAACTTGTTCCAGCTTGCACGCACAGTGTCGAAAAGTCTGTGGCAAATGCAGTGCTTAAAGGGGGAAAGGCAAATTTCAGTCAAACTATTGATAGTCCGAGATGCTACTATCTTAAAGTTAAGGACTCTGATGGATATCTCCAGTTTATGATAGACAGTGGTGACAAAATGACTCTTTCTGCAGATGTTACAAAGAGTATCTCTAATGGGGAAGTTTTATATAATTTTCACAATGTTAAAATAGAAGGAAGCCCAGTTTATCAGGAATTTAAGGAGAAGACAGCTGAGAGAGAAAAACTTAACAAAGATTTTGAGGAGATGCATAAAAAATTCTCATCTATCAGTCAAAAAATTTCAAAAGCTCGTTCTATGAACGATAAAAAAGCTCTCGACTCACTGTATGCTTCAGCTGAGTATAAGCAGCTAGAAAGTTCAGAGCGGGATTTCTTTAAAAGAGTGGAGGAGAGTGCTAACAGAAGTTTTATTGAGAATAAGGATAGCTGGTGGGGTCCGTTTTTGATGCTCTATCAAACAGCTTATTTTACAAAAGAGAACAGACCCGTATTTGATTCAATGTCCAAAGAAGCTAAAGAAAGTTATTATGGTAAAATAGTTTTTGAGGAGCTTTATCCTGTAAATAAAGCAGGGAATAAAATTCCAGACTTTACAGTAACAAACAGAGATGGGAGCAAAGTGAAATCAATGGATTTGATTAAAGGCAACAAGTATGTACTTATAGACTTTTGGGCTTCTTGGTGTGCCCCTTGCAGAAAAGAGATCCCTAATCTTAAGGCCTTGTATGCAAAATATCATGACAAAGGGTTACAGATAATCAGCATATCAACCGATAAAAAGGCCGAAGATTGGGAAAAGGCTTTAGCGACAGAACAGTTGCCATGGCTTAATTTCAGAGATGTTGACCAAAGTGTGGCTCAAACATTTAAAGTTAACGCTATTCCTGCCATCTTTTTAGTTGATGGTAATGGCGTTTTGATAGATGACGGTTTGAGAGGAGAAACTCTTGCATCCAAATTAGAAGAGCTGTTCAAATAAGCACCTCCGAAAAACATTGGTTTTGAATTTTATAGAGCCGCTGGTTGGTTGTTTTGCTTTGTAAACCACCAAGCGACTCTATATATCTTCCAATCTTAATGTAGTTAAATTCTTCGACAGGCAAGTCTTGGGGAAGTTTATCACATCCTGAGTACCAGGCTGTTTTTATGTTTCTATCTATCTTATGAACAATTCTGGCAAGCTTTACAATCTCTTGTGGTTCAGAGTCTCCTCCCATAAAGCATACACAAGTTATTGCGTTACCATAGAGAAGTATCAATTCTTCAAGTATTTCTTTGGTTAGAAGTTCTCCTATATTTTCTTGAAGATGAGGACTATGACAACCTTTACATCTGTTAGGGCATCCTGTAATATTTATTGCAAGAGAAATCTCATCTGGAATCTCGATGAAGACTATATCATAATTGTAAAATTTAAGCATTGCCAATTTCTTCCAAATGTGAGTAATATCTTTTTGCTGCCTCTTTCTTACGTTCAGCAGAGAAATTGCTAACTCTTTTCATGTATCCAATTATGCGTGTCATGTAATCCAGATTATTGCTCCCACATTTGGGACATTGCTTAAGGTAGCGCTTGTCAATATTACCGCAACTATTACAAATAGTATTTGGGATATTGAAGGTAAGGTAGTTACATCCTTCTGTAGCAGCCACTTTCAGTAACAATCTATATTGCTTTTGCGTGAGATGTTCCATAAGATTAAGGTGTAATGCGGATCCACCTGTTAGATGTTCTATATATTTTTTCCCGTGAAGACGGATTTTGTCAATTACATTAATACTTTCATCTTCAACAATGTAAAAATAACTATTATAGCATTCACGCGGGACTTTCAAACCATCTTCTTTGTCCCACTTTGCGTTTTTAACTCCAACATTTTCGGCAGGAATCATTTCACAATTGAACATAGTCTCTTTTGATCTATATTTTTTGTTGTATTGCTCTATTAGTCCGAGATTACTTTTTACAAACGTGGCGTACTCATCACAGTCAATTATTTTAATTCCCATAAACTCTGCTGCTTCAACAAGACCATTAATCCCAATTGTCAGGTATTGTCTTTCAAGGTTTATATAACCTGCGTCAAATAAAGGAAGCATGCCTTTGTCTTTCAGATCTTTTAAGTTTTCATTGTATGCCAGTTGTGCCTTGTGCATCAGTTCAACGATTTCTTCAAGAAATGTAAAATATGGTATTTTATATCTCGCAGCATACTGGATACAACGGTTCAAATTGACTGTCAGTACACTTTTTGAGCCTGTAGATACTCCACCTGCTCCGAGGGTATAGCTAAAGCCATTATCTAAAATTTCATTTCTGAGTCTGCAGCAACTACTGAGGGAATCGGCACTGTCGCTGAGATATGTAAAAAAAGAGTGCCCTTGTGAGTACATAAAGGCCGTAAAATCGCCGTATTCCTTATCCTTTATATCTCCATCTTTAGTCAGCAGAGCCATAGTTTCAACTGGAAAAGTCAAAACTGTTTTTGTTCGCTCCTGATTAAACCATTTCATAAATCTTTTTTGAAGCCAGCTAAGGGACTCCCAAACCGGACGACTTCCATCGGGGAAAACAAACTCACCAAAAAGACTTTCGAAATAATTACAATCGTAATAAGATATATTCCAAAAGACTGCCTGAAAATTACGAGCACCTGTAGGTTGGTTGATGGAGTATACAATCTGTTCAAAACAGTCAGTAATAACTTTATCTATTGTTCGATGTTTAAGCGACAGGTCTACAACTTCATCGGCTCTTTTGTAATAATCAACACCGTATTCATGCGAAATAAAGTAATTCAGGTACATCAGAAATTCAGGTGTTGCACAAGCTCCGCTAAGCATACTCGATACAATAAAAACCAGATTAATAAACCCTCCGCAGAAAGATTTCAGGTTTGTTGGCGGTTTGGAATTTCCCCCTATTGATAAAGTACCACCAAGCAACCAAGGGTACATGGTTATACTTGCACAGTAATTGGCAAGACTTGTTTCATCATTTTTGTAGATTAAATGGCTATTTAGTAGATCAATATATTTATCAGCGATCTCTTTGCCATACATCTCTTTAAGGCGGTCAGTCAGCAATCTCCGGTTAAGGCGAATAAATTCTGCCTTAGGAAGTTCTCCTGTTAGAGTTGCGATATTTTTCTTTTCCACATTTGCGTTTGCATCATACTTACTTCCACTTGCAGGATTTTCTGCAGAGCAATAATCAATCATAAATTTTAGTCTGTCGCGTGTTGCCCTATCTTCAGAGTGTTTTTGTCTATAAAGCATGTAGGCTTTTGCAACCGAGAAGTATTTCTCAGCCATAAGAGCGTTTTCAACTTGATTTTGGATTTCTTCAACATTCATCCTGTCAGATATTCTTACCCGCGAGAGGATGTTTGTAAGATCTTCTTCTGTAGCGAAACTGTCAACAGAAAGAAATGCTTTTCTAACTGCGTTTTTGATTTTTTCAATTGAAAAGGGTTCTATAGCTCCCTCTCTTTTAATGATGCTTAATCCCTGGCTGTTCATAAATAATTAATTAAAACAATTATTAATGGCCGGGATGGTTGGAGAGAAGAGATTACCTAAAGATGCAAAATCTTATCTGCTGCCTTTCACCCGAAGGCCACAAATATTAATACATTGGCAGGTCTTCTGACTTGTTCCAATCTGCTGGCCTTCCCAACTATATAGTCAGTGGCATAGAGTAAACAGATCTTATGAAGGAACTTACAGCTACGAGGATAGTCCCGGACTTTCACCGGATTCCCTTTTATAACCAGATGTGTTACAAAGGTAAAAAAAACTTCATCTGTCGGAGTTTGTTGAAACAAACTTTGAGAGGTAAAAACCGATTATTATCAAAATCTCTCCTATTGCAAAAATAGGCCAGTTAAAGTGTGTGGGTATAAATTGACTGATTGTTTGCTGAAAATGTGGGGACTGAATAAGACCGTCAAGTCCGGAGAGTAAATATTCTTGGATCAGTATGGCAGTGTAATCTTGCATAAATGTAAACAAAATAGCAATGACTCCTAATGCAATAAGCAACCATTGTTTTAATCCAAATCTTATCCGTAATCCTTTTGAAACATGATTTAAAATATACAGGGCGATTAAGATCATTGTTAAAGAACATATTATCGGAGCCAACACTGGACTTACCCATGGGACAGGAATCAAAAAAAGAAGATCCCATGTTAGCAGAGATTCAGGCCAACCAGCAAGAATGAAGAGCCATACATAGTAAAAAATATCCCAAATACCGAAAGTAAAAAGAAAAAATGCCAGACAACTAGAGAAATTCTTACCTGCAATCATTGAAACAGTTAACAGCATTACTATTGTAGCAAATTCCCGCAACCATTCTATTGGTACAGTTTGAAGAAAAGAGACAGTCGGTTGTGCTTCAAATTCCTGAGGGTAATAAATTTGTCTTAGGTAAATTACAACAATAGCTTCAAGCGCAGCCATCATTATGCCAAAAATTGTAATGGCTATCAATATGCCTTTATAACTATGAAAAGAAATTTTCATATGTTTAGCAATCTGTACCCGGAGCCGGGGTCGAACCGGCACAGCCTTGCGGCCACTGGTGTTTGAGACCAGCGCGTCTACCGATTCCGCCATCCGGGCTTAATTGTATTTCGGCAACAGTGCTGTAAACAGGGGAACAAAGGTAAGGAAAAAATTTGTTCAGCCAAATAGGAGCTATCTGGAAGGTTTATTTGTTGCTAAAAAAATAAATCCATACATTTGCGAAGCTCAACAGAAAGGGAACCTCGTGAGATTCGAGGACAGTACCCGCTGCTGTGATGCTTACCCTGCAAGGGGTTATCTTTCGCAAGCCACTGCCATTTGGTGGGAAGGCAAGAGATTTAAAAGCTAAGTCAGAAAACCTGCTGAGGGCGAAATTTATTAATCGAACTTTCGGGAGATAGAGAGCGATGCAAACCAGATTTGTCCGTTTATCACTTTTTTTTATTCTTTTTAGTAGCATATGTTCTGTTGCTGAGGCTGAATGTAGATTTATTACTAATGATACAATCAAGAAAAGACGTTTAGATTCCATTAAGATTGTTAGCCAAAAATCATCGGGTTTTTCTTCCAATTCTCGATTTTCGGTAGGGACGAATTTTATAAAATTCGATGACGGGGCGCTTGCCCCTGTTAGGGCCAATTCTCTTTCTGACTTTATTCAAAAGGAGAATGCATCCTATATTAAGGAGTTTGGAAGGGGTATGAATGCTTATATTTCCATTCGAGGGTCATCTTCATCCCACACTACCGTTGACTGGAACGGGATGAATCTTGCTATGCCCACTTTGGGCCAGACGGACTTTTCACATATCCCACT
>Ga0208826_1001036_pt1 | contig 25126 bp, 17 predicted proteins | sample AD_UKC115_MetaG_FD_184451 | JGI IMG/M metagenome (GOLD analysis project Ga0208826, IMG submission 184451) | Active sludge microbial communities of municipal wastewater-treating anaerobic digesters from Hong Kong - AD_UKC115_MetaG (SPAdes)... | ecosystem: Engineered > Bioreactor > Anaerobic >...
ATGGCACGGCGGAAAGCCTCAACGGCAAGTTCCGCGACGAGTGCCTGAGCATGGAGTGGTTCCGCAACCGCACCGAGGCTCGGGTCATCATCGAAACCTGGCGTCGGCACTACAACGAGGATCGGCCCCATTCGAGCCTCGGGTACCGCACGCCCAAGCAGTTCAAGGACGAACACAAGCAACGAGATCAAGCATCAACCCACCGAGCCAGCCTCAACTAATCAGTGGCCCGAAGAAACCCGGCAGGTCAGCAGCTTCCTCTGCACCAAGATCAATTCTGTCTATCGACGAGACCAGCGCCACCAATGGGTCTGTGACGTAGTCCACCTTCCAAGCGTTGAAATAGGTGCACTGGAACCCCTTGTCTTGGAGATCCGCCATCAGCATTCGAACGAGCGTGGTCTTGCCCGATCCCCATGGGGAGTCAAGCGCCATCACGAAGGGACCATTTAGCCGCTTGATCAGGCCGGAAAGAAATTCGACAACAGGCCGTCGATCGAGCGAGTCATGTCGAAATGGGTCGCCCTCAGGTACATCGAGTTCGTTGATTCGATAAGTCATGCTGTTTGCCCAGGATTTACGCGATCCCCAACGGGAAGCGCGATCCCATTTAGCCTTTGAAGATGTCCACCTTTGTCTCGAGGCACTTGCGCAGGTTGAGGTCGTGCGCACCCACTTCGAACCAGCTTGTTGGCTTCTGATAGATATCCAGTCCGCGCCCAATCTTGATGATCCAGCCGTTGTCGAGACGGATCTCGCGGTCGTGGATGTTGGGGTTGAGCTTCACCTCCAACTCGACGTCCAGCTCCAGCAGACTTTGCTTGAGCTCCTCGAGCTTCTCGGCCATTTCTGCCAAAGGCGTCTTGTCGTCATGGCCCGTGATCAGCGTGATCCGCTTGACGGTGCCAGCCTTGAGAGCCGTCTCGCAGAAGCGGACAAAGTTCTGAATCTGGTGTTGCAGCCGGATGTACGGATCTTCGATCACGACGGACTTCGCACCCTGCAGGTAGGGGCCGATGATCGACTCATAGCTGTGTCCGGTATCGCCATAGAGGATGGTGAAGTGCTGTTCCTTGAGCTCGATCGGTAACGGCCCAACCGAAGTGGAAGCCGGGGCCGGTGATACTGGCGTCGAGACTGCTGGAGTCTCCTGTGCAGCAGGTGCTGCTTGTACGGCGGGCTTCACTTCGACTGCCTCAGTTGGCTGCTCATCCGCCTGGTTCAACCGACGGCGAGCCGGCTCCTGTGTTGCCGGCGCATCTTTCGACTCTGGGCAGAAGACCACCACTTCCTCACCGCTGGCCTTAAGGTAAGACAGATTGATCCGGGCAAACTCGTCATCCGGTTTGCGCTTGTTCATCTGTTCCTTGACGCGGCGGCGGCACTCCGTGGCATAAGCCACGTATTCCTCGAACTCTTCGTCGCTTGGAGGCCCGTTGGGGTGCAGTACCTTCAAGAACGCGCAGACGGTCTTCTTGATACCTTTCTCGTCGCGCCCTTCGATCGCTTTGCCGAGTCGAATGCGCTTGCTCACTTCCTCGTACCGGTTCGTGTGCTTGAACTGGTAGTGGAACGCTTCGGCCAAGTAATCGGTGATGAACCCGTAATTGCTGGTCAGGAACTCACTGCTGTTCTTCGGCATCTCCCAGCCTGGGATGTAAGCGGCAAAACGATCCATCACGGCCAGGTCGAGCTCTGGCGGAAGTGGTTGGAATAGGTCGTGCTCGTTGGAGTTGACCACCTGTTGCACAGACACATCGATGTTGCCGACGAAACTTAGGCTGGCATCGGCAATGACTTCGGCCCCGCGCGAGAAGCGCCCGTTGGCCATGAAGTCCTTCATGATCTGGATGGTGTCTGGGTCGCGCACCTTGATGCCGCCGACTTCGTCAAAGGCGACCGTGTCCCAAAACCCAACCAAACCCACCTTGCGGCGTGCGTTGTTGTAGAACAGCGTGGCCTTGGTCGCCTGGCCGCCCGAGATCAAGGTGGCATAGGGCGAAAACTCGCTGAAGAAGTAGGACTTGCCGGTGCCGCGCGGGCCCAGCTCGATGTAGTTGTAGTTGGGCTCAACCAGCGCCGCCAACCTGGCGATGAAGTGCATCTGCACGCGTTTCGAGAGCTTGCTTGGTTCCAATCCCACAGAGCGCAACACCGCCGCCAGCCATTCATCACGCGTGAACGCCGCGCGCCCCTCTGCATAACGGTCGAAGTCGAAGCGGGTCAGTTGGATCGGCCGCAAATCCTCGATGGAAAACGCATAGTCATCTTCGTCGATGTCGTTGTGCGCCAGGGTCACTTCCGCCCAAATGCCGCCTTCCAGCAAGCGATCGTTGTCGCGGTAGAACTTCTCGCCGATCGCGATGCGTTGCGAATTGAAATTCTCCAGCGATGCCCAGTGGCGCTTTTCCTTTTCGACGTAGCGAACGTGAACTTTATCGATGAACCGATGCTTGCCCTTGGTGGCTACCTTGGACTGCGCCGCATTGGCCTCGTCCGGCCGCACATAGTTTTCCTGCAGCGACGACAGCACTGCCTCCATGCCAGCATCCATCTCTGCCTGGTCATTGCTGGCGCAATACTTGGCGAGCAGGAACTCCAGGACGAACGTCGGGACGTTGGTGCCTTTTTTGATTCGATGCAGCAGATCCTTACGAAGAACCTTGCCGTCGAACGTGGCGTTTAGTTTTTGGTCGAGTTCGTCCATAGGGATCATTCCGTATAGTCGGTTTCAAGCGCAAGATTGCTGTAGGCAGCCAGGGTTGTGGGGTTCAGCGCTTTGACCGAGAACTTGCCTCTGAACTCATCGTCCATGCGCAGCGCGATCTGTTTGCGCTGACCTGGCATCAGAGTCACGGTTCTGGTCGCGGGGTTCACATCGCCGCCTGGGCGCGGCTCTCCCACCACATTGCCCTTGCTGTCCTGCGCTTCCAGCAAGATCTCCACGCTCATGTCTTGCGAGAACATATCGTCGGCCACCAGTATCACTTCGATAACCGGCAATCGCGTAGTTATTCGTTTGGCGCCGTTCTTGTAGCTCAGCTCCACCACCACCTTGCGCAATTCCGCATGGGCGGCGGTATCCAGCCTGGCCACCAGCACCGGCACAACAGCCTCGGCCAGGGAAGCTCCGCCGTGGAAATACAGATGCCCCGAGCGATAGGGAGCCATGCTGCGCGGTAGCGCCACTTGGGTGAAATCACCGCGAATGCCGACCTTCTCTGCACTGACCACCAGGCTGTGACCATCCGCTGTGCCATCACCGAGCATCATGCGGTCATGGGCATTCACCGGCCATTTCCCCTGCGGTTTCACGCACACATCGCCGGCCTCCGCTTGCGCGTTCAGAAAGAAGCCGTGGTCGGTCACGATGACCGCCTCTTTGAAGCCCATGCCACGCAGCTTATGCAGTGCCACGCGGATCAGCTTGAGCGTGCCTGGGATCAGGCCCAGCGTCGTTTCCGGGTTGCTTTCCAATTGGCTGTCGATTTCCGTGGAACGCAGCACCAACAGATCGACGGTCTCTGCGATCTTGGGTTTGCCGCGAACAAAATCATTGAGCGGCATTTCCGCGAAGCGATCACCATACCGCTTGGCCAGCACATTCATGCGCTGCGGAACATTGCTTACTGGGGTACCCGCCAGCTTGGGCACCAGAGAATCGTTCTCTAGCGACAGAGTCAGCCCCGTGCGAGCGCCCGGCAGCAGGCTCGCCATGCCCACCAGGGTGATGGTCGGTAGCTGCGCATAGGCCGCTTGCAGCTCGACGGGACCGTCTTCCGCCAGCAGCTTTTCGAGGGCCACGCCCAACTCGTAACGCAGGGCGTCCACCATCAGGTAGGCCACTTTGCGTCCGCTTTCCTTGAGTCGATCCGCCACCAGGCGATCAAAGGCATCGGCATTGGCCAGCCGCCCGGTGGGTGGCCAACCGGCGGTTTCGACGTGTTTCACAAACACGCCCTGAACCTTTTCCGCCAGGCGCCGATAGCGGGCCCGAGCTTGGCTGATCACTTCATGCATCAAGCCATGCGGGTCGAGGAAGTCTCCCGCCGCTTGCTCAAACTCGCGCTGCAGACGATCTGCTTCACGCAGGCTGCCCAGGTAGAAGTCGATCAGCTCCGCTTGCGAGCGGGCGTGATCCGGGAGCTGGCGCTCAAAATCGTCGCAGGCCTCGACCAGGCTCAAACAAGACCGCACCAACTCCCACTGAGCCTGGCTTTCGCCCTTGCCGAGCCATACCGAACTCTTGTGGCGGGTCAGCACACGGCGCGTGGCATCGGTGTCACCGCTGACAATGCCCTTGATCGCTGTGCGCAGAAAGGTCCGCTCCTCGAATGGGAATGTGTCGCGCTCACCCAGGTCTTCAATCGCGCCGCATAGATCGGTCAGGTTGAGTTCAGCCTCGATGGCCTCGGCGCGCTCGATGTACGCCGCGCGTGACTTCGGATCGCTGCGCAGACGGTCGCACACATCCTCGACGATGGGTCTGGCTTCCATCGGTGCGTGCGGCACCCCCTTCAGGGTGTCCGGCAGCGCCACTGGCAGATCAAATACAAACTCACTGAACAGCACGTAGCGCCACAGTTCATCCGCCAGGGCAGACCAGGTCTTGCCGCGGGTCTTCACGCTCAAGCCTAAGGTCGCGCGGAGGAAATCCCGCGCTTCTTGCACCCAGCCTTCCTGCCCCTTGAGCGCTTCGGATTGGTTGGTAGTAGGGGCCAGCAGTGCGGCCAGAATCTCGCGGCCGGATTCCACCCGCAAAGTGGCTCGCAGCTGCGGCCAGCTCACGCCGCCGCCAATGGCATCGATCACGGCAAAGGTCGGCCCAGAGGGAGAGGTGGCAAAGACCTGCCGGATCTCGGTCGCGTGATCCGGCCTGGCGCGCAGACACAGGCTCAGATACTCGTCGCCATCATCTTGCGGGAACACCGCGCCGCATTCTGCGTACAGGGCGAATGGATCAGCTTGCTTCTGCTCGTCGGTTTCCGGGCGCTTGGTCGGCACATAGATCAAGACTCCTTCCAGCGGTGCCTTGGGTTGCCCCACCTCACGCAGCGCCAGCAGCGCCGCCTCACGGCTTTCGATACTGCTTTCAGACGCATCTACCACCCGGACCTTGTCGGCCGCCAAGTCGAAACACTGCTCGCGGTAGCGCTTGTCGGCGTCGTACACCACCAAACAGCCGGCGTGCTTCAGGCGCGGTTTCAGCACGCTTTCTCGAATGAATTCCGCAATACTCATAGATGCACGATCTCCAGGTCACCCCAGCGGGACTTCAGGTATTCAGCAACTAACCGCCGGTGGCAGTGTTCAGGAGTCGACTCACTGCAGAGAAGGCATCCACCGTCAATGAGATCTTTAGGAACCTTTTCCTCAACTTTTCTCCGAGCCATCAAGTCCATGAATTGCTTTTCATAGCTAGCCCAGTCACCCCCGTTTTTCTTGTATTCGTCGAGGATCTCTTTGGTTGGCGCGAGGTCCGGCCGATGAACATAGTCAATGCGGTTGATCTCGCGAAGGAAGAAGCGAAGATCATCTTTCTTCGTAAACCCTGCGAGTTGGGACACATTGTTCAGGCGAGCATCAACCAGCCTTACCAGGCCTGGCTGATTGAGGCGCGTGAAGAACTGTTCGGCGTTCTTCTTTGTGAATCCGATGGTAAATACCTTCATGGTTTGGCCCCTTCTCGCAGTTCTTCCTGCAGCATTGCCTCATCCTGATAAGCAATCTGCTCACCGTGAACCCGATATGCATCGATGAGAATTTCTTCGCGCGTGTGGAACATGTCGTTTTCGGACATCTTATGGAGCTGGAGCATTCGCGCCTCCATTGCGCGATGCTCTTCCAAATGCCCGTCGGCATGTATGTGTTGCACTGGCGTTCCGGATTCGAACATGCGCCGCGCGACAAGTACTGCACGATGACAATCAAGCGGGTCTTTTTCCGCGCACATCAGCGCGATTTGATACTTTTCCATGCCCTGGCGCAGACGTTCTAGACCTTGTGCAAACAAGGGTTCCTTGGCCAACAGGTCGTACTGCACCTTTCCTTGGCGATAGCAAGCAGGGTTTTCACTTCGAGCCCCTAGCTCCTTGCCGAGGAACACATAGGCTATCTGCGCTTGAGCAAGCGCATTCTTAAGCGCGTCTTTGGAATACTGCGGAAAATGCCGACTGTAGGGATGCGAACGGACATCAGCCAAGGCCGTAACGCCATGCTGCTTCAATAAGGCGACAAACACATCGATTGGATGCGTAGAGTGTCCGATGGTTAGAAGTTCGCTCATCCGCCCGCTCTCTCTTTGGTGATGATCGACGCCACGAGCTTGTACGCGAACGTCTCCCCATTTTGATTAGTGTGGGGCTCGGACAGGCTGATGCATGCAACGACTGAAGGAATTCGATACTCTCCAGCCCCTTTTTCCAAGCATGCGCGCTCATACTCCGGATCGGTAACGTCCAGTTTGTAGTGCTGCCCACGGTAATTGAAACTGGCCCGCACGATCGGTTTCATGTCGCCGAAGTCCGGGGCCTTAGGGCCCGCATGAAGAACCATCTCGTCCAGTTCGATCAAGCGCAAGGAGCCGCCATCTTCGTCGATGAGTCCGTCTGGAACGCGATTGTTCCGGTTGTAGTAGGCACTGAATCCGTTCGCCCAAAGGTCCGCATCTTGGTCAACCAATTCAAGGACGTCGTCCCAGGACGCGCTCCCTTTCTTCTCCCAATAAAATCTGTCGTCGATCAGAACATTCTCGCTCTGGTGGCCGTGGGGGCGTTCCTCAATGCACGGAATCTCAATGACATCGAGCAGCTGCGCCGTTTTGCCGTCCGAATAGCGACGATCCAACTCGGAGATTTCGTGCCCTGCTCGATTGCTGATTGGGCGGAACCAGGAGTTATCGCCCGTACGCTTGCCAGCAACACAGCGCCCTGAAATCTTCCTTGAGTTGGCCAGGCAAACGATCGTTTCAATACTGTTCGGCGCATCGCTGCTCATTTCACTCTCCCTTCTTTCTTCCGCGAGTTTTCTTCGGCGCTGCCTCGGGCTCGATGCACAGACTCTCCAGACCATGCGCGATCGCAAGCGACTTGTCCGTCTTGCACTTCTCGCGCACGCGCTCCGGCCAGTAGTTCATGGCCAGGTGCGCCCAGTCGTAGTCGCCTTTTTCCAGCTTGGCCCAGGTGTCCTTGAGCACTTTCTGCCAGGGCTTGTGACGGAACAGCGGCCACAGCGGCGCGGCGCTGATCTGCACGCCGTCGTCGTGGTTGGGCTTGTAGGTGGGCGCGAGCTTGAGCAGGGTGTCGCGCAGCTCGATCAGCTCCAGCTCAAAGGCTTGCAATGCCTCGAACTGCTTTTCGTCGTCGCGAGTGCGAGCCGAGCCCTTGTTGCGCAGCGCCGTCACGTCAGCGCCAACTTGTTTGAGCTTGGGTTCGACGAAGTCGTTGATCGCCGTGTAAAGCGTCTGGCTGCTGAGGCTGGGGTAATAGACCCACAGTGTGTAGCTGCCGGACGTCGTGCTCAGCGGCCAGTAGATGGGCGCTTTGCGGCGGCTCTTGGAGTAGCGCTGCAGATGAAAGGCGAAGAAGTCTCGCTGCAGCCAGCGGCGCACGTCATCTGGAACGGTCATGTCGACGCGCACCAGCACTTCCTCAACTAGGCGCGCGAGGTCATGCATGTTGCCCTGGTCGTCTACCAATATGCCGGCGTGCACATGGAAGGGTTCAGCATCGGCTGAAAGCATCCCAGGGGCTTGCTTGGGAAGTGGATCAAACGGCATTGGTGCAGAGAGCGTCTGAGATTCAGCGGCGGCTCGTCGCACATCAAAGCGACCAAATGCGACCCCGACCGCGTAGGAAAGTATCGAGCTCCTCACGAATTCAGCAGAAATCGATTCCTCAACGTCATCATCACTGTCGTCTTCTACAGCCTCTTCATCCTCGGTGTCGGAGCCTTTCTCCAGAATTTCATCCGCCCATGTGATGTCTCTCACTCCATAGACTGCACTGATTTCCCTGCTGGTCTCATCAAGTGCACGAGTGGTCGAACTTTCTGCCAACAGCTGAAGACGTTGGAGCTCGGACAGGGAGGTAGGAATGTCCCCCGCCAATGTGGGCGCAATAAACCAGGGTGACGTCTCATTTACTCTTGCCTTGTACTCAATGATGGATCGCATTGCCGCGCTCACACAGTTTTTGACCGTCTCTTGGGCACGTAGCGTTGGAGTTCGCCAGGGCAGTCTCTTCAGTGCCCCTGTGGAGTAGTCGCTTGCATTTGACTGTAAATGGATAATGGCTCGAATTGGCTTGCTGTTAACCCAGCCTAATAAATATTCGGGCGAGATATCGTGTTCCGGCAGAATGGCGGGCCCGTTGCTTGTAAATATCATTCCCGCAGGCAATGCTCTTGCACTGAAGCCGCGTGAACTACGCTTCGAATATGTTGCCCCGGCACGGTACCAGTAGTCAGACGCTTGACGCACCTGCGCAGTAGACCCGTTCATTGCAAGGTTAATTTGGCGAAGCTCCGCGCCATCCTTGCTCCAGTTCAGCAATAAATGAAAATCAGAATAGAAGAACGAGAATTCGCCGCCCTTGTTGAAAGGGGTCCATTTGTTTCCGACTCCGATTGAGTCCGCAGGAATTTCCCATAACAATCTGATAAATCGGAAGTTGTCAAAAGATTTCATCCCTTCGCGTGCAGTTCCGCCAGTCGGCTCAAAACGTACGGGATCGGATAGGAGTTCACGAACTTCTGATGTTGCTGAATATAAGAGCTTCCCTTGTGGAAGGGCTGTGAACCAACTCTTCATGCACACAATGGCTTGCTCGTTGGCTTTCGAAGCAACAAGTAACGCATCCCTTGCGCCCGGCTGTTTTCTCAAGTCAAGTGCTTTGAATGAGTCGCTACCGTTCCCATGCAGAACATATGCAGCCGCCTCAACAAGCGCGTCATCCATGACACCCCAGCCGAGATCAGCCAGGACATTCAGGCGCGACAAGACAATGTTCACCCGATAGTGTTCGAGCCGAGGGGAAAGCAAGAAAGACCGCGAAGAAATGCATCCGACATAACCCCTTGGGGCAAGTTCCGTCGCTCGTGCCACAAACGATGCGTATATATCGTTATGCGAGCCGCGATAGCAGTCTCGAATAATTGAGTACGTTGATTCGGTAGGCGCTCCAAACGGAGGATTCATTACGACCACGTCGAACGCGGTTCTACAAAGATCGATAAGGCGAAGGCCTTCCAACGCATCCTGTGCAAACAAGCGTCCCTGGTAAGTTGATTTCGCTGCCTGGGCAAATTCCGCGAGTGCTTCACGCAGCCGCACTTCGGCTTGCTGCCAGCTCTCTTGCTCCTGTTGCGCGAAGAGTCCAGTGCCTTTACCGACATAGACCTGGCGGATCAAGCTCGGCAACTCGCGTTCAACCTGGAGCAGCACTCCGAGCTCCGGCAGGCCCTTGAGCAGTTGCAGGGTCTTCTCGAACAGCTCGGCATCTTGTTGATCGAGGTTGGCCGCAAACTGCTGGCGCAGCTCACGTTCCGCCGGCGGCGCAATGGCGGCGACCACATGGCCGCGCCCAATCAAAGGGCGGTCTTTGGCCTTGACGCCGGCATCGTGCCAAGCACGTTGCGCCCGCAGCCACAGCGCCAACGAAGCGATCTGCGCGGCGCGCGGATCAATATCGACGCCATAAATGTTGTGTTCGATGATCAGGCGCGGCACATCGCGCAGAAATGTCGCCTCGTCCTCATAGGTCTGGCACAGTGGCTTCAGGGCCGCTTTGGGCTGGGTGGAAACGTCCAGCGAACCAGGGCCGTGCTGTTGTTCCCAAGCCCAGGCCTCGCAATAGATCTCGGCGAACAGATCAAAGGCATACAGGCCGAAGTGCATGGAGCCGCAGGCCGGGTCCAGCAGCTTGAGGGTGCGCGGGTCGCGCAGCTTGGTAGCGGCTTGTGGCATTTCGTCCGGCTTCACCAGCAGGTATTGGCAGCGATCGCGTAAACTTGTTTGCCCGCCCGTGGCGTTGAACCAGAGTCGCCCGAGGGTGTTGTCCACCAGGAACTCGACCACATAGCGCGGCGTGAAGAACTGGTTGCGTACCGCCAGTTCTCGGCTGTTGCGCGGTGCCTGACTGGCATCGCGCATCGCCTTGCGCTCTTCCTTGGAGTTGAAGTACTGGTAGATCCAGCCGATGGTTTCGTCTTCGCTCCACAGCGGGGCGATGTCGGCATCGTTGATCAGGTTCAGCACTTGCAGCAGCGCGGCCTCGCGCGGGAACAGGCGGCCCTGCGGTGAGTAGCGGTCAAACAGACCGGGCAGGTCTTGGGCGAGCTCATCGAACACGCTGAACAGGTACACGCGGTAGGCATCGCCGGTTTCGCCCAGGCCGGTGCCGGCCAAGCGCGCGTAGAGCTGAAAGCCCTTGGCCTGGAAACCGTTGCCCACTGATTCGACCAGCAGACCACGCGCCTCGGCCATGCGCAGCGCCGCCAGGCGGTTGAGCACGGTGAAGGCCTGCTCACGCACGATGCGATCCAGCCCCTGGGTGGCGTTCATGTCGCCACTGGCGGTGTAGTGCGCGAGGGTATCGCGCAGGATGCGGGCGGTTTCGCGCTGGGCGTCGTTGATGTGGCGCAGGCTGGCCAGCTCCGCCACAGTGCCCGAGTTCGGGTCCATGCCGTAATCGTTTTGCAGCTGGCGGGTGAATTCCTCTTCCAGCACCCGGCGCGCGTCGTTGACGAAGCGCTGCAGGCGGTTTCTTGTTATTTGGTCGAAGGCCATCAATCGATTCCTATTGTTCTCTGCCTGCTTGCTGTGAACCGGGCGCTTGCCAATCCTCGCCAAAGTGAGCGCGCAGGCTCTCGATGGCGGGTGGCAAGGCGCCGTTGCAGGTCACGCCCAGGTAAGTGGCCGCACGCGTGGCGCCCACGTACAGATATTTGTCGAAAAGCGCTGGATGCAGCGCGGCGAGCTGGTCGATGCCTACGAAGAACACCGCTTCGAACTCCAGCCCCTTGATGTGCTGGATGTCGAAGACGCGCACGTTGCTTTCCTGGCCGACCGCCTGACCCTCGCGGCAGGCAATGACCTGGATGTTGTGTTCGGACAGGGCTTCGTTCAGCGCCTCAGCCACCGGTGCCACATCGTCTTCGGCATTCACAAAGATGGCGGTGGATGGCAGCTGACCGACGAAGCGCTCGATCTCTCGGATGCGGTCTGCCAGCCAACTGACAACGACGGCTGTCTCGCTGGCGTGCTCCAGGAGCGCGGGGGCTACGCCGCCACTGTCCACATGCGTAGGCAAGCTGACGTTCTGCTCGGTGCCGCCGACGGCACGAATCATGGCGCGAGCCAGATCGTTCAGTTGCTTGCTCTGCCGGTAAGAGACGGTGATCTCTTTGATGTCGAAGTCGGCAAAGACCCATTTCATCTCGTCAGCGGATCGCGCACCCCAGGTGGTCAGGCGTTGGTTGAAGTCGCCACAGGCAAAAAACGAGCGCAGCCGTGGATGCGCCAGGGCGGCCATGCAGGCCAGCTGGATAGGCGAAAAGTCGGTCGCCTCATCCACCAAGACCTGGTTGCGGTAATGGCCCAGGATGGGCTGAAGTGCCGACCAAGCGGGGCTGTCGATATCACGCTGAATATTGGGCCGGCTGATCAAGTCGCCTGCGGCGCGCAGGATCGCGAGCAGCACAATGTCCAGTTCGAGCGGATGGATATCGCGGGCTTCGAAGCCTTCGTTGTGATACCAGTTCTCGGCTTGCTGGCGTTCGCGTCGGAACGCTCGGTAGCGCTTCGGAATGCCGTCGAGATAGCGCTTGACCGGATTCACGAAGCGGCGCGCGCTGGTCTGCACCAGCAGGCTCGTCCCCACCTCGGCGCGGTCGGCTTCCGTCAGGCCACGCTCTGCCAGCCACTCGGTGATCTTGCCGTTGCGCGACGACTTGCTGACCGCGCGCTTTGAGGCTGCAGCCCGGGCTTGGGCACGCACCGCTTGCATGTAGGCGTTGAGAGCGGCGGCACGACCGGTGCGCGGTGCTGTAGTGTCTTCTTCCTCATCGGCATCAAGCTCGTCTTGCTCGTCGGCATCGGTGGTCTGGGCTTGCTGCAGGCCATCGATGAAGCGCGCCAACTCATCCAGGAACGCCCGATTGCGATTGAGCTGGAGGTTGAGCGCAGCTTTGATCTTGCCGTCAGAGGCTTCTTTCAGGCTGGCGACGAGCGCCTGTACCTTGGGGAGCTCGGCTGCCAGCGATCCGAAGGTGGACGCCAACGCGCCATCGCCCGCTTGCGTAAGGATGTGGTGCAGCCGCTCGCCCAAGCTCTGGACTTCGGGCGCCTTGGCTTCGCGTAGCATGTTGGCCGCTTCATGCAGCTCTTGCACGTAGGTGTTGCGCTGCCACGTGTTGAAATCGTCGAACCACTGAATCGGGCGATCCAGCGCCGCTGCGCTCAGGCTTGGCAGGCCGTCTTTCAAGACAAAGGTGCCTCCACCCGATGCGGTTCTGAGGACGCCAAATGCATTTCGCGCCAGTTCGCGCCGGTAGTCCTGCCAGGTTCTGATGCGGAGATCGGAGGCGGGAACACCTTCACGAGCAAAGGCCTCCTTGAGGTACTGCTTGAGCAATTCGGTGGGCGTGAACATCAGCCAACTGTTGGCGTGCGCGACGCCCTGGGCAGTAGCCACCGTTTCAACCAGACGTTGTTCGCCTTCCTCCAGGAAGGCGGTGTCGAGCTTCTGGCCAAGGCGGCGGATCAGGGTTGTCGTCTTACCCGTGCCGGGCGGGCCAAGAATCAGCAAGCGCTTGTCGAGGGGAAGGCGAAAAATCTCATCCTGGTACTGATCCAGAACGGGCTGATCGCGCAGCCCCATCTTGGTAATGACGCTGCGGCGCACGCCGTCGATGATGTTGGCCTTGACGGTTTCCTCGGCCAGCAGTTGACCCAGAAGGTCTTCGGTGACTTCTTCTCCGGCAACCTCAGTCAGTAGCGCTCGCAACGACTCGATCGTGAGTGGGCCGAAATGCTCGGCTTCCACCACGGTATCGCGCGAATCCCAGCCTTCGGCTAGTGCGGCGGGTCGGAGTTGGGCGCGCTCCAAGACCTCGACAACGGTGCCATTGGGCAGTGTGAACTCGGCCCCGATCGCCAAAGAGGCCAAGCGACCGACCGGGGCACGGTAACTGGCCAGATTCTGGAAACCCGAAACCGGCGTGGTGCGGCAGATGTAATAGGTGCGCTCTTCGCCTTCCTCATCCACAACGACGACACGGGCGATCGCAGGCTCAGCCGCCAATATCTGATAGCTCTCTCGGTTGGCCTGGCTGATCTGATCCAGTTTCTGGATGGCCGAACTGGACGTCATCGTATTGACGCTCGCCAAGGCATCGGAGCCCAGCGTTCGCCCATCGTGCAGATTGCGTTTTGCAGCCGTAGCGATGCTGTCGAGCTGGGTGAGCGCCTCGCCTGCGACTTGCTCAATGTGTTGTCTGAATTCGGTGGTCAGCTCCATGGTTAGTTCCCACCCGTTCCAGGCTGTTCACCCACGACAAGAGACACTTCGATCTCGGCATACAGAGCGAGTTGAGCCTTGATTTCATGGAGCTGTTGAATCAGCGCGTCGATGTCTGCCGCAGAGGTCATCTTCACCGGTACAGCGATCGATTTGGTGAGCTTCGCCGGACCTTTCTCACCAGTCTTGGCTCGCTCTTCCTCCATGCGCTTGCGCAGGCGTTCCTGCCCTTGGCGCTGGATGGAGCGCTTCAGATCTTCGAGGGTGCTGTTGATGTCGTAGTCCCGGGCCAGCAGCTTCTTGAGTCCGGCCAGATCCTGTGTGGCGGCCAGGGCGAGCCCGTCCAGCCGGTTCACGGCGTTGCCGCGCTCCTCCTGGGTGAGCTCTTCCCACTCGGGGATGCGCTGCAGATCCTCGACACCTTCCTTCAAACGCAGCTTTTGCTGATCGGAGAGCGTGATGACCGCATCGCGCACGCGGCCCTTCAGATGGGTGAGCTGCGAATTGAAGTCGGCGGTGTGCTTGTAGAAGTCTTCTTTGCCCAGGCGCTCTGACAGGGTTCCCAGGTCTTCGGCAAGTTCGCGACGCAGCTCCCCTGGCACGCCGGTGTCCGGCAAGGCTTCGATGTCGCGGCGATGGGCTTGCAGGTCACGCAGGGTGGCGTCGAGCCCGTTGTCGAGCACCCGCTTCACTTCGAGCGCCCACTTGAGGTTGTCGTAAATGGCGGAGGTTTCTGCGCCCAACCGCTGAGGCGCATCGGAAGCGTCTGTGAACAGGACGTCGGCAATATCCTGGTTCAAGGTGCGAATGCGGTCACTGCCCGCCAGCCCGAGGCCGCTGAGCTTTTCGGCCAAAGAACCGTAGTCGTGCTGGAAGCGCGGGAAGTGCTTCGCTGCCGCCTTGCTGATTTCTTGCTCCAGCGGAATGACCATGTCACCGACCAGCTCGGTGAGTCGCTCTGCAGCGCGACCGAGCGTTTCGATGGACGGGCGCTCGTCGCGCAGGGCGACACCGATCTGCTTGAAGGAGTTGTTGGTCTTCAGGGCATCGATTGCCTGCTGCCCAGCGGCCGTGACTTCGCGTCCCGAGACCTTGAGCTTGATTTCGCCGGCCATGAGCATGGCTGCGACGATGTAGCGCGTGGTATCCGGCGACCAGCCGAACGGGTCGCTGCTGAAGTCGTCGAGCAGGCGCTTGCCATCGACTGTGCCGCGCTTGTCGATGTAGTCGCGGATGCTGATCATCGCCTTGTGGTCGGTCTTGAAGGAGGAACGCCCGGCCACGGTTTGCACCAGGCCGAGCGGGTCCAGCGCGCTGCTGATGGCGGCGGGATTGGCGGCCTTGAGGAATTTCTCGGCGGTGTCGGTTCCCGCACGTACCGGCGCTTCGACATAACGGTCGAACACCTGGTCGGCCACGTCAGAGAGCAGCTTCTTGGCGGCCTCCAGCAGATCGGCATCCAGTGCCGACACCGCCGTGGCCTGGCCACGGAACACAAATGAACCTGCCTGCAGGGTTTGCTTGATCTTGCTCTGCAGCTGGGTAGCCAACTTGGCAGCACGGTCGAGCTGGCCGGTGCAGTAGTCTTTGACCTCTTGGTCGGGCTCGTTGCGGTGCAGTTCGGCGATGCGCTGACAGCGATAGATTTCGTTCGCTAGATCGTCGAGTTCGGAATTGGCGCGAGCCAAGAGCCCGACGACATTCCGACCGGCCCGACTACGGGAGTCATCCAGCATCCGGTTCTTGGCGGTGTCGTAGTCGCTGGCAGGCACCAACTCGACAACGGTCTGGATGGTGCTCTGATCACCGGCCAGGCTGGTGATGGCGCTGCCGGCCTGGACCTTCAGGCCCGTTGCGACGGCCATCGTGCCGTGGAGGCTGACACGGGGCAGCGGATCGAAAGACTCGCGCAGCGCATCGTTGAAGATGCGCTTCACGTCCACGGTGCGCAGTGCAATTGCACCGCGCTCCTGCTCGATGTCCCGCAGCTTCTCGCTGAGGAATACGAGATTGCCATCCTTCTCGCCGAGCGGCACATGCACGTCGTTCAGCATCTCTTCGACGGCTTTCTTGACCGTGTCGAGCTGCGAGGGTGCCGTGACGGAGGGATGCATCAGGCTGGCGACGTTCTGAACCGAGACTGGCAAGTTGCCGAGGATCTGCAACACGGCGACGGACTTGGCGATGTCCTGATGTAGCTGTGAATCCGGGAAGCGAATCTGCACCTTGCCGACCGCCTGGTGGATGGACGTGAAGGCACGGCGGATGTCCTTTTCCAGTTCGTCGTACAGCGTCACCGTGGTGGCCAGCCAGCCCACCGGCTGATCGGCCATTGCCTTGGAACCGCCTTCACCTTTCAGCACGTCCTGGATCACTTTGATCGCAGAGCGCAGGCCGATACCTCCAGTGGACTTGGCGAGCGCGCCCAACAGGTGCAGCAGGATGTCGAAGTGCGCCGGCAGGAACGGGTAGAGATTGGTGAAACTCTCTTTGCTGAAGTCCGCGTCGTAATACTTGGCGTCTTGCAACTTGGTGTTGTGCCGCAGGGCCTGACCATGGGCATCGAACAGTTTGCCCAGTTCGGTCTCGCCCGCTGGCGATTTGCCGAGCAGGCGGCGATAGCAAATCTCTTTGATGTCGCTCGATTCGAGGTCGATCTGGATCGGGAAGCGGTCCTTAAGCTTGTAGAGCTTGTCGGAGTTCAGTGCGGCGCGCGGGTCATCTTCCGTCAGCGTCTGCTGCGCGGTAGAGATGATCCATGCCTTGCCGTCGCCCAGCCGCTTGAGGTTCTTGGCCAGGCCATCGAGGTTGAGGATCAGGTTGTCACGCGAGGCAACGTACTGGCCGACTTCGTCGACGATGAAGATGATGTTCTGCTTGCCACTTTTCTCGTGGACGATGTCGATCATCTCCTGCACGCGCTGGTCTTCGAACTGGAAGAAGCCTTCGGTGCTGGACGAGAAGGACTTGGCCTCGGGGAAGAGTGCCGGGTACATCTCATGGGCGATCTTGGGGATCAGCCCGTCGATGGCGAGCGGGTTGTTTTGCACGCGGGCCCAGGTCGCACCCGGCAGTGCCTGCGCGATGCGGTCGTGCAGCTCGGGGGTGCGGCCATCCTTTTCGACCATGCGCTCAAAAGCGGCAACCTTCAGGTTGCGCGAGTAGCCGGCCCACTGCAGCACCTTAAAGTAGAGGACCGTGGATACGTCTTCCATAGTGGCGCCGGCAAGCATTTCACTGGCCAGATCCAGCATGACCACAGCAGCCGGGAAGCGCTTCGCTACAGTGCTGAGGAGCGCCTTGGTCTGCGGCTTGTGCAGGCGGTCCTGCAGGTAATTGATGAACGGCGTGCCGTCGATGGTGCGCTGATCATCAAACGCCAGGCCGAGGTACTTGGTGAACGAGCTCTTACCGGAGCCGTAGAAGCCTGAGACCCAAACGCCCACCTCATTTTCGCCACCGGACTCCATCGCGATCTGCATGCGGTCGAGGAGCTTGCGGAACTGCTCCTCGATGCTGTCGGTGACGACGTACTCGGAGATCTCAGCCTTGAGGCGGCCCTCTTGCGAGGCACCATAGGTGATGACCTTCTCGATGGTCCGGTAGATGTCCTTGCTGGGGTCGAAGAGTGATCGGATGGTCATATGTCAGTCCCTGGTTCTGTCTTTTGTTCAACCGCCGACGTGGACGGAGCGGTAGTTGCCGTCTTCTGGGTAGAAGCCGAGAAACTTCAGGCGGGTCTTGCCTGTTCGCACGCCGGGGTACAGAAAGATCGTTGGTACGTGAAACTTGCCTTGGAGTTGGCTTTCGATGGCGCCGATGCGCAGGAACGGATGCAGCGCCTCGAGGTCCGTCACCAGCAGCAGCGCGTTCTGCTGCCCTTCGAGTGGCGCCAATGCATCTTCCAGCCGCTTCAAGAGGCCGTTATCCGACGTCAGGATGTCGGCCAACGCTTTGTTGGTACGGGACCAATCCAGTGGCGCGGACTTGTCTTCCATCACGCAGAGCGACCAGAACGGGTCATCCTTCAGCAGCGCCCATATCTGTTCGGCGATCGAGAACATGTGGACTTCCCATCCTTCCTGGTGGAGCTTTGCCACCCAGGCGGGGGTCTGCCGTTTCACCTCAAGGATCTGCTCCGGAGAGAAGACCAGGTAATAGATCGGTTCGAAGCTCGCGTGACCGAGCTCGCGCCCATGTCGAATGCGCTCCCGCAACTCGTCGAAATTAGCCTTTAGCGAGGACATCGCAGAGCGCCTCCATGTCTTGTTGTTTCCAGCTGATGCGGATCACATCGCCAGCAGCCTGGACGATGAGCAAACCCTTCAGCGAAAGTCGTTTGATTTCTTCCAGCACGTCTTCACGCGCCAAGCCGAACAACTGCCAGTCATCGTGGGCCAACAGCGCGTTGTCGCCAACACCGGAGAGGTGCAGCTCGTAGGCCAGGTAGGCAGCTACGAGCGGCGAGACGCGGAACGGCAGGATGCGGCGACTCGATCGCAGTCCCCGTTCAAGCATCCCGTAGTCGGCACAGCAACCAGTCAGGTAGGCAGAGACGCGCCGCACGGTGGTTTCCGACCAGCGTTTGACTGTCTTACCGTCGTCGATTCCGCGTTCGACGAAGGCGCGGGCATCGTCGTTGGTGATCTGCGTATATCCGCCGGCATAACGAGCCCAGTACACGTGGCGTACAAAGTCGCCCAGGATGGGGTTGGCTCGACTGGTATAGATGAGCAAGAGCTGGGTCAGGTCTGCCGTCGAGAGAGTGGGCGACAGTCGCTTGAGGTGCGCGGCTGGTGTGCCGCCAGACACCAAGTACCGTGGAGCGAAGCACTCGACGACGATGTTGCGCAGTCGGCGTGCTGTGACTGTCGGAAACCGACCCGATTCGAGCGCGACCTGGTGCAACTGGTTGGCCGACATCCCGGGCGACCACAATTCCAGGAGCGTCTTGGTCTCGATAACGAGTCCAAGACCCGCCTGCAGCTGAGTCGTGTAGGGCTTGTTGTCGGTCACGATTACCCCACCAAATACGGATACGCCCGTGCGTTGCGGGAGAATGCGGACGCATAGGCGCCGGCAATGGCTCGAAGGGCATCGGGAGAGTCGATGTCTTTGATGCTCCCGACAGCGGTGGGTCCTTCGCCGACCTTCATGTCACTCTGGCAGAGGTGCTTGATCGCCTCCAGCGCCTCGTCTTTCTTCTGGGGCAGCTTGCCGGCAATTTCTTCTCCGAGAGGGCTGAGAACGAGCGAGTGCAGGTCCTGTTCGATCTCCTCAGGCATGCGGAACAGGTGGTAGCTGCCGACGCTCAGATGCTCGTCATGGAGACGGCGAGCGGCCTCCAGCACGCCGTGGTACTGCGCCAGCTTGGACGTCTTGGAGAAGACAGGTTCAAGAAACAGGCGACTCGAGGCCTCGTGAAATGACGTTGGCCACCATCCGAACTGGGCGCGCTCGCCCAGAAATCCGACGAGGAGCCTCATCTGCAGCAAGGTTGAAAGGTAGGATTCCTTCATCTGGTCACTCTTCGTTCAATCGGGTTTGCATCAGTTCGGCCTCATTACTCGAAAAGGCTGGACTGCTTGAGGATGTAGCCTGCTGGCTTCTTCTGCTTCTCGATCACGCCTTCCTCGACCAATCGCTGCAGCCACGCCTTGGCCTGAGCAGTGGACACGTCGAGGGCAGTCGCCACTTCTGCGTCCTTCATTGGTGCCTTGAGCAGCGACGTGATCGCCTGTCGAACAGCCGCAAACAGCGCGTCGGCAGGCGTTGTTGGCGCCGAGACTGGCGTGCTGGCTGTCTCCGGCGGAACCTCCGACGGTGGCGATACCAATGAGGCTGGTTCGGGTGCCGGTACAACGACTTCGCTGCTCGGCGCTTGGGAAGGTGGCGGCACCGACTCACTCGGCGTTTCGGTTACTGGCGCTGGCTCTGCAACCGATGGTGCCGAGGGTGCAGCGTCCGTCGCGTCGGTTCCAGAAAACAAAGCGAGGCCGGACTGCGGAGGCTGTGCCGGAGTGGGTGAAGCAACGTCGAACACGACCTGAAGTGCGTCGACGTCTTGTGGGTTCGGCCAAGGCAACGCGCCCTTTGAGCGCAGTGCGTTGAGGCCGGCTGAGGTTTCGCCCGTCGATCGAACGTAGACCGGGACAAACTTCAGCTTGTCGAGCTGCTCGGTCGCTCCAGCCCAAGTGCCGCCCTTGTTCATGTCCGAGCTGACAACCAGAGATGCATCGGCCAACGCATAGATCAGCTTGTTGCGCTGCATGGCGTTGCCGACATTGAACCCCGCGCTCGGGTCATAGGGCGAAATCAGTACGAGTTGGCCATCGAGCAGCAGGTTGCGGTGCTCGCGGTTCATGGTCGTCTTTTCCAGGCTGTCGGCGAGGACCCCACTGACCTTGCCCCCAGCCTCAAGGGCCCCACGCATTGCCGCTTGATCGATGCCCTTGGCTCCACCCGATACCAAGGTGCGCCCGGCCCGTGCGGCCAACCGGCCCACGGCCATGGTGTAGTCGATCAATGAGTCGTCGACGTGGCGGGAGCCAACCACGGCAAGGCCGCCGGTTTCCAGCAGACCCATGTCGCCGCATCCGTAAATGACTGCAGGGGCGTCTTCTCGCAGGCGAGCCTTCAGACGGCGGGGATACTCTGCATCGGCACGGCTGACCACCCAGATAGCACGTGTCTGCCAGCGTTCGATGACTTGGCTTAGGAGGAATCCACGGCCAAGCAAGCGCTGCAGTCTGGACTCGTCGATAACTGGCTGGCAAGCGCGCAGCAGATCGGCCGACTCGGGTGACACTAGGTCGGCAGGCTGACGTTGAATTTCGCGTAGATGGCGCGCAAGTCGCTTGTATTCGCTGGGGGTGAGCAACTCCGACGACGAAGTGCCTCGACCAGCGATCAGCGGAGCCGTAAGAAGCAGGATCGCCTGCGTGTTGGGGGACAGGGTCGGCATCATTCGTCGTGCCCCGTTTGTGAGAGTGCCATGGGGTAGACATCACCGCTTCCGCCCTTGCGCAGAAGCCATGCGGACACGGTCAACGTCCAACGTGAGTCCACCATGTCATCGACCAAGATCACCGGACCGCGCGGTACCGGCTGACCGTTGAGTTCAAGCGAGCCGTCGATGTTGCGCGCTTGCTGTGTACTGTTTGCCATCGTCTTCTGTTCGGGCCTGTCATCGGTCTTTGCGATGACCATATGAAACGGTAGGCCCAGAGCCGCAGCCAAGCGCTTCGCAAAATTAGGGACGAGATCTGGATGACGCAGCGAGGGAACGCACGTCAACCAGGTCGGTTTCGGTTGGGGATTCCACTCCCGCACCATCTGTACACATGCCGTCACGAGCTCGTCCGAGAACTTTTTGTCTTGATACTTGCCTTGCCGGACAAGACCGCCCCACCCAGCATCGCCCCATACACAAAGTGCCTTGCCTGGCTGCGCTTGAAGGTTGATGGTCGTGTTGCTTGCGATGCCGTACTGAGGCATACCGCCGATCGGCCATTTCTTCCGGGGTTCGATGGGCAGGCTGGTGCGCTGAAGAAATGCTATGGCGTCCCGAACCACCGCTTCATTCACGCCAGTCGGTAGCGGGGGAAGCGCGGGCTTGGTGACACCACTTGAATCACCATCAAGCGCGTCAATCAGGAAGCCCATGTGATCACCAAAGGGCAGGCTTACGTACTCCTGCATCTGCTGATGTTCGTCACGCCTCAAGGCCGTGAGTCGTTCTGCTCTCGCCCAGAACTCATCGCTCAGCGTCGCTGCTGTGAGCTGCCACTTGGTGCCCTGTTTAGCGATAGGGGCCGGTGCTTCGAGGGAAAGCAGCGCGATCGTCTTGTCGACGCGGCCTTTGCTCAGATTGACGCGACTGAGTAGCTCGGGGACGGACAGGCCGTTTTTTTCTTCCTCAAGTTCACCCAGCACATCAGCTACCTCCTTGCGGGTCGGAAATGCGCTGCGGATGAACCAGTCGGTAATGTCTGACTCTTCCTCGCCACTGAGCAGCACCCCATAGGCTGAATCCAGTGCGCGGCCTGCGCGACCCACCTGCTGGTAGTACGCGACGACCGACCCAGGCATCTGGTAGTGGATGACAAATGCCAAGTCGGGCTTGTCGTAGCCCATGCCCAGCGCGGTTGTCGCGACCAGTGCTTTGACTTCGTTGTTCAGCAGTGCCTGCTCAAGTGCCTCTCGGCGGTCGCCGGTCTCGCCGGTGTAAGCCTCGACATTGAACCCACGGGTCTTGAGCCAATCAGCAACCTGATTGGCATCGCGCACTGTCAGCGTGTAGATGATGCCGTGGCCTTGTAGCGTGGCCAGTTGCTCGGCCAGCCACGCGAGGCGCTCTGCTTGGCTAGGCAAGCGGATCGTCTGCAACGTAAGGGAGCTGCGATTCAGGTCGCCGCGCGAAACATCCAGCTTCGGACCCAGCACGGCGGCGAGGTCTTCCATCACCCGGTTGTTTGCGGTGGCTGTCGTTGCGAGGAGCCGCAAGTTCGGCGGTAGCGTTCTGACGATTCGCTCCAGCAAACGATAGTGCGGACGGAAGTCGTGGCCCCAATCGGAAATGCAGTGCGCCTCGTCGATCACCAGCATCGATATCTGGGCAGCGATGCCAGCCAAGACCTGTGTGCGGAAACGCTCGTTGGCCAGACGTTCGGGCGAGATCAACAGAATGTCGACCGCTCCGCGGGCAAGTTTTGCCTCGACCTGCGCCCACTCGTCGACGTTGTCAGAGTTGATGGTCTCTGCCCGGACACCCATGCGCTCCGCTGCTGTAATCTGGTTTCGCATCAGCGCCAGCAGCGGCGAAATCAACAGCGCAGGCCCGTTGCCTGCCTCGCGCAGCAGCTTGGTGGCAATGAAGTAGACGAAGCTCTTGCCCCAGCCAGTCTTCTGTACGACCAGCAGGCGGCCACGTCCGTCGACGATATGGCGAATCGCGTCCTCTTGCCCTTCGCGGAAGGTGGCACCGGCACGGCCGGAGCCGATGCGCAGCAGTTCTAGTGCTCGTTGTGGTTTGTAGGTCATGGCTCTCCCTTGGTCTTATCTGGAGAGCGGTAACCCGGAGCCAGCAGCGCGTTCTTGACACCGTAGAGGGCCAGCGGATCCTTAAGCCACAGTCGGTACTCGTGACCACGCAAACTGTGGTCCGGTGAGCAGTCCACACTCCACTTGCGCAAGATGTAGCCGGCGGTGGCCGCGCGAAGCTTCATGCGCAACACCCCGTCTTCCATCCCGTAGTCCATCACCGTGATCTCCGGTCGGGGCTGGTCTGGATGCGGAACCAGCTCAAGCTCCACGATTCGCGTCCACTGGATATCCTGATCGCTGATCTCGTGCGCCTCAGGTTTCTCGTCTTTCAAGACCTGGGGATGCTTGATCCGCGTGATCACGAAGTCGCGAAATTCCTGCGATTTCCGGTCAAAGGCGCGGACATGCCACCTCAGGCCGTTGTCGATCAGTGCAAATGGAACGATCTGGCGTTCGGCGCGACCGTTGGAAATGGAGTGGTACTCGATCGCGAGAGGGCGCTCCTGGTGGATCGCCCGAGTCACGCAGGCCAGAACATCTAGATCCGGGTGCGTTAGCCGGGACGGGCTCTCGCTGGCAACCCAAGCCTTGAGCCGCATCGGTTCGCCATCTCCGAAGCCCTGCGTCAACCAGGAAAGCACTCGCTCAGGGGGAAACTCGAAGACCGCCCGGAAGTCTGGTCCCAGGATGTAGGTCTTCGCCTTGGGGTCGTAGTCGATGTTGCCCGGGGCCATCTCCTTGTAGAGCGCCAGATCCCGGCTGGCGGCCGCCGACTGGATGCCGAAACGGGTGACCAGGTCCTGGCGCCGTATCTCCCCAATGAAGCGCACGCGCAACTCCACGAACGCAAGGCGGTCGCGCTGTGGCTGGGTGAGTTCTGCAAGCTGCTCGTTCGACATCCTGTGGGTGCTCATTCGGGTTAGCGAAGGCTGGTGCGGTCTGTTGCGGAAAGTATATCGTGTGCTCTAGAATGAGTCCATAAAACTATCATAATATGGTAATGCGGCGTAAAATAATAACCATAAGCGGATAAGCAAGCCCCGGATCGGGAAGGCCGGGTGACGATCGCGGGTCTTTGGCCGGATCGCCCCATCGGCTCCCAGGCAGGGAACGACAACCGGATTCAGGAAAGGGGAAGGCAGGCGATGACAGCTCAGATTGCAGAGAGGCTGCGCTACCAGGACGAGGACGTGGCCATGTGCACGAACCCCCTGAGCGACTACTTCGCTATGGGGGGCACCAACCCGCGCTTCGAGTCGAACTGCACGGCCCTATGGCGCGGCTACGTCGGCAGTTGGGAGATCATTGACGACCGCCTGTACCTGATCGGTCTGAACGGAACGCTCGAAGACGGGACCGATGCGTCGCTGGCAACCATCTTCCCCGGGTTTCCGGACAGGGTGTTCGCCCATTGGTACTCCGGCACGATCCGTCTTCCGCAGGGCAAGCAGCTCGAGTACGTCCACATGGGCTACGGCAGCACCTTCGAGCGCGACCTGTTCTTGGATGTGGAGCGAGGGGTCGTCGTTGCCACCCGCGTGCAGCACAACGGGGTCGCCGAGTCTGATGGCGCCCCTGAGGGCTATGAAGTTGGCGCCATGACGGTTTTCCCGCGAGCCAGCAAAGACGACGGGGGCGCGGCGTGATCTACCTCTATTGGTACCTGGGCGTCGGCATCGCGGTCCTCGCCGTTGTGTACGGTGCCCATCGGCTGACGAAGGAGAAGGAATCCGAGTCCCTTCGTGAGCTGCTCGAGGCGGTCAACCCGGATCGCAAGAAGCTTTCCTACCGAATCCTCAACAACGTCGTCGCGCCGATCCTGGCTGCTATCCTGGTTGTCGCGGTATGGCCTGTTGCGGTTTACATGAAGGCCAAGGAAATGTTCAAGAAAAAGGATGATGCCGAGGTTGAGGAGGAACGGGAGTTCGCCGTCGAGCGGCAACACCTGCTGGAGCGACTGACGGTGCAGGAAGTTGAGAAGCGCGAGGTCGTCACGGATCCTCTCAGGGCGGCGCCTGAACTGCCTTTCGGTCACCTCAACGCAGCGTGGAAGGAGTTCCTCAAGGGTCACGCTGATGGTGGCGAATTGTGGTCGTTCTCAGCACGGTGGCAGACAACCTGGGGGCGGAAGGAGCTGCGGTCCGGTTACGTCCTGGTCCAAAACGGATCGCCGGGTGCCCATTTCCTGACAGTTTGGAGAGATCTCCCGGACGATGCAAAGCCGGACGACAAGGCCAAGCGTGCTGGGGCCGACGACATACCGGGTTGGCTTCGGCGGCAGGCCGACTGAGGTTCGGCTGCGAGATACTGTGAAGGGAGGCAGAGAATATGTTTGAAGAACTCACGATGAGCCAATTGCGCTCTCAGATTGAGCAACATCTCCTGACCTGATTAGCGTCGAACCTCAGCCGCCCGTCGCGTGATCTGAGATGGCGGCGGCGAAAGCTGTGGCCACATCCGACGCGGAGGTGGGTCATGGCGATGAACGCGGTGCAGTTTCAGGCAGGCTTGTCGATGGCGCAATTCCTGGCGCAGTACGGCACGGAGGCCAAGTGTCGGCGCGC
>Ga0208826_1001039_pt1 | contig 25064 bp, 19 predicted proteins | sample AD_UKC115_MetaG_FD_184451 | JGI IMG/M metagenome (GOLD analysis project Ga0208826, IMG submission 184451) | Active sludge microbial communities of municipal wastewater-treating anaerobic digesters from Hong Kong - AD_UKC115_MetaG (SPAdes)... | ecosystem: Engineered > Bioreactor > Anaerobic >...
ACCATACGGTCGAGCATATCTGCTGGTCCGCTGCGCACAAGATAGGCTAATTTCTGGTACATAATATCCTGGTCCGTAAGAATTTTGATTTGCTCGCCCAACACTTCGCCAATTCCGCCCAACTTTTTATGTCCGAAGGCATCTTCTTCACCACTCTCAACCAGCAGCCCGCCATCTGAAACCGCCCCTTCAGAAATGACAGCAATTGCATAATTGGAAGGGCTATTTAGTTTGTCCTCTACTAGCAAATTTGCAACTTTTTCGAAGTTAAATGGAACCTCACAAATAATGGTACGATCTGCAAAGCTCAGGTAACCGGTGACTAAACTGGTTTCGCCAGAATTGCGGCCAAACAACTCAACGATTCCAATGCGCTCATGCGACCCTACCGAGGAGCGGAAGTTTGTGATCAATGATACAGCCTGAGTTATTGAGGTGGAAAAACCAATACAATATTCGGTGCCAAAGACATCGTTGTCCATCGTTTTAGGGATTCCAACGATGGGGAAGTGTTCCTTGTGCAGTCTCGCGCTGTAACTGAGGGTGTCATCACCGCCAATCGTGATTAGTGCATCCAACTTCAAGTGTTCTAGCACTTTTAAGATGTAATCTGTGAAATCTTTGGTTCCATCGGGCTTAATCACTTTGCCATACTTGCTTTCGGCTAAAAACGCAGGTACTTCCTTAGGGCGCACGTTCGCTGGGTTGGTTCGCGATGTGTGCAGAAAGGTACCACCCGTACGGTCAACGCGACGGACTGTTAAGGGCGTTAACTTATAGACCAATTTTTCCTGAGGCGAGGGATCCTCGATGTTATAGTTGAGCAGTCCCCCCCATCCCAAGCGAATTCCTAGAACTTCATCATTTTCTTCAGTTGCATTTAATACTACGGATTTTATAGCTAAATTTAACCCAGGGACGTCACCGCCACCGGTTAATACTCCAATGCGTTTGTTTGCCATACAATAAATCCTCCTAATTAATATTCTTATTCTTCAATTAATGGTTTTGGACTTTCCATCGCCCACCAGCGTGTCCATTCTAACCCGATCAGTGCGACTATCGGTAATAGTACGCTCACCACAGTAGACTCAGTTGAGGACCAGTTTTGGGTGTTTTGGAAATCAGTCCAAAATCTGTTGAGCAAAATCAAAAATACAGTCCAACTGACTATTTTACCCCCAATTTTCCATTTCTCATCTAAAAACTCGAAAAAGAGGAAAAGACCTGGCCATACCAACAAAAGATAAACCGCTGAACTGGTTGGGTTAAGAAAACTAATCAAATTCAAGGTAAGTAAAGCTTTCCAGCGAATTTGGCGTTCTCCGCTTTCGGGTAAGCCATACCATTCAACGAGTAACATAAAAAGCGTCAATACATGCAAGCTAATGGCTAATGGCTGGTACGCACCCGGAAAAAAGGCAGCCACACGCATCAGCGGGGTATCAACCCAGCTTAAATCTGGATGAACTTGAACAAAATTAGCGAACCATTCTGGAATCCAGCCAGGAAAAAGAATCAACGAGGTCACCAACAGGAAAGCTAAGCCCGAAAGATAAATCGAAAGGAAGCCACTATCCCGCCGGGAGCCTAACCAAATTGCAAAGAAAATCGCCAAAATGAGGCTCAGCGGGAACATGCCGACACTGATTAAAAAATAAATCCCTGCGGCTGTGCTTCTCCCTTCAAGGGCTTTCTTAGTACCTATTATCATAAAAAATACATAGAGCGGCAAAATGCTGGCGTTGAGAATAAGTTTAAAACTAGGATAAGATAACGTAATCGGAAGGGCGATAAGCACTTTTTCTATCGGGTGGAAGCGAACGCCAGCCAAGTCGAACCCAAACCAGATGCTGAAAAACAGCGCCAAGGATATGATGGTCATCCAAATAGCCCTGGCTACCAAGTAAGGAAGAAAACTAAAAGGGAGAAAGAGAAATAAGTTCCATACCAGGTCCAAGTAGTACCCTTGGCTAAATCGATCTGAGGTGTATCCATAAGGCTTCCAGAGTGCTTGGGTTTGCTCAAAGACCTCGCGATCATAAGGCGATGTCCCTTCGGTCATCCATTGCTTAGCTGCCACCCAACGCGGCGCAAATTCATCCTGATGAACAAACTGCTCAGAAAGGTTCAGGTTTAGGAAAACTAAACCTACCACGCCCACAATCGAGAGCAGTGTGATCCAATAATGAGCCGTTTTTCTAAGAAATAACATATATCCTTGTTGTAAACAAAACCAAGCGGATTTTAATCGCTGCCTTCTTTAAGGTCAAACCTTGTTATATACAATCGAAAAAATACATATAAATGTTTCACATGCACCTTCTCTGGAAATATTGTACTGCAGCCCCAGTGGACAAGAATCAATAGAAAGCCTTACTACCAGCTCTCAAATGCAGGGTAAGGCTTTCAAATTAATTACTGCTAAAAATCTTTAAGGTTGCGTGACCTCGACCAGCTGATTGTCTTTCACTTGCAGCACTTTGCTCGTCCCGACAGTCGGCTCGGCTGAAAAGGGTTCACCGGGTTTGCGATCAACGTAAGTCACGTTGACCAGCTGGCCCTCAATGGATGTGCTTTGCGGAGCAATGCGATCGCCCAGCACGATGCCGTTGCTGCCGACATAACCATTCTCAGTACTTAAGGCGGCGACCACATAAAAAAATGTTCCACTACCGCCTTCAGATTGCGTCAACAAAAAGATGACATCCTGTTTGCCATCTCCATTAAGGTCTCCTGCAGCTTCATTTCCGAAGTATTGCGTCAAGATCTTCGTAGAAGAACCGGGAGCAGCTTCCACTTCTGAGCGTCCATCCACTAAAGTCACGTCGATATCATTAACCTTGTAAGTAAGGTTAAGATAATCCACAGGTTGGGCTTGCTCTGTTGGTTGTGTCTCTGTCTCACTTTTGGTGGCTTGGGTAGGAGCGCTGGTTGCCGGCAACGTCGGTGTGCTTGTCTTAATTTCTGTTGAAGTACAGGCCGAAATCACTAGGAAACCGCACAACAAAATAATGAGTTTATATTTATTTTTCATTCCATTTTCTCGTTGATCAAATTTTTCCAAAAATTTTTGTATTGTTACAACGTCTACAATGCTAAAGAGTTCCCAAAATATAAACATTTATAATTTTTAGGAGAATAAAAAGTTAAAATAAGAAAAGAAAGGAAGCATTTTAGACAAAAAAAAGAGTCAACCATTTTTCTATTGTTAACAAAATATATGGATTTGATTAACGTTTAAAAAACACTTGAAAATGACATAAAAATATTGTACTCTATGCATAATGCACAAAAATGTACTAAGAAAGGCATTAGTTACTGAATGGCGAGAATTAATCGAGAAGACAATGTTTTAGATGATGAGCGCGAATCCACCGCACTCGAAAGGCTGCTGGAATTCGGCCGTAAGAAAAAATACGTCACTTATGACGACATCTTGCATTTCTTCCCCGATGCAGAACAAGACTTAGACCAGCTCGAGGAAGCGTACACGGCGTTATTAGGTGCGGGCATTAACTACACCGAAGAAGACATCATTAGCGAAGAACCAAGCGATGAGGAACTCTCAGAGGATCTCGAGGAGGAAGAGGAAGAAACGCTCGATGATTTAGCCAATATCGATACAGACGATACGATCGGTTTGTATTTAAAAGAAGTCAGTCGCGTCCCCTTACTAAGTGACATTAACGAAGAAAGAGCGTTAGCCATACGCATCGAACGCGGTAAATTAGCACGCGAAGAATTAGCCAGAGGCAACGTCAGCCCGAAGCGGCGCCTGGAATTGCGTCAGCAAATCGAAGACGGCTGGGAAGCACGTGAACATCTCATTACCGCCAATTCTCGGTTGGTCATTAGCGTCGCTAAAAAGTATATGGGCCGGGGTGTTCCTTTCTTAGATCTCATTCAGGAAGGAAATATCGGCTTGATCCGTGCGACCAAAAAGTTTGAATATCAACGCGGACATAAGTTCAGCACCTATGCAACCTGGTGGATTCGCCAGGCAGTCACTCGGGCAATTGCTGATCAAGGACGTACGATTCGCGTCCCGGTGCACATGGGCGACCAAATCAACAAGCTCCTGCGCACACAACACCAACTAACCCAAAAATTAGGCCGCGAACCAACGGTCGAAGAAATGGCAGAGGCACTAGAGGTTCCACCTAAGAAAGTGGAGAATATGATACAGGTTGCACGCCGCCCGCTTTCGCTCGAAACGCCCACCGATGACGAAGAGGATTCGGTTCTGGGCGACTTTATCGAAGACGACGAAGCACCACCGCCGGATGATACTGCAACCTATAACTTATTGCGCGAGCATCTCGAAGAAGTATTGGAAACCCTTCCCCCACGGGAAGTCCGCATCTTACAGCTGCGCTATGGGCTTCAGGATGGTCAAGCATACACCCTCGAAGAAGTAGGCAGAAAGATGGGCGTAACGCGCGAGCGGGTGCGCCAAATTGAAGCGCAAGCCCTCCAACGGCTCCGTCACCCAAGCGTGCGGCGTAAATTGCGCGATTACTTAGGTGAATAACATGCAATTCCAAACTACAGCTGGGTATATTCCTAGCTGTAGTTTTATTATGGCTAGACCAATGAAAGTTAGCGGAAAAAGATAGGATTGTTATGACAGAAAATTCCCAAAACACGCAACCCACAAAAGCAGAAACGCAAGAGAAGACACAACCAATCAAAACCAAACCGGAAACCGCAGTTCCAGTCCCCAGCGCTCCAGATTGGTTGGTTGCATTCGCTAAGCAAAAAGGGTCAAGTGCCTCAAACATCCATACAGAAGAGGATACCCGCGAGATCAAAGTGAGCCAGGTTTCCGAGCCCTCTTTACTTCAGGAGGATACCCAGCCAATCGGCACAGTGTCAGCTGTGGGCACGATTGCCACAGCTTGGGCAAGTGAAGAATTTCCATCGCCCCCAATGGAACAGGAACAAGGCAGCACCTCCACTCAAGAGAAATCTGAGCCTTCGGAAGCCGAAACTATCCTCATACAGGAAAAACAATTTCGAGAAGCCTTCACCAGCGCTTTGGATGCACAGCAGTACACATTAGCCCTCCAACTCCTCGAGCACCATTCTTACGATGCTGCCATCCGCATTGAAGCATTGCGCATTGTACGTTCCCGTCTAACATTGCAACCATCAAGTAGACCATTATGGGAAATCTATGCCGCCCTAAACGCTCAAGAAAATCAACTTGCACTAGCGGATAAAGCCCAACAAACTGCAAACTATCTTAGCCAATTGGAGGAAAAGTAACCCAATGGAGAAATCATTAGTACTGGTTAAGCCGGATGGTGTACAACGCGGACTGATCGGAGAGGTCATTACCCGTCTGGAAAACCGCGGCTTGCGCTTAGTTGCCGCCCGATTTATGTGGGTCAACACTGAATTAGCAGAAAAGCACTACGCTGTGCACGCCGGCAAACCTTTTTATGCCCCACTGATCGCGTTCATTACCTCCTCGCCCGTGATGGCAATGGTCTGGGAAGGTCCAGATGCAATCACTGCAATCCGTCAAACCTTCGGTAAAACCCGCGGGACTGAAGCAGATCCTGGTACCCTGCGGCATGATTATGCCCTGCAAGCGCGCTACAACATTGTTCATGCATCCGACTCTCCTGAGACAGCCGAATTCGAAATTGCACTTTGGTTCAATCCAGAAGAAATCGTCAAGTGGCAGCGTGATAACGAGAAATGGATATACGAATGAGAGATAAATCTATTGGTTCATACGTTTCGGTTTATAAAGCCGAAGGTCAGCTAGACGGCGAAATCGTGAAAGCTTTCCTAGAAGCACAGGGTGTTCCAGCTATGCTCAGCCAAGATACTGCTGGGAAAATTTATGGTCTGACTGTTGGAAATCTGGGAGAAGTGGATGTCCTGGTTGCGCCTGCTGATGAAGCGAAGGCTCGTGAACTGCTCCGCGCAATGGAATCGGGCGAATACGCTAACGAAATTTTGGTGAGTGATGCCGGATCAAACGAGAAACTTGACGCCCAATCCCAGCCCGAAGAAGCTGAACTGAAAGAACGTAAACGGGTCTTATTTCTGTGTACGGGTAACTCTGCCCGCAGCCAAATGGCTGAAGCCGTAGTGAACCACGAGCTTTGGGACCGCTGGATTGCGGTGAGCGCCGGCATCAAACCTACCGGATATGTGCACCCCTATGCTTTAGCGGCACTGGAGGAAGCTGGCATTTTCCACCAAGGGGAATCTAAATCAGTAGAGCAGTTTAAAGGTCAAAGCTTCGATCTTGTTGTTACGGTATGCGATCAAGCACGGGAGGCTTGCCCCTTATGGCTTGGCCCGGAAAAGCGCATTCATGTCGGATTCGAGGATCCAGCTGCAGTGCAAGGCACAGAAGAAGAAAAGATGGCTGCGTTTCGTAAAACACTCAAATTGATCCGCGCCACGATTCCAGCTGTGTTGAAGGAATTCGAAGGCGAATCATAAAAACCTATAGCTAATTTTTTATAGCGCATCTTAAAACTTCAGATGCGCTTTTTTGTTATCAAGTCAATTTAACCTTAGCAACTGGCAATCAAAAAATAAAGTGCTAAGTTGACAGTCTTTAGGCTTTCCATTATAAGAAACGCTATGGAATTAAATCGAGTGCAAAAGTTAGGGCGCGTTTTATTGCTCATTCCCTTACTGCTCAGCGCTTGTGGCACACTACCAACCCTCAGCACAATCTATCCAACTGCAACACCGACTGCGGCGCTCACACCTCTCGCACCCACGCCCCAACAAACTTTTTTCTTCAGCGAACGCCCCCCAGCGGAAGAACTGCGCCTGACAGATGCCGACCAGGCTTTGGAGTTTGGTGACTACGACACAGCCCTCAAAGCCTATCGTGCTGCGTCCACTACCAGTTCCGCCGCTTTGCGCGCTGCCAGCCTCTATGGGCAAGCCCTTACTTATATAAAGCAAGGGGACCTCTTTCAGGCAAAACCTCTCTTAGAAGAACTTATTTCTTCTTACCCAGAAAGCTTGCCGGCTCAACGAGCGCATTACCTGAAAGCTCAAATCGCGTTAAAAGAAAACCGTCCTGAAGCTGCCATTTCTGCTTGGCAGGCATATTTAGACGCTCGTCCCGGTGTTCTGGATGCTTATGTCTATGAACAGATTGGCGATCAATATACTGCAATCGGTGACTATGCGCAGGCGCTGGAGGCTTACCGCACAGCTTATTTAGCTACCACACCAGGCAGCTCCGCAAATTTAGGTATAAAACTCGGCAGAACTTACGCCGCCTTAGGGCAGCCAGATGCCGCTGTCGGGATTTATCAGGACCTCTACGGCAAGACGGATAACATTTACCTTGAGGCTCAACTCGATTTCCTGCTTGGGCAAGCGATGCTCGCTGCCGGGAATTCTGAACAAGCTTACAGCTATTTTCAGCATGCCGTCAATAACTACCCCGAAACTTATGATGCCTATTCTGCTCTTCTTGCCTTGCTCGATGCCAATCAACGTGTTGATGAAATGCAACGCGGGTTGGTCAACTACTTCCGCAGGCAATACGACTTGGCGGACGAAGCCTTTACGCGCTATTTACAAAGCGACGGACTAGAAAAGGACAAAGCGCTTTACTATCAAGCATTAACTGCGCGCGCTAAAGGGGTAGAAATGATGGGCTTAGCCTCCGAGGAACGCTTAGCCTACAATCAGCAGGACGGCACACCATACGATCAAAAAGCCATTACCCTATGGAAAGAACTGATTGAAACCTACCCCCAAAGCAGCTACGTGGTGCATGCCATTGAAGATATCGTCTATACCCAGCAAGCCTATATGAACAACCCCCAATTAGCTGCACAAACAGCCTTAGAATATGTTTCAGCCCAACCCTTGGCTAGCTATGCGCCGAGCTTGCTTTTTTCTGCGGGGCGCAACTATGAAATCGCTGGTATGCTGCCCGAAGCTGCTCAGATGTGGGATCGCGTAGCACAGAGTTATCCTTCGTCAGATCAGTCTTTTCAAGGGGCGTTTTTTGCTGGCATTTTACATTACCGTATGAACGATCTTGAAGCTGCAACCGCTTCATTGAACCGGGCATTGCTTTTAGCCATCGAACCTTTGGAAACAGCTAGTGCCTACCTTTGGTTGGGCAAAGTCAGCCAAAAACAAGGAGATAGTAACCAAGCTAAACAATATTGGCAATTAGCGACGTCCGCGGACCCTTATGGTTATTATGGACTGCGCGCCCAGGAAATCCTGAAAAACCAGCCAGTTTTCACGGCTCCAAGCACACCAAACTTTGCAGTAGACTTGGACGCCGCACGAGATGTTGCTTCAGCTTGGCTGCGCACATCATTTAACCTAACCCCACAAGTAGATTTAGAATACAGTGCCGAGTTGGCGAACGACCAACGTTATATACGCGGAATCGAATTTTGGGGCTTGGGTATGTATCCAGAAGCCCGGTTGGAATTTGAATCCTTGAGGAACAACTACCGCACAGACGCAATAAACACCTTCCGCTTGATGAAAACTTTTCTGGATCATGGTTTTTACACTTCTGCAATTCAAGCCAGCGAATCTATCCTGCAACTCACAGGTTACAGTGACCCAGCAGTAGCGGATGAGGTGCCTTCTTACTTTTACCTCGTCCGTTACGGTCCATATTACCTTCCTTGGGTGCAAGCTGCAGCAGAGACTTATGATGTACCCATTCTGCTTTTGTTTAGTGTGATTTATCAGGAAAGCCGCTTCCAAGCTTATGTGAAATCTTCTGCCGGTGCCCAAGGGTTGATGCAGCTCATGCCAGCCACAGCTGCCCAAATTGCCAGCGAGATCAACTATCCGCCCAATTTTAGCGAGGAAGATTTAGTTGTTCCGCTCTATAACCTCATGTTAGGAACCAATTACCTTAGCCGCCAGCTATACGTTTTTGATGGCGATATTTACGCCGCATTAGCCGCGTATAACAGCGGACCAGGGAATGCATTGAAATGGAAAGAAATTGCAGGTGATGACCCAGATTTGTTTCTCGGCTCTGTGCGTTACCTGGAATCGCGTGATTATATTCGCAGCATTGCCGAAATCTTCGCCCAATATGTACGAATTTATTGCAAATAACAATTTCAGATAAAGAAACAGGCGGTCTTCGATTATAAGACCGCCTGTTTTGAATAGGTTGAAAAGTTTTAGCGATTCTTAATCGCTGCTTGGGCAGCAGCCAGCCGAGCCATCGGGACACGGAAAGGCGAGCAGCTCACGTAGTTATTGCCAATAATATGGCACCACTCGATCGAGCTTGGGTCACCACCGTGCTCGCCGCAAATTCCAACTTCCAAGTCTGGGCGAACTGCACGGCCGTCAATGATAGCTTGCTCCATCAGTTTTCCTACACCCTCACGGTCCAATTGTTGGAATGGATTGCGAGTAAGGATGCCTTTTTCAATATAACGCACCAAGAAACTGCGCTCAGCATCGTCTCGGCTATAGCCGAAGGTCATCTGGGTGAGGTCGTTCGTCCCAAAGGAGAAGAACTGCGCCATGGAGGCAATTTCACCTGCGGTCACAGCAGCCCGTGGAATTTCGATCATTGTACCGAATTTGTACGAAACATCTATACCCTTTTCCTGCATCACCTGTTTAGCAATTTCCTCGAGAATAGGCTGAACAGCCTTAAGCTCATTTATGTGACCAGTCAAGGGGATCATCACCTCAGGTTTAGCCACAATACCATTCTTGGTTGCATCACAAGCCGCTTCAAAGATCGCACGCACCTGCATTTTCATGATATCCGGGTAAACAATACCTAAGCGGATGCCCCGCAAACCCATCATGGGGTTGCTTTCGTGCAAGCGTTCCACTACTTCGAGCATCTTTTCTTTCTCGGCTAAGCCCTCAGTCTCACCTTTAGCACGCAACGTGGCGACTTCGGTGAGCAGCGTCTCAAGCGAAGGCAAAAATTCGTGCAATGGCGGGTCGATGAGTCGAATGATGACGGGGTAGCCATTCATTGCTTCGAATAAGCCATAGAAATCATCTCGTTGTAATGGCAAGATGAATTTCAAAGCATTGAAATAAGCTTGCGCACCAGGATCTTCTGCCAATTCTTTTTCAGCTGCTTTGATTCGCTCTTCCAAGGCAACTTTTTCGTCCTCTTTGAGCACGCGGCCTTCCAAGCGGCCAACTTTGAGTGCATTGCGCAGCCCTTCGAGGATGTCGAGCTTCACTTGTGTGGGCTCTGCGTTCATAATCATCTCCTGCACATGCGGCAGTCGAGTGGTTTCGAAGAACATGTGCTCAGTGCGGCACAGGCCAATACCTTTAGCACCATATTCACGCGCTCGACGGGCATCGCGCGGGTAATCCGCATTCGCCCAAACTTCCAAGCGGGAGACTTCATCTGCCCAGCTCAGCAATGCCATCAGCTCTTTCTGTTGGGAGACATCCGGAGTAGTCAATTCGAGCTTGCCAATAAAGACTTCACCCGTGGCGCCATCCAAAGAAATCCAATCGCCCTCTTTAACGGTCATACCATTTGAGGTCATCACCCGTTTATTCATGTCAATCTGGATCATCGAAGCCCCCACAATACACGGGACGCCAAACTGGCGTGCCACCACGGCTGCATGAGAAGTAGCGCCTCCTTCACTGGTAAGGATGCCTTTGGCAGCTAACATACCGTGCACATCATCTGGCTTGGTGAAGGGACGCACCATGATGACGTCTTTGCCTTCTGCTTTGTGCATTTTTTCAGCTAAGTCTGCGTCAAAGTAAACCTGACCAACAGCTGCGCCCGGAGAAGCGTTCACGCCCTTTGCAAAGAAACGTTTTTCCCGTACAGCTTTATCTTTTGCTTCTTGGGAGAATTGGGGATGCAGCATGTTATCTACTTGCTCAGGTGTCACGCGCATAATAGCTTCTTCTTTGGTGATCATGCCTTCATTGACCATGTCGTAGGCAATCTTAATCGCTGCTTTAGCGGAGCGTTTGCCCGTGCGGGTCTGTAACATCCAGAGCTTACCGCGCTCGATCGTAAATTCTACATCTTGCATATCGCGGAAGTGCTTCTCAAGCTTCTGCGCAATTTCAATGAAAGTCTCATAAGCTTCTGGAATGTCATTTTTCAGGTTTTCGATCTTGGTGGTATTGCGAATGCCTGCCACAACATCTTCGCCCTGCGCATTCAATAAATACTCGCCAAAAATGACTTTCTCACCCGTTTGAGGGTCACGCGTGAAGGCAACACCCGTTCCCGAATCGTCACCCATATTTCCGAAAACCATGGTAACAATATTTACTGCGGTTCCCAAAGTGTCGGGGATGTGTTCACGGCGGCGGTAATCGATGGCACGTTTGGAATTCCAGGAATTAAACACCGCTCTAATGGCGTATTCCAATTGTTTGTATGGATCTTGGGGGAAATCCATACCGGTTTCGCGTTTGACGACAGCTTTAAATTCCTCGGTCAGCTTGGTCAAATCCTCTGCGGTGAGTTCAGTATCGAGTTTGACACCTTTTTTCGCTTTGTATTCGTTGAGCACCTCTTCAAAAGCTTCGTCTTCAACACCAAGCACAACGCTGCCAAACATCTGCACTAAACGGCGATACGCATCTGCGACAAAGCGCGGATTCCCGGTTAGTTCAACCATGCCCTTAGCCGTTTCGTCGTTCAAGCCAATGTTCAATACGGTATCCATCATGCCTGGCATGGAAAACTTAGCACCAGAGCGGCAAGAAACCAACAACGGATTCTTTGGATCCCCAAAGACCTTGCCAGTCGCTTCCTCGATCACCTTCATTGCAGCCAAGACTTGATCCCACATTCCTTCTGGGAACTCGTTTGTCTCCTGAAAAGCGTTGCAAGCTTCGGTTGTAATTGTAAAAAATGGAGGTACCGGAATGCCGATGCGCGTCATTTCTGCCAAGCCAGCGCCCTTACCTCCTAATAATCCACGCACGCCGTCCCAACTGCCTGCGTATGCTTCTGCCTGATCAATCTCATTGAACAGGTATATCCATTTTTTGTTTGCCATAGATCCTCCTAGGATTGCTAATTTGATATAAAGTTTACAGTCAAAACAAAACCACTAAGTTTTCATTTTACCATAGTGATAGGGGAAATTCTCAATTTTTTCTGTATGAGCTTGGGATTTTTAGGTAATTCTTATACTAAGCCGATCAGATTGACTTTGATAAGGTTTTACTCCGCTTGCCAAGGATTACCAAAGGTATTGTGAGATATATTCTTGGGGTCGTATTGGGTGCGTGGCGGTTTTTCCTCAGCAGGATGACCTATGAAGATGACATTGAGGGGAATAACGCCCTGTGGCAGCGAAAGAATCTCAGCGATTTGCTTTTGATACCTCGTGATTGGTGTAACCGCACACCAAACCGCACCCAAACCGAGTCCAGCAGCCGCCAAAAGCAAGTTTTCTGTAGCAGCGCTGCAATCTTGTATCCAAAATCTATCCGCCCGCTTTCCGATGCGGAGATCACCACACACACTGACCGCGCAAGGGGCTTTCATCTTACCAAAAATCAGCGTCCGGTTGATCTTCTTCAAGATTTCAGCCTCAGTAATAACCACAAAGTGCCAAGGTTTGAGGTTCATCGCAGATGGTGCTGCCATCGCAGCTTGCAGAAGCAGGTCAATCTGCGCTTCACTCACCGGCTCATCCGTAAACTTTCGGATGCTACGGCGTTTGAAAATCAAATCTAACACTTCCATAGGAGAACCCTCACAATGCTACGAGCAAAGCCCCCAAGGTGCGCGGCGCTTCCATCATCGGCATGTGCCCAGCACCCGGGATAAATACACGATGAGCCTTGGGATTTGCCTTAACCATCGCCTGCACTGCAGCTGCGGGAATAATTTGGTCCTCTTTTCCTGCAGCAATTAAAACTGGGCAAGCTAAAGCTGCTAAAACATTCAATCTTTCGGGCCGCTGAGCAATGGCCATTTGCGTATTTGCTAAACCCCGAGGTTCGGTCGCTGCAATTAATTTACGCGTATATTCCTGAATTTGTGGGTCGAAAGAAAGCTTTGGGCTCATCGAATTGGCGAGCACATGGCTCCCCTGTTTCAATATCGCCTCAGCGTCTGCGTAACGCTGAGCTTTCTTTTCTTCTGAATCACTGCCGGCGTTGGTCGCAATCAGCGCTAAGCTTGTTAAGCGTTCGGGGTGTCTTTCAGCAAAAACTAAGGCAATATAGCCGCCCATAGAGTGCCCGCCTAAAAGCACTTGGTCGATCTCTAACTGGTCCAGCACGCCGAGCACATCTTCTGCCATTTGTTCCAACGTCTGGTTGGCATTTCCCGTTTCGGATTGACCTTCCCCACGTAGGTCCAGCAGCACAAAGCGCGCTTGATCTCGATAAAGCTGCGCCATTTCCAGCCAGATGGTGTGATCGAGACCGACGCCGTGTAGGAGAACAATGGGCTTGCCTTCACCTATGCTCTCAACATTCATATTGATGTCATTTACTCTAATCTTCATGCGGTTCTCCTTCTTGCTTTTTACTTTCCAAAAATTGATAAACGAAATCAATTGCTCCTTTTTCGTCCCTCACCTCACCAGCTGCTTGGGTTTCGCGCAATGCTGCTAAGATTTCGCCAAGCAAAGGGCTGGGCTCGAGCCCGAAAATGCGTTGTAGGTCTTGTCCATCCAGCAGCTTTGGTGGTTGAATAAGTGCTTCTTGCCGATTGAACCAGGCAGCTAAAAGCTTTCCGACTGCATCTACCTCGCGTTTCCATGCCTCCATTGGGAGGGTATCTTCAACTGCAGCTAAAGTATCAGCTAAACTGAGTAAGGCGTTATCCACACCGGCAGCGCCTAAATCACGAAAATACCGGTAAACAGCCCTATCAGTCAATTCAATGCCAGGCTTACTAAAATGATGGATACGCATGTGTTGGCTAACAAGCAAACTCAGGTAGCCAACCTCCTCTTTGCCCAGCATAAGTGCCCGTGCCCGCTTTTCCATCAGCTCGGAGCCAGCCTTGTCGTGCCCATAAAAGTGAAAGCGCCCTTTTTCATCTTGTGTTTGCGTTAAGGGTTTACCCACGTCGTGGTAAAGCGCAGCTAACATAAGTAAACTGCGCCGCGGTCTTCCAGCTTGTATCGGCTGACTAAGTAAGTCTTGGACTTGCTCAGCATATTGGGCGAGCATCTCTTTTGCCGGTTGCATATAGATTGCAGTGTTGCCCCCCACAGGGTTAGCCAGCGATCCGAGCAAAACTTCTAAGTAGGTAATCACTTGTAATGTATGCTCCCACAGCGGATGGACATGCGGATAAATTGCAGGCTGCAGCCTAATGGCAGCTAACTCCGGGAAAACAGGGGCAAGCGCTCCAAGACGATCGATCAGCCTGAAAGCCTCAGCGATATCGCTCTGAGCAAGAATTTTAAACAGTTCGTCACGAATTCGCTCACCCGAAACCTGCGCTAAGCTCCCTGCTGCCTCGCGCATCAAACTTTCAGTCTGAAGTTCAATTTCCAGATTAAATGTGCGTTTGAAGCGGATGCCGCGCAGAACGCGCAGTGGATCTAACTGCATAGAGCATGCCGATGCCGCCTTTAACACCTTGGCATCTAAATCCGCTAAGCCACCGAGCAGGTCGATCACCTCCTCCGGCTGCTTTAAGTCGAGGAGCAATGTGTTGATCGTAAAATCTCGGTTTTTTGCGTCCTCGAACAAACTTCCGCCAGTATAGATCACAAAGTCCAAGATGATTTCATTGGGTTTGCCCTGATTCAGGATTACTCTGCCAGTTTGGCGTTCATCATCGAGGGTGAAGCCGACTGCGTGCAACTGATGGCGCACTTTTTTTGCCAGCTCCAAGGATTGCGTTGGCACAACAAAGTCAAAATCATTCACCGGTCTGCCCAGCACTAAATCGCGCACGGCACCCCCTACCAAATGAACCGGTAGGGTTTCCGGGGCACTGCTATGCACAAGCTCTAAAAGCTGGCGTGTTTCTGGATCAAGTTGGATCTTCATACTTTTTCAAATTAACGGTTCCGATAAAGGGCAGGTTGCGATAATAATCATCCATATCCAACCCATAACCAAATACAAATTTATCTTCAATAGCAAAGCCACGGTAGCGCACCGGCACTTCAACTTCCCGCCGAGAAACTTTATCGAGCAGCGTGCAGACGTATAGCGATGCAGGGTCGCGGGTTTGAAGCAGCTCGATCACTGCCGCCAAGGTATGCCCGCTATCGATAATATCTTCAACAATGAGCACATGCCGGTCCTTGATGCTTGTATTGAGGTCCAAGGTGATGCGCACGTCGCCAGAAGAAGCCCGTGCACCGCTGCCATAAGATGCAACTGCCATAAACTCGATTGCCAGTGGCACATTAATCTGACGGATTAAATCAGTCAAGAACATAACTCCGCCGCGTAAAATACAAACGACCAATAGCTCTTTACCTGCGTAATCTTTTGAAATCTCGGCTCCGAGCTCGCGAATCCGTTTCTGCAGCTGTTCTTCGGTAATGATAATTTCGTCTAAAAAATCCTGATAGGGTTTCATACATCTCTCTCAATCGCGTGGAACTTGATGGCAGCGCCGGCAGCGGGCTTCGTACATTTCCGAAGCGCCCACAATCACGATAGGGTCATTATAATGAGCCGGCTTGCCATTGACCAAACGCTGCGTGCGGCTGGCTGGCTCGCCACAAACCATACAAATAGCATTCAGCTTATCCACATACTCTGCTTTAGCAATAAGCACGGGCATACAGCCAAAAGGTTCTCCCCGAAAGTCTGTATCCAGTCCGGTCACGATCACGCGAATGCCCTGATTCGCAAGTTGATCGACAACCTCTACAATGGGATCATCGAAGAATTGAGCTTCATCGATACCTACTACAGTAACCTCTGGATCCAAATTCTCAAGGATTTCTGCAGCTGAGTTGATTGGCAGCGCTTCGAAATCCGCGCCAGAGTGAGAGGTAACCTTGCTATACGCGTAGCGGCTGTCAATCACTGGCTTGAAAACCTGCACTTTTTGCCGCGCAATCACAGCCCGGCGCAAGCGGCGAATGAGCTCTTCCGTTTTTCCACAAAACATCGAGCCCGTAATGACTTCCACATAACCATATTGATGTGCCATAATACCCTCCAGAAAAGACAACAGGCAGGTGTTGTACCTGCCTGTTAAGTTTACCGAAAAAAACCAAGTTGTGGTGTTAATCTTCAAAAGATTCAGCGGCTGATGGCAGCTTATAACCCAACTTACGCAACTGTTTCTTGATATCAATCAGAGATTTGCGTCCAAAGCCATCAATTTCGAGCAAAGCTTCTTCACCTGCCTCTAACTTGGCTAACAAATCCCCAACAGTATTCAAGCCGGCTTTGGTCAGCGTATTGATTGCCTTCGTGGAGATTTCTAATTCAGATATCTGCCGTTCAGGCGATGTTTTTGCTTCAGCTTGGGCTTTAAGATCAGCAACGTATTCCTGCCGTACCTGCAACCGCTTGTAGAAGCGGTCTACCTGCCCTTCGCGGTCAAGCAAACGTGCTTGCTGACCCGTATAGAAAGGATGACAGTTAGAACAAACTTCAGTTCGAATTTCTGGTACGGTTGAACCCGTGGTCCAGGTTGCTCCGCAAGAAGCACAAATTACTTTCGCTTCCGGATAATACTTAGGTTGAATTTTTGCTTTCATAGTTCCTTCTTGGCACTGATTTAATCTTTAGAAACGATCACGTGCACTTTTTTGCGCCCGCCTGGAATCGTTTCGTATTCAACGATGCCTTCAGCAGTGGCAAAAAGCGTGTAATCACGACCACAGCCAACATTCCAGCCAGGATGCACTTTGGTGCCATGCTGCCGAACTAAAATATTGCCACTGATCACGTGTTCGCCACCAAATTTCTTGATTCCAAGACGTTGTCCGCGGCTATCACGACCATTGCGGGAAGACCCGCCACCTTTTTTGTGTGCCATTTTACCTTACTCCATCGAAATTGATTCGACCAACAGTTGGGTATACTTTTGGCGATGCCCAGTGTGTCGGCGATAATTGTTTTTCGGTTTATATTTGAAGACTAAAATCTTCTTGCCTTTAATTTGATCGACGGCTGTGGTCTTTAAGCTGGCACCTTCCACTTTGGGGCTGCCAACGATAACCTTATCGTCATCAACAACTAAAAGGACTGAATTAAGGATAACACTATCCCCAACTTTAGCTGGAAGAAGGTCAACGGTAAGCGTTTTACCCTCTTCAGCGCGGTATTGCTTACCGCCTGTTTCCACAATTGCATATTTCATTATTACTCCAATCTTCACTTCGCCACATCCTGCGCGTTTTACCGCTCAGCTGCGGGTAAGTTGGTTTACATAATTTACCCCAGCAAGATATTGCCGGGGCAACGATGTGTTATTATATATAGACCCAGCATAGATGTCAAGCAAAATGGCAACACGAATGAGCACCCGCCGGAATCCTACACTAAAGCCTTCTTCACCTTGGGCTTATTCGCCATCCTTAGCCTATTACCGGTAATGGAAACTACTGGGTTGCTTTTAAGAATTGCAAGGGAGTGAAAATGTTTGAATGGCAAAAAGAGGTCAGAGACGGAATGTTGCTAATGGTATCCCAAAATCGGGAATACATTGAAGCAACGCATAATATTCTGCGGAAGATTCATAAAAGCTATTTAAGCAATAACCAACACCTGTACACTGAAGATGAACTGTCACAAATCAATCATTTTTTTAATAGTGTTATCTTCAAATCTTTCTTGACGAGATTAGCTATTGAGCAATTGCAATCCGTGAGACACGGAAGGATTAATGAGTCACTTTGGCCAGCTATTGAAAACAGTTTATATACTCTTAATTGTTCAGATGACGAACAGGTGCTAGTATCTTTTGCTCTTGAGTCTTTTTTGTTTGAAGCCAGATCATTTCTCGATGTATATATGATTTTTGTGTGTTTATTATTGAAAACCGGATTTACCAATGGGCACATGAAACAATCAAGGTTTTATGATGAATTAGATAAGGTTAATGAACCTCCGTTTGTCGAAAAAGCAAGATGGATCAAACAATACTTTGACACAAATGTATTTGGTTTTGAAGAAAAACAACAAAAATTCATAATTCGCAATGATTGGGGAACTTTGCTAAGAAGTCTACGCGATAGAATTTCACATAGAGATGTAATAAGCTTATCTTTTGATAGCGAGGAAAAGTTTATCGCTGATATTAGGCTTGACTGGCCAACAATAAATGGCATAACATATCACTCGATGGCAGAAACCATTGGTAATGGAATACATGCGTTGTTTTATCAAGGACTTTGCCATATTTACGAATTGAAATGGGATGATTTTTTGGGCATTACAGAAAACGTATCCTAATATCGCCTACCACCGACTTAGGGTATGCCTTGCGTTTTTGAGCAGTTTTCCCAGCTTTAATTCAATTCAGTCAAAATTACGTTATCTTTTCCGTTCACAAGTTGGTAAATGCTCCCGTGTTTTTACATGGTACATTACGCATAGGCTTCGCATTCTACAGATTATATGGTCAATTGAATTTTAATTCTCAAGGAAACTATCAATTACATAATGACAATCGATGATCATAAATGCATGGAATGAGGGAAATTCTAGGCTAAAAATTGGCTTGACCGATGCTCAAGCTGATGATAAAATTTTTTTCACCTTAGCCCCCATGGTCTAGTGGTTAGGACACAGCCCTTTCAAGGCTATAACTCGAGTTCGAGTCTCGATGGGGGCACAAAGCAGGAGATCCGCCTCCTGCTTTTATTATTTATTTATCCCGATCGTTTACTATTGCGTGGGCATATTCCACTTGCTCACCGAGAAGAGCTTCTCCAGCATGGCTGCCCGCGCTGTTGCATCCATCCACAGCGGTTGGGAAAAATCCTTGAACTTAATGGTTAGTAACTCAACACCTAAGTATTTACCGTCGTAAAACACATGCCGATCGATAAAGGCGTCATCCGTATCTTGCGTAAGACCATATTGATCGAAAAACAAATTCCCTAATCCATAATGCAGCACGGCATTATCGGTAATCTCGATAGCATGCGGCTGATGTGCCTGGCTGCCACTGACAATCACCGCGCCGGCAGCTTCCATGCGGTGAAAGTCTTCTACTAATTGCGATTGTGCCTCCCAAATATAATATTCTTTGTGTTGGAAAGTAACAATGGGCAAGTAACCCTCTTCTTTTAACTTTCCTACTGCTGCGCTCATATATTCCCAATCGCAAGGTAGGTTGCCGGGTTTTTCTTCTGTGGCATTGCTATAAGTCCATTCTTTTGCATTACAGCCTAAAAAGGCAATTTTGGTTCCATTTACTTCCAATTTAACTGGCTTTCTGGCTTCTTCCAGGTTACGCCCGCCACCGTAGTAAAGCCAGCCTAATTCTTCATAGAGCTCCAAAGTGTGCAGCATCGCGTCAGGCCCCCAATCCTCAAAGTGATCCCCCGTCAGCTCCACCACATCCGTCCCTATCGTTTTGAGGAGCTCCACATACTCGTCCTTCGAGCAGAAAATCAGCTTATCGATGTTTTGTGGTGCCGGCTCGCCGCAATTCACTGCAAAGGGCACCTCGTTGCTAATGTGCAAAATATCCGCTTCCTGCAATGTTGGCCCGATAATTTCAGCAGGGCGTGTTAACCCGAGCTTTTCCATCTCGCGTGCTGTGCCGCGCACCAAAGCTGTGACACCTGTCAGTATGACCGTAGTGAGTTTATCAGCCTCTCGATTGGTTTGCGGGATATACGGCTGTAGGTTTTCAACAAACCCATTCGGAAGCTCACCCTCGGCTGCCAAAAGCGAAATCGGTACTCTAAGTGGGTAACTTTCTAGCATAAAGTCTTTATGCAATGGGGATTGCTCATCCAGTGCAATCACCTTCCACCGCGGCTGAATCTCCTCAAAAGGAATGATTGCCCAGGTGCCTGGCGTGTTCCAAGCAAGGCTAAGTAAATCTTCACCCGCGTGCACTTCCACGTTGCCCGCCGGCTCGCCCCAAATGCTCTGGATGGCTGTATAACTGCTTTTGTCCAAAATCAAGCGGTCAAAAACGGTCGGGCTGGCGTCCTGCCAAAAAGCTTGCAATTCGGTCGCCTTAATCCCATCCGTAACTGTCGGGAAGGACGCCACCAAAGCATAAACCCAATAACTGATCGGCGCTTCGGCTTCAAATGCCAAGCTGGCTGCAGCGTTTTCAACCGCGGAAGAAATAAAGCCAGCCGCTTCAAGCTGCACCGAGTTTTGAAAGGCAACCGGCAAGTTGGGGTCAACGTAAATGCCAGGAATCTCAGGTGTAGGTGTGGCACTGGGTGTAGAGGTAGCTGTCACAATTTGTGTCGGTGTCGGCATCGGCGTCTGTGCTTGGCTATTTCCTTGCGCAGTTTCCGTCGTGGATTTGGCAGCTAGATTTATTGGATTGCAAGCAGAAAGCAGAAACAACGCCGCAATCGTGAGGATGAGTGTGTTTTGTAAAGCCTTGCACTTCTTCATAATGTGATTGTGGGTCCTTTTCAGAATGTATCTCTCAGCGCTATTGTAACCCAATCATTCCAGTGTGATTATATGCAGCGCAAAAGGCCAGCCCGGCGCAAAAAAGCGCAGGGCCTGATTGCTCAAGCCCCGCGCATTGGAGACTATTTCATTTTACTTCATCAACAGCGGTAGGAAGAGCTGCTGCGGGGCTGGCTGGATGCAACTCTGTACACGCACATCATCTACATACCAGCCTTCCGCTGCGCCAGCATTGCCGCTGCCCATGCGGAACCGGAAGGTTACGTTTTTGCCGGCATAAGCCGCCAAATCCACTACCGTCCAGGACCAGTCAGCTACTCCGCACCAAGCCTGACGGCTTGCCAGCGGGTTGAAGACACCGGAGCGAATGACACCAGTATAAGGATTGGTTAGCAGTATGCTGGCGGGAACAAACGTCCAAGTAGATCCATTGTCGGTGCTTAGCTCCAATAACCCGCCATCGTTACACAGGCTATTGCTGTCAAAAGTCCAGCGATGCCAGAAAGATAAGGAGAGTGGACCTTCTCCGTTCGGCAAGCTAAAAACAGGCGAAACAAGCCTCTGGTCAGAAGTAGTGGAAGGAACGCTGCTGAGCCAAGCCATTTGCGGGGAGTGTGACCTCACTGTGCTCATAGACCAATGATACAAGCCGCTCGAGGCATCCTGCCAGCCCTCCGTCCCTTGCTCAAAGTCTGTCAGGTAGATGATTCGCGGCGTCGTGCCTGCAGGGCAATCCCCTGGCCCGGGTTGTGTGCGGAAGGTAAAGACCTCGTTTTCGCTGGTAGCGTTGCACACGTTCTCAGCCGCCACGCGCCAATAGTAACGTGTATCTGTTTGCAGCGCGCTCGCAGGACTAAAACTGGTAGCTGTGAGTCCAGCTTGATCTAAGATAATATTGCTAAAGGCTAGGTCGGTCGCAACTTGCAGTCGGTAGCTCATCGCTCCAGGCAGAGCTTGCCAGCTAAATGCAACATTGGGAGGAACATCACTAGCGCCATCTTCAGGCAAAAGCAAAGCCGGACCAGCAGACAAAACAGTGTAAGTGTTCACTTGAAGGTCAGCTGTATGGGTCAGGCTGCCCGATGTACCGGTGAGTGTGAGGGTGCTACTGCCAAATTCAGCCGAGCCATTACCAGTCAGGGTTAGCGCTGCCTCAGCCGGTGGCGTGTAGGGCCCCATAGGCTCGAAAGCAAGCGCGTAACCGCTCAATTGGCTGGCTTCCAGGCTCACGGGTTCATGGTATTGATTGAGGCTGCCGATATTCACCTCAATAGACTGGCTGGCTGTTGAGCAAATATCAATGGCGCTCGGGTTAAGGCCAAGCGTGAAATCCGGTGTGCGTGGCCCAAGCACAACCTTAAGGGTCGGGTCCCCAAAGATATGGTACTCCTCCCAGTAGTATCGATCCAAACTGGTGTTGGAGGCATCCACTGCCACTAAGCCAGCATGTTTCATTTGGCTGATCGTTGGCACTTCAATGCCGGCAGGATCATGATACAAAGTGTCAAAAATAACACGCTCCAAAATATCATCCTCAGTCCAATATGAATAATTGGAAGCAGCTGCGATCGTGAGAGCTCCATTGACGGGTTCGATGATCCAGGTATCGGCAAATGATTCGTTGACCAAAAAGTCAGCGGTCATACAGGCGTGTGAAGCTACATACGGTACTGCCACGCCCGTCAGGTTGCGCACATCACCCTGATTTAAGGCAGGCCCTGCCCAGCCAGTTTGGCTGCCATGCCCACTATAAATCACCATCGCGCGGTTGTTATTGATCGAAGTGATGACATTTGCACCCGTCGCACCATAAGTAATCGCATAAAGTTTATCTCCACCGGGCATGGGATTGGTGGGGAAGATGCCAGTATAGCCTTTACTCGCCGTATATGTATTAATCACATAGTTATGCGTACCTTCAGCCACTTGATAAAAACCGTTATCATTGGTTGCAATAAAGGCGGCTTTCTTCACCCAGGGTTCCGCACCGCTATAGGATTCATAAGCCTGCAGCTTGCTGACGACGTTTGCAAGCTGCGCCGTGCTGCGTACCGGAAAGCGCCCATAGAAAATATCCGGGACAAATTCGGATTCATTATCCATGGTGAAGAAATACAAATCCGTGCGATATGGCGGTTCCGTGATAAATGGATAATTCGTAATGCTATCCGTGCCGTTGTTGTAATCACCAACCAGCAAGACGTACACAGGTGGATTGGCGCCTATGTATTGGGCTTTGATGTAATTCTTGATGGCAGTTGTGGTGTTTCCACCCACCTGTGAAATGGTGGCAACGCTCACATCGTAGCCTTGTGCCTGCTTGAGGGAGACGTAACTGCTTAGGCCAGCAGCGTAAGCATCCGCTGTGATAATAAGATAATTTTCATTTGGTTTAGGTTGAGAGAGCGGCAGTCCGAGGTTGTAGTTCAGCACACGTCCGGCATAAACGGCATTGAAGGCAGAAGAATTAAGCCTATCCATTTCCGCTCGAGCAGCTTTCCGGTCCCCGCCTGTCAGGTTCAGGCGGAAAGTGATTTCTGAGATTGTCTCTAGCTCTCCAGTGGCGGGTGTATAACGCACTGGCCAAAACTCCATCTGCAGAATGCGATGCCCACGCACTATATATTCATCCATAATTCGCACACTTTCTACTGGGTAAGGCGAGGTTTGGGCGTAGATCTGGCTGTCAGGCGGGACATCAGCCAGCGCTTGCCCGCATTTAGGTTGCGAAGGCTGGCGCGGGGCGATCAAGCCACTTAGCCCCTGGGCTTGCAGGCTGGTGCTCTGGCTGGTAAGCCCCAGAACTTCCAGGCTCACTTCTGCACCAGCTGGCACTTCCACCTCAGCAAAAACCACAGGCAGGGCTGGCGCGCCGATCTCTCCGCCTTGCACGTAACCTTCACCACCCAGGCTGATGTAGGTCTGGCCGGCAATCGTTACATGTTCCACTTCCACGCCCGGCGCGGTAGCCTGGAGTGTGATGGCATTTTCATCAGCCTGGAGCAGGTTGACCTCCGGGGCAGTTTTTTCTCCTTCCCCATCAAAGGAAATCCACCTCCCCAAGCTGGACTGCGCGCTCACAACGGTGAGACCAGCAGCCAAAAACAATCCAATACCGAAAACAAGGATAATAATTAGGGAAATAAAAACGAAAGGTCGGAATTTAGCAGAAGGTTGCATAGGAGGTCCTTTCTACATCTATGATTTGGAATGCCAAACCAGAAAATTCTATCATCATTAATCTTCATTAGGGGGTTTTTTTTACGTCTGACTCATGATGAATAAAAACTAATGTCAATTCGGTCAACTTTCCACTTATTTTAGAAAAATTCCGTTGACAGCCTGCCCCTTTACCTCTAAACTTATGCCATGCTTGCTCATGTGCTTTCTTGCGCAGTTATCGGCTTGGATGGAGTTATTATCGATATCGAGGTCGATTTTGGGCAAGGCTTGCCGCACATGGCTATCGTCGGTTTGCCGGATGAAGCCGTAAAAGAAAGCCGGGAGCGTGTCTACTCCGCCATAAAAAATGCAAACCTCGCCTATCCACGCAAACCCATCACTGTCAACTTAGCACCCGCCTCCGTGCGCAAAGAAGGTCCTTCCTTCGATTTACCGATCGCTGTGGGGGTGTTGATTGCTGGTGAACAAATCACTCAAGAAGAAATCGAAGGTGCGCTCGTAGTTGGTGAGCTCTCTCTGGATGGCTCTGTGAGGCATGTGCGCGGCGTTTTAGCCATCGCTGCCACCGCCAGGCAAGAGGGTTTTAAGCGCTTGTATGTACCAGCAGCCGATGCCGCCGAAGCCGCCCTCATTCCCGATCTGGAAGTGATCCCCATTGGATCATTAGCAGAATTGTACGCTCATCTCACCGGCGAGCAGCCCATCTTGCCAGCCCAAACCATACCTGTAGCGCTCAGCGACCCACCCACAGCCCAAACCGATTTCAGCGAAATCAAAGGACAGGAGCACGTCAAACGAGCACTGGAAGTAGCAGCAGCTGGTGGGCATAACGTGCTGATGTCTGGTCCACCAGGCGCTGGGAAGACGCTTCTGGCGCGGGCGATTACCTCAATCCTACCTCCGCTCAGCCTGGAAGAAGCGCTGGAAGTAACCAAGATTTACTCCATCAGTGACATGCTGCCCAGCGATACCCCTCTTATGCGCTTACGGCCTTTCCGCGCACCGCACCACACTATCAGCCATGCCGGCTTAGTCGGTGGTGGAAACATGCCTCATCCCGGCGAGATTTCATTGGCGCATCGCGGCGTGCTCTTTCTGGACGAGCTGCCCGAATTTGGCCAGCGCATCCTCGAAGTGCTGCGCCAGCCCATCGAAGATAAGCGCGTGACTATCAGCCGCGCGAATGGAACGCTCACCTTCCCAGCCAATTTTATGCTTATCGGTGCGATGAACCCATGTCCTTGTGGCTACTATGGTGATACTCAAAAGCAATGCACCTGCTCCCCCGGCGCCATCACCACCTACCAAAAGCGCATCTCCGGACCGCTACTGGATCGCATTGACATGCTCATTCACGTCCCGCGTGT
>Ga0208826_1001040_pt1 | contig 25055 bp, 23 predicted proteins | sample AD_UKC115_MetaG_FD_184451 | JGI IMG/M metagenome (GOLD analysis project Ga0208826, IMG submission 184451) | Active sludge microbial communities of municipal wastewater-treating anaerobic digesters from Hong Kong - AD_UKC115_MetaG (SPAdes)... | ecosystem: Engineered > Bioreactor > Anaerobic >...
CAGCAGGCCTTCTACCGCTACGACAAGCACCACCTGGTGCCCTTCGGCGAGTTCATTCCGCCGCTGTTCCGGTGGTTCGTGCGACTGATGAACATCCCGCTGGGCGACTTCACCGCCGGCGCGGTCAACCAGCCGTCGTTCGAATGGCAAGGCCAGCGGCTGGCGCCCAACATCTGCTACGAAGACTTGTTCGGCGAGGAACTGGCCGCGCGCTTTGCCGACCCGGCCAGCGCCCCCACGGCCTTCGTCAACCTGAGCAACATCGGCTGGTTCGGCGACACGGTGGCGATCGACCAGCATCTGGCGATCAGCCGCCTGCGCGCGCTGGAGTTCGAGCGCCCGGTGCTGCGCGCCACCAACACCGGGGCCACGGCCATCATCGACGCGCAGGGCCGCGTCACGCACCAGTTGCCGCGCCTCACGCGCGGCGTGCTGCACGGGTTTTTCGAGGGCCGCAGCGCCATCACGCCCTATGCCGCGTGGGTGTCGCGCTGGGGCCTGGGGCCGCTGTGGGCCCTCGCGGCGCTGGTCGCGGCGGGCGCGGCGTGGCGCGCCGGGCGCCGCGCGCCTTGACATCGCCCTGTCATGCGGGCGGGCGCAGCGCTCAGGCACAATTGCTCTTCTATGGCCGAATCTTTTTCCTACGAGCAGTTGATTGCCTCGGGCGAGGGCCGTCTGTTCGGGCCCGACGCCGGGCGCCTGCCGCTGCCGCCCATGCTGATGTTCGACCGCATCACGCACATCGACGAAACCGGCGGCGCGCACGGTCTGGGCAAGATCGTCGCCGAGCTGGACGTCAAGCCCGAGCTGTGGTTTTTTGCCTGCCACTTCCGCGGCGATCCGGTGATGCCGGGTTGCCTGGGGCTGGACGCCATGTGGCAGCTCATCGGTTTTTTTCTGACCTGGCTGCGCCTGCCCGGCCGCGGGCGCGCCCTGGGCGCGGGCGAGGTCAAGTTCACCGGCGAGGTGGGCCCCGACGTCAAGCGCGTCACCTACGAGATCGACATCAAGCGCGTCATCAAGCGCAAGCTGTGCATGGCCATCGGCGACGCGCGCCTGCTGGCCGACGGGCAGGAGATCTACGTGGCCCGCGACCTGCGTGTGGGCCTGTTTTTGCGTGAGGGCAACGGCAAGGACAAGCAATGAGCAAGAAGCGCGTGGTGATCACGGGCGCGGGCATCGTCTCGTGCATCGGCAACGATCTGGCGTCGGTCGAGGCTTCGCTGCGCCAGGGCCGCTCGGGCATCAAGGCGGTGCCCCAGTTCACCGAGCTGGGCCTGCGCAGCCAGGTCGGCGGCGTGCCCGAGATCGACATCGAGGCGCGCATCGACCGCAAGCAGCTGCGCTTCATGGGTGACGCGGCGGCCTATGCCCACATCGCGCTGGACGATGCCATCAAACAGGCGGGCCTCGCGCCCGCGCAGATCAGCCATCCGCGCACGGGCCTGATCATGGGCTCGGGCGGCGGCTCGCCGGCCAACCAGATCGAGGCCGCCGACACCCTGCGCAGCAAGGGCATCCGCCGCGTCGGACCCTATCAGGTCACGCGCTGCATGGGCTCGACGGTGTCGGCCAACCTGGCGACCAGTTTCAAGATCAAGGGCATCAACTACTCCATCACCTCGGCTTGCTCGACCTCGGCGCACTGCGTTGGCGCGGCGGCGCAGCAGATCGCCTGGGGCACGCAGGACGTGATGTTCGCCGGTGGCGGCGAGGAGCTGTCCTGGGGCCTGGCGCTGCTGTTCGACGGCATGGGCGCCATGTCCAGCAAGTACAACGCCACGCCCGAGAAAGCCTCGCGCCCGTACGACGTCAACCGCGACGGCTTCGTGATCGCCGGAGGCGCCGGCGCGCTGGTGCTGGAGAGCCTGGACCACGCGCAGGCGCGCGGCGCCACCATCCTGGGCGAGGTGGTGGGCTTCGGCATCTCCTCCGACGGCGAGGACATGGTCGCGCCGTCGGGCGAGGGCGCCGTGGCCTGCATGCGCCAGGCCATCGAGGGCCTGGCCGAGCCGATCGACTACATCAACACCCACGGCACGTCCACGCCGGTGGGCGACGTGCCCGAGCTGCATGCCATCCGCAAGGTGTTCGGCAGCCGCATCCCGCCGTTTTCCAGCACCAAGTCGCTGGCCGGCCACTCGCAGGGCGCCACCGGCGTGCAAGAGGCCATCTTCAGCCTGATCATGCTGATGAAGGGCTTCATCGCCGGCTCGGCCAACGTCGAGACGCCCGACCCGGCCGTGGGCGACATGCCGCTGGTGACCCAGGCGCGCGAGGCCACGTTGCGCCAGGTGCTGTCCAACAGCTTCGGCTTCGGCGGCACCAACGCCTGCCTGGTGCTGCGGCACTGGGGCTGATTGCTTCAAAACCAATAGCTGCTTGCGCTTGTCCATCAAGCGCTGGCGGCCGATTCCATTCAAATCATTAAAATAGCGGGTTGCACCTGACCCGGGCCCCGGCCATGCTCACCTTCCAGCAAATCATTCTCAAGCTCCAGCAATACTGGGACGCGCAAGGCTGCGCGCTGCTGCAACCGTATGACATGGAAGTGGGCGCCGGCACCTCGCACACCGCCACCTTTTTGCGCGCCATCGGCCCCGAGCCCTGGAAGGCGGCCTACGTGCAGCCCAGCCGCCGCCCCAAGGACGGCCGCTATGGTGACAACCCCAACCGCGGCCAGCACTACTACCAGTACCAGGTGGTGCTCAAGCCCGCGCCCGACAACATCCTGGAGCTGTACCTGGGCAGCCTGGAGGCGCTGGGGTTCGACCTGAAGAAAAACGACATCCGCTTTGTCGAAGACGACTGGGAGAACCCCACGCTGGGCGCCTGGGGCCTGGGCTGGGAGGTGTGGCTCAATGGCATGGAGGTGACGCAGTTCACCTACTTCCAGCAGGTCGGCGGCATCGACTGCCGGCCCGCCACCGGCGAGATCACCTACGGCCTGGAGCGCCTGGCCATGTACCTGCAGGGCGTCGAAAACATGTTCGACCTGGTCTGGACGGTGGACGGCGACGGCCGCAAGCTGACCTATGGCGACGTGTTTCACCAGAACGAGGTCGAGCAGTCGGCCTACAACTTCGAGCACAGCGACGCGGCCTTCCTGTTCACCGCCTTCGACGCGCACGAAAAGCAGGCCAAATACCTGGTCGAGCAGCAGCTCGCGCTGCCGGCCTACGAGCAGGTGCTCAAGGCCGCCCACACCTTCAACCTGCTGGACGCGCGCGGCGCCATCAGCGTGACCGAGCGCGCCGCCTACATCGGCCGCATCCGCAACCTCGCGCGCGCCGTGGCCGCCAGCTACTACGACAGCCGCGAGCGCCTGGGCTTTCCGCTGGCGCCGCGCGAGTGGGTGGCGCAGATCGAGAAGCGGGCCGCTTGAAAGAACCCGACACCATGAGCACACAGAATCTGCTGGTCGAACTTTTTGTCGAAGAACTTCCCCCGAAGGCCCTGCGCAAGCTGGGCGAAGCCTTTGCCAGCCAACTGTTCGAGCAACTCAAGGCCCAGGGCCTGACCGCCGCCGACAGCCGCGTCACGCCGCATGCCAGCCCGCGCCGGCTGGCCGCGCACATCACGCAGGTGGCGGGCAAGGCGGCCGACAAGGCGGTGCGGCACAAGCTGATGCCCGTCAGCGTGGCGCTGGACGCGGCCGGCCAGCCCACGCCCGCACTGCTGAAAAAGCTGCACGCGCTGGGCGCCGACGCTGCGGTGCTGCCGCAATTGCAGCGCGCCGTCGACGGCAAGGCCGAAGCGCTGTTTCTGGACAGCGTGCAGCCCGGCGCCACGCTGGCCGATGCGCTGCAAAAGGCGCTGGCCGAGGCGCTGGCGCACCTGCCCATCCCCAAGGTCATGACCTACCAGCTGCAGCACGGCACGCCGCTGCCCGGCTGGGACAGCGTGCAGTTCGTGCGCCCGGCGCACGGCCTGGTGGCGCTGCATGGCGCCGCCGTGGTGCCGGTGACGGCGCTGGGCTTGACCGCCGGCCGTGCCACGCACGGCCATCGCTTCGAGGCCGCGCTGGACCCCATCGAGATCCAGCATGCCGACCACTACGCCGACACGCTGCGCGAGCAGGGCGCCGTGATCGCCTCCTTCGACGAGCGCCGCGCCCTCATCCAGTCACAAATAAAAACGGCGGCAGCGCGTGCAGGGCAAGCGCTGCACGCTATCGAAGACGAAGCGCTGCTGGACGAGGTGACGGCCCTGGTGGAGCGCCCCAACGTGCTGGTGTGCCAGTTCGACCCGGCCTTCCTCGACGTGCCGCAGGAATGCCTGATCCTGACCATGAAGGCCAACCAGAAGTACTTTCCGCTGCTGGACGCGGCCGGCAAGCTCACCAACCAGTTTCTCGTCGTCAGCAACATCAGCCCGTCAGACGCGAGCGCCGTGGTCGGTGGCAACGAGCGCGTGGTGCGCCCGCGCCTGCAGGACGCCAAGTTCTTCTTCGACCAGGATCGCAAGAAGACGCTGGAATCGCGCCTGCCGCAACTGGCCAAGGTGGTCTATCACAACAAGCTGGGCACGCAAGGCGAGCGCAGCGAGCGCGTGCGCGCCATCGCCCGCGCGATCGGCGAGCAGCTGGGCGGCGCCACGCTGGCGGCGCAGGCCGAGCAGGCCGCGCGCCTGGCCAAGGCCGACCTGGTGAGCGACATGGTGGGCGAGTTCCCCGAGCTGCAGGGCGTGATGGGCCGCTACTACGCCCTGCACGACGGCCTGCCGCCCGCGGTGGCCGACGCCATCGAGGACCACTACAAGCCCCGCTTTGCCGGCGACGAATTGCCGCGCGGCGAGGTGGGCACGGTGGTGGCGCTGGCCGACAAGCTGGAGACCCTGGTCGGACTGTTCGGCATCGGCGCCCTGCCCACCGGCGACCGCGATCCGTTTGCCCTGCGCCGGCATGCGCTGGGGGTGATTCGGATGCTGATCGAACAGACGCTGCCGCTTGATCTGTCCGCCACGGTCGCCGCCGCGGCGCGCCACTTCGGCACACGGCTACCCGAGCCCGACGCGAGCAACGCGCAATTGCTGGCCTTCATGTATGAGCGGGTGGCCGGCGTGCTGCGCGAGCAGGGCGATGGCCAGGCCAGCGCCCAGGAAGCCGACGCCGTGATTGCCGCCCGCCCGATGTGGGGTGAAATGCCCAAGTTGCTGGCCGCCGTGCGCGCCTTCGCAAAATTGCCCGAAGCCCCCGCCTTGGCGGCTGCCAACAAGCGCATCGGCAACATCCTGAAGAAGGCCGATCTGGCGCCCGGCGCGGTCGATCCCGCTCTGCTGCACGAAAGCGCCGAGCAGGCCCTGCACGCCGCCATGCAAGCCGTGCTGCCGCAAGCCGACGCGCAGTTTGCCGCCGGCGACTACACCGCCAGCCTGCAAACCCTGGCCGCGCTGCGCGCGCCGGTCGATGCCTTTTTCGACGGCGTGATGGTCAACGCCGACGATGCGGCACTCAAGGCCAACCGCCTGGCGCTGCTGCACCAGCTGCACCAGGCCATGAATCGCGTGGCCGACATTTCCCGCTTGGCGGCGTGAGCGCCCCCGCCCCTGTCGCCTGGCGCACCCTGGCCTGGGCCATCGGCCCCGTCATCGCCGTGCTGCTGCTGCGCGCCGCCCTGCAGGCCTCGGCGGGCGCGGATCTGGGCGACTTGCAGCCCCTGCGCACCGCCACGCTGGTCAGCGATCCGACGCAGGCCCTGTGGGTGGCGGCGCGGCCCTTTGTCCTGTCCGTGCTGGTGCTGGCTGCGCTGGCCGTTGCCTTGCGCCAGGCCGTGCGCCGCCTGGGCTGGGCGCGCGCCCGGCCGTGGCTGGCGGGGCTGTGGGTGCTGGGCTGGCTGGCGCTGGGGGGCTGGCTGCTGGCCGACCACCTGAACCGCAGCGCGCGCCAGCCGCTGCCCGAGCAGATCGTGCGCGTGCTGCTGGCGCGCAGCGTGCCGGCCAGCGAGCGCAGCGTGGGCGGCACCGAGGTCTATTTCGAGGTGCCGGGCACGCCCGCCCAGCCCCAGCGCCTGCTGGCCGAGGGCCAGTCGCTGGAGCGCTTTGCGCCCGGCCGCAGCGCGCGTCTGCAGGCCGAGGCGGGGCGCTGGTGGGGCCGCTGGGGGCGCCTGGCGAGCGACGGATAATCGCCGCATGAAACTGGTCATCATCGAGCGCGACGGTGCCCTGTGCGTGGAGCGCGAGGGCTACCTGCGCTCGCCCGACGACTGGCAGGCGCAGCCCGGCGCGCTCGAGGCCATAGCCCAGCTCAACCACGCCGGCTACCAGGTCGTGATCTCGGCCATCTGGTCGGGCCTGGGTCAAGGGCAGTTCGACATGGCCACCGTCAACGCCATCCAGGCGCGCATGAGCAAGCAACTGGCGGCCGTGGGCGGGCGCGTGGACGCGGTGTTCTTCTGTCCGCACGCGCCCGACGAAGCCTGCGATTGCCGCAAGCCCCAGCCGGGCCTGCTGCGCCAGATCGGCGAGCGCTACAAGATCAACCTGGCGCAGGTGCACGCCGTGGGCAGCAGCGCGCGCGACATGCAGGCCGCGCACGCCGCCGGCTGCATTGCGCACCTGGTGCTCACCGGCATGGGCGCGCCTGCGTCCATCGAGCCGCTGCCGCCCGAATTTCCACCCGGCGTGCAGGTGCATGCCGACCTGGCCGCCTTCGCCGCCGCCCGCATCGCCGCCGATGAAGCGGTCGCCGCCGCCAACGCCGCGCCATCGCCCCCCGCATGAACACCATCCGCTCGTTCTTGCACCTGCTGTGGATGGGGCTCACCGTCATCCCGTATGCCACGCTGGTGGTGCTCATGGCGCCGTTTTCCAGCAAGGCCGCCGTGTATCGCGTGTGCCGCGCCTGGCTGGGGCTGACCATGCGTTCGGGCGGCTGGATCATGGGCATCCACAACCGCGTCAGCGGCATGCAGCACCTGCCGCAGGGCGCAGGCGCGCCCGCCGTGCTGCTGGTCAAGCACCAGTCGGCCTGGGAGACCTTCTGCATGCCTCCGCTCATGCCGCGCCCGCTGGCCTATGTGTTCAAGCGCGAGCTTCTGCGCATCCCCTTCTTCGGCTGGGCCATCGGGCGCATGGACATGATCTACATCGACCGCGGCCAGCGCACCGAGTCGCTGCGCAAGGTCATCGAGCAGGGCCAGCGCCTGCTGGGCGAAGGCGCCTGGGTCATCATGTTCCCCGAAGGCACGCGCATCCCGCGCGGCGAGAAGGGCACCTACATGAGCAGCGGCGCGCGCCTGGCCATCGACTGCGGTGCGCCCGTCATTCCCATTGCCGTCACCTCGGCGCGCTGCTGGCCGCGCAAGGCCTTCGTCAAGAAGCCCGGCATCGTCGACATCTCCATCGGCCCGCCGATTGCCACCACCGGGCGCAAGGCGCACGAGGTCATGCGCGAGGTCGAGACCTGGATCGAAACCGAGATGCGCCGCCTCGACCCCGAGGCCTACCCCACGCCCGAGACCCCGCGCTCGTCCGTGCGACCCAGCGAGTAGGGCCGTGATGCAGCAGCTTCTGTTCGACTGGCTCGGCATCGACGCCACCACTGCGATTTCAAAGCCGAACAGGCCGACAGCGCCCGTCCCGCCTGCGCAAGCAGCTCCTGAAGTCGAAGCGTCCCAGGCCCCGCCGGCGCTCGATTTGCACCAGGCGCTGGCGCCTGCCCGCTTCAGCCACCCGCAGGCCAACCGCTCCATCGTGCTGGGCGATGCCCACGTCGCCTACGCCTTCCGGCGCGGCGCGCGGCGCACCATCGGCCTGAGCGTGGGGCCCGAAGGCCTGACGGTGGCCGCGCCGCGCTGGACGCCGCTGGCCGAGGTGGAGACCCTGCTGCGCCAGAAGTCGCGCTGGGTGCTGGACAAGCTGTCCCAGTCCCGCGAGTGCGGCGCCGCCGAAGCGCTGGCGCGCATCGACTGGCGCGAGGGCGCGAGCGTGCCCTTTCTGGGCCAGCCCCTCGTGCTGCGGCTGGACCCGCGCCAGCGCCACGGCCCGGGCGGTGCCGGCGCGGTGCGCGATGGCGCCACGCTGTGGCTGGGCCTGCCGCAAGGCGCCGCCCCCGAGCGGCTGCGCGACACCACCCAGGCCTGGCTGATCGGGCAGGCGCGCCGCCTGTTTGCCGCGCGGCTGGACCACTTTGCCCCGCAGCTGGGCGTGCGCTGGCAGCGCCTGACGCTCACGGCCGCGCGCACGCGCTGGGGCAGCGCCAGCGCGGACGGCTCGATCCGCCTGAACTGGCGCCTGATCCACCTGAGCGAGGCGCTGATCGACTACGTGGCGGTGCACGAGCTGGCCCACCTGCGCGAGATGAACCACAGCGCGCGCTTTTGGGAGCACGTGGGCGAGGTGCTGCCCGACTACGCCCAGCGGCGCGGCACCCTCAAGCACGAGCGCGTGCCGGCCTGGTAGCGGCCGGCGCGTCCGTTGGCATCGCAAGCCGCGGGATGCAGGCCGCGCCCGGCGCGCCTACAGTGAAGCCATGACCTCCGCCGCCAAAGCCCCCACCCCGATCCCCGCCGCGCCGCGCGATGGCCACGGCCCCCACATCGCCGCCGCCTGCCGCCGCATCGAGGCCTGCGTGAAAGCCGGCGCACCCGCGCCCACGCTCCATGACCTGGCCCAGCCCAGCGGCCTGAGTCCGTTTCATTTTCACCGCCTGTTCAAGGCCGCCACCGGCCAGACCCCCGCCGCCTGGGCGCGTGCCCGCCGCGCCGCCGCGCTGCGCCAGGTGCTGCCCCGCAGTCCGCGCGTGACCGACGCGGTGTACGACGCCGGCTTTGGCGCGCCCAGCCGCTTCTACGCCCAGGCCGGCGCGGCCCTGGGCATGCAACCCGCCGACTACCGCGCCGGCGGGCGCGGGCAAACCATCCGCTTTGCCGTGGGCCAGTGCTCGCTGGGCGCCATCCTGGTGGCCGAAAGCGCGCGCGGCCTGTGCGCCATCGCGCTGGGCGACGACCCGCAGGCGCTGGTGCGCCAATTGCAAGACCAGTTCTGCAACGCGCAGCTGGTGGGTGGCGACTCGGCCTTCGAGCAGCACGTGGCGCAGGTGATCGGATTTGTCGAGCAGCCCGCCATCGGCCTGGAGCTGCCGCTGGACGTGCGCGGCAGCGCCTTTCAGCAGCGCGTGTGGCAGGCCTTGCGCGCCGTGCCCGCCGGGCAAACCGCCAGCTACGCCGAAATCGCCCGGCGCATCGGCCAGCCCAGCGCCACCCGCGCCGTCGCCCAGGCTTGCGCCGCCAACCCGCTGGCCGTGGCCATCCCGTGCCACCGCGTGGTGCGCAGCGACGGGGCGCTGTCAGGCTATCGCTGGGGCGTGGAGCGCAAGGCGGCGCTGCTGGCGCGCGAGCAGGCCTGAGGCGCGTCGGCAACTGGCCGCCTGAGGTCTTGTCCACTTACCTCCCTGGGGCGGGGGCTGGGGTGAGGTCTTGCTCCCTCGCCCCTTTGGGGAGAGGGTGGGGGTGAGGGGCTTTCTGGCGTTGGAATCGTTGACGTTGTTTGCTTCGTGGCTGGCTCTGCATGCGCTCGCTGGCCGGGATGTGCGCCCGGCGGCGCACCTCCTTTTCTTGTACGCACAAGAAAAGGAGGCAAAAGAAAGCGCCCCCACGTCTGCGACCCCTGCGCTTCGCTACGGGGCAAACCTGCGTCGCAGCACTTGCGGGGTGCGCCGCAGAACTCACTGCGCGCTGGCGCGCTCCGTTCAGACAACCGCGGCGAGTCAGTCAACGAAGCGCGTGCATGCTGCGCTGCACGCGCCACCCCGCAAGCGCCGCGCCGCAGGCGCAGCCTCAAGGGGGTAGCGCCGCAGGCGCTTCGGGGGTGGGTCGACCTCACTCGAACTTGATCGGCACGGTTTCCATGATCTTCTTGATGTCGTTCGACTCGCGCGTGGTGATGCGGGTCACTTCATCGGGCCCGGCCACTGCAAGCGGCACGGAGAACGCGACGAACTTCTCGGCCATGCCCGGTGCCGACAGGCCCTTGCGCACGGTCTCGGTCAGCTTGGCGGCCACGTCGGCCGGCGTGCCGGGCGGCGCCCACAGCGCGAAGTTGATGTCCTGCACATAGCCCGGCACGAATTTGTTGAGCGGCACCGCGCCAGGCACCGCGGGGCTGGGCTGCGCGCTCGTCACGCCGATCACCTTGAGCTTGCCCTGCTTGATGAACTCCATCATCTGCACCGACGGCATCATGAAGATGACCTTGGTGTCGCCGGCCAGCACCGACTGCAGCGCGGGGCCGTAGCCGCGGAAAGGCACGGTCACGAGATTGAGCTTGGCCTGCTGCGCGAGCAGCGCGGTCTGCACCTCCGGCGTAGGGCCGGCGACGGCGATGTCCACGCCCTTGGCCTGCTGCTTCGCCCACGTGACGAAGCCCGGGAAGTCGTTGGCGGGAACGCTCTGGTGCACGAGCAGAACCATTGGCGCCATTGCGAGGTTGGCGATCGGCGTGAGGCCCTTGACCGGGTCGAAGCTCGCGTCCTTGGTCACCATCGGCGCCAGCACGACGGTGCCGATGGTCGTCACCAGCAGCGTATGGCCGTCAGGGGGTGCCTGCTTCACGGCCATGGTGCCGATGGAGCCGAAAGCGCCGGTCTTGTTTTCCACCACCACCGGCTGGCCGAGCAGCTCGCTCATCGACGTGGCAAGCGTGCGCGCGATCACGTCACCCGTGCCGCCGGGCGCGTACGTGATGACGATCTTGATCGGCTTCGTGGGGAAGCCTTGCGCGTGGGCGAGAGGCGCGAGGGGCGCGAGCGCCAGCAGCGATGCCGCCAGCAAGAGGGAACGTCGGAAGCCTTGCATGAGAGAGTCTCCAGGATGAGGATCTAGTTGGAATGAAACAGCCGGATCAACGAGGCAGGTCCAGCCCTCGCAGCGCGATCAGGGTGCGCTGGATCTCGTTGGTGCCGCCACCGATCGTGTAAAGCAGCGCATCGCGCACGCCGTACTCGAACACGCTGTCGCACAGCGCGCCTTGCGCGCCCTCGGCGAGCGTGGCGCCGGGGCCGAGCAGGTCGAACGCCGTCTCGGACAGGCGCTCCATCAGCTCGCTCGCGTACACCTTCAGCATGGCGGCCTGCCACAGCGGCACCTCGCCCTGCTCCACCACCTGCGCGGTGCGCACGGCGAGCAGGCGCGACGCCTCGATCTCCGCGCCCAGCCCGCCGATGCGGTCGAGCACCAGCGGGTCGCTGCGCAGCGAAGCGTCGGCCTTCACGTGCGCGAGCAGCTTGTCGAAGTAACCCCGCGCACGTGCGCCGATCGCGCCCACCGTCTCGCGCTCGAAGGCGAGTGCATCGGTGATGAGCTTCCAGCCGCCGTTCTCCGGCCCGACGAGCGCGTCGGCGGGCAGCTTCACGTCATCGAAGAACACCACGTTCGCGCGGTGGCCGTTGAGGCCGCTCATGGGCTGGATCGTGATGCCGGGCGTGTCCAGCGGCACAAGGAAGACGCTGATGCCGCCGTGCCGCTGGTTGGCCGGGTCGGTGCGCGCGGCCAGCCACACGTATTGCGAGAACCCGGCGGTCGACGTGAATATCTTCTGACCGTTCACCACCCAGCCGCCGTCCTCGGTGCGCTTCGCGGATGTTCTGATGCCCGCGAGGTCGGAGCCGTGGTCCGGCTCGCTGTAGCCGAGGGCGATCGAGATGTCGCCGCGCGCGATGCCGGGCAGGAAGAACGCCTTCTGCGCGTCGCTGCCGTGGATGACGAGCGTCGGGCCGATCATGTTGGCCGAGGTGTTGTGGAAGGTGACGGGCGCCTCCGCGTAGGCCATCTCCTCCTCGAAGGCGAGATGTTCGAAGGCCGTGCGTCCCTGTCCGCCGTAGGCCTTGGGCCAGTTGACGCCGAGCCAGCCCTTGGCGCCCACCTTGCGGCTGAAGTCCTGACGCGCCTTGCGGTGATTCACCGGGAGCGCATACGTTTCGGGCGGATAGGCATGGTCCCAGTTGTGCGCCAGCCACTCGCGCACCTCGGCGCGGAAGGCATCGGCCGCCGGCGTGAGCGCCATGTCGGGGACGGCGCCGCGTTCGAGCAGCAGGGCCGCGACGTCGCGCCGGGCCTGCTGCACGCCACCGAGCCGCGTGAGGTCGCCGTGGATGCGGCGGAAGTGGCGCGGCAGCTCGTGCTCGTCCCAGAACGAAATGCCGCCGAAGCCGTGATGCAGTTCGCGCACCACGTCGCGCAGCAGCTGGCCCGCATTCGCGGCCGCGACGGCGGCGCTGTAGGCGCGCTCGTGCTGCGATGCACGGCCCGCCGCGACGAGCGCGAGCCGGCAGATCTCCACGCTGGTGAAGCAGTTCGCGAGCTTGTGCTGGATGGCCTGGTAGCTGCCGATCTTGTGGCCGAACTGCGAGCGCACCTTGGCGTAGTCGGTCAGCAGCTCCAGGCCATAGCCCGCCGAACCCGTGGCGCGTGCTGCAAGCAGCAGGCGCATCAGGGGCGTGAGCGTGCCGACGTCGAACGACGTGGTGACGCGCTGGAACGTGTCCACCCGCGTGAAGCGCAGCTGCGACAGGGGCGGCACGTTCAGGCCGGGCGTGGCATCGATCGCGAGCCCCGCGGCCTCGCGCGGCACGATCGCGATTTCGCCTTTGCCGGTCGCGACGAGAAAGTGCGTGGCGATGGCGCCGTGCTCGACGAAGGAGACGGTGCCATCGAGTGTGGCCCCATCCGTCACCCTGCCGCCGTGCGGATCGGCCGCCCACGCGACGATGGCCTCGCCCGACTGCACGCTTGCCAGCAGTTGCGCGGCCGCCTCGCCCTGCGCCTGGGCGAGCACCGCGTTCGCGAGCACCGCATCCGCCAGCGGCAGCGGGCAGGCCGCACGGCCGAGTTCCTGCATCAGCACGATGGACGCGGCAAGTCCCATCTCGTCCTGCGACGGCGCGAGCGCAGTCCAGCCCTGCAGCGCGGCCTTGCGCCACATGTCCTTCAGCGCGGCCGCGTCCTTCGCAGCGGCGACGGCGCGCGATGCGGGCCAGGCGTCCTGCAGCAGGCCGCGCGCCGAATCGCGCACGAGGACGAGGTCCTCGCTCTCCACCAGGGGAAGGGCCTCGCTCATGTGTTGGTCCAGTTCGGCTTGCGCTTCTCGGCGAAGGCGCGCGGGCCTTCGACGTAGTCGTTGCTGGTGCGCAGGCGCTTGGCCGCCGGGAACTCGCGCGCGTCCACCAGCTTGCGCTCGAAGTCCTCACCCAGCATGGTCTTGCGCGCGACTTCCTTGGTGGCGCGCAGCGCGAGCGGCGAGCACTCCAGCATCTGCGCGGCCCACTTGCGCGCCTCTTCCATCGCGCCGCCTGCCGGCGCCACCGCGGTGACGAAGCCGAGTTCGTAGCCCTCTTTCGCCGGCACGCGGCGCCCCGTGAGCAGGATGCCCATGGCGCGCGGCAGGCCGATGGCGCGCGGCAGGTACTGCACGCCCCCCGCGAGTGCCGACAGGCCCACGCGCGGCTCGGACAAGGCGAAGAACGCGTTCTCCGCCGCGATGACGAGGTCGCACGCCAGCGCGAGCTCGAAGCCACCGCCCATGGCGATGCCGTTCACCGCGGCGATGACGGGCTTGTCCAGGTCGAATCGCGTGGTCAGGCCGGCGAAGCCGCCCTTGGGAATCTGCCGCACGCCGCGCTTGGCGTGCATCTTCAGGTCGTTGCCGGTGCTGAACGCGCGGTCGCCCGCGCCGGTGATGATGCCGACCCACTGCTCGGGGTCCTCTGCGAACTCGTCCCACACCTGGTCGAGTTCGAGGTCCGCCTCGTAGTGCGTGGAGTTCATCACGTCGGGACGGTTGATCGTGACGATGGTGAGGTGTCCGTCTTTCTCGACGGTGCAGAACTCGCGTTGCGTGATGGCCATGGTGTGTCTCTTTCAGTGGTTGTAGGTGGCGAGGGCATCGAGTGCCTCGATGCGCGCGCCGTCGGCGAGCAGCGGGTTGACTTCCAGCGTGTCCAGCGTGGCGCCGAGCGCGAGCGCGGCGTCGCCGATGCGCGCCACGGCGTCGGCGAGCTTCGCGACATCGACCGGCGGCGCGCCGCGAAAGCCTTGCAGCAGCTTCGCGCCGCGCAGCTCGGACACCATCTGTTCCACGTCGGCTGGCGTCACGGGCAGGAGGCGCAGGCTCACGTCCTGCAGCGCCTCGATCCACACGCCGCCCAGTCCGAGCGCGATGACGGGGCCCCACTGGGCGTCGACGCGCACGCCCGTGAAGAGCTCGATGCCGCCCTTGCGCATGGGCGAAACGATCACGCCGTCGAGCCGTGCCTTCGGCATCGCGGAGGCGGCCGCGTCCATGATCCTGCGGAACGCCGCTTCGACCGCGTCGTCGCCCTGCAGGTTGAGCACGACGCCGCCGACCTCGGTCTTGTGCGCGATGTCCGGCGAGGCGATCTTGAGGACGACCGGGCCGTTCATGTCGCGCGCCGCGGCGACGGCCTGCTTCGCGTCGGTGGCGAGCACCTGGGGAACCACGGGGACGCCGAAGCGCTTGAGGTAGTCCACCGTTTCGCGCTCGGATTGCGGCAAGTCGGCGCCTGCCGTCGACGCCGCACCCGGCAAGGCGCGTGCCGCGCGCTCGCCCCCTGCACTGCGGGACATCCGGGACCAGTCCGCGGCGTAGCGCAACGCGCGCAACGCGATGTCCAGCCCGCAGGCGAGGTACGGAATCTGCGCCTTCTCCACTTCTTCGCGGCTCTTGTCCGACACCGCCTTCACCGTGTTGCTCACCACGAGGTAGCGCGCGCGTCCGTCCGGCTTGAACTGCCCGATGGCCTGCAGCGTTCCCACCGCAAACGGCGCCCAGTCGTTGTTGTTCGCCGTGGGCACGTCGGCCACGCAGACCAGCACGGAGACGGCCGGATCGCGCTGCATCGCATCCATGCAGCGGGTGAAGAGCGCCCAATCGTTGACGACTGCGCCCGTCAGGTCCAGCGGGTTGGCGGGTGTGGCCATCGGCGGAAGGATCTCGCGCAGCGCCGAGAGCGTTTCATTCGACAAGGCGGGCAGGCGCAGTGTTTCCAGCTGCGCATAGTCCGCGGCCAGCTCGCCCATGCCGCCCGAGGACGACAGCACCGCGACCCCGCCTTCGGCCAGCACGCCGGTTTTCTCGAGCAGCGCCGCGGTGAACACGAGCTCCTCGATGCTGCGCACGCGCACCAGCCCGAGCTGGCGGCACACGCCGTCGAACACGCTGTCGTCGCCCACGAGCGAGCCCGTGTGCGACTGCGCAGCCTGCGTCGCGATGTCGGAGCGGCCCACCTTGAGCACCACGATCGGCTTGGCCTTCGCGAGCGCGCGCTCGGCGGCGGCGCGGAACAGGCGCGTGTCACGCACCGTCTCCGCGAACACCGCGATCACCTTCGTGCTCTCGTCGTCCACGAGGTAGTCCACGCATTCGGCCAGGCCCAGCATTGCCTCGTTGCCGGTGGCGGCGACCACGTTCATGCCTACGCCGTGCTGGTGCGCGAAGTGCTTCATCACGGTGGCGACCGCGCCGCTTTGCGACACGATGCTGATGCCGCCCTTCAGGGGTGGCGTGCGCATGGCGCCCGTCCAGCACACCGCGCCGGTCGTGAAGTTGATGAAGCCCAGGCAGTTGGGCCCCAGCAGCGTGATGCCGAGTTCACGCGCCGTGGCGACCATGCGCTCCTGCATCGTGCGGCCTTCGCTGCCGGTTTCCGCGAAGCCGCCGGCGAGCACCACGGCGTGGCGGATGCCCGCGGCGCCCAGGTCGCGCAGTGCGTCCTCCATCGCGGGGTTGGGCACCATGAGCAGCGCGACGTCGACGCTCTCGCCGATGTCGACTGCCGTCTTGAACGACTGCTGCCCATGCACGACGCCGCCGCTGCGGTTGACGAGATGGACCTTCCCCTCGAAGCCCAGCAGCTTCAGGTTGTCGAAGGCCATCTTCGACCACGTGGAGCGGTCGGTCGCGCCCACGAGCGCGACGGACCGCGGGTTGAAGAGGCGTGCGAGGCCTGTGTCCGGTGCCGCCATCGCGTTTATCCGAAGCGCGGCGTGAACACGTTGCGGCCGTCCACCTGCGTCACGGTGCCGGGCAGCCCGATGCCTTCGACCTGCTCCAGCTTCGCGAGCGTTGCCGCATCGGCGGGCGTGTTCGCGACGAAGCGCTCGCCCGTAGCAGCCAGGCGCCCGAACAGCACGCCGCTTTCGGGACCGTTCTTGCCGTGCAGCACGGCATAGGTCTCGATGGTCGCGTCACCCTGCGGTGCCTCGGTGAAGCGCACCTTGGTCTGCGCGTCGATCTCGCGCTGGATGGCGTCGGAATCCGCGCGCATGAAGGGCTTGTTCGGCCGCTCGGTGGAAAACAGACCGACCGCCGCCTTGGTGACGAGGCCGACGTTGGCCATGACGAGGCCATAGGCGCCGGGCTTCGCACGCACGCGCTGCACCATCTCGGCGATGGCGTGCGTCACGTAGTTGTTGCCCGGTCCGCCGAAGTACGGCAGGCCGCCCGTGACGGTGAGGCCGCGCTTGTCGTCGGGCGAGATGCCCAGCTCCTTGCAGGCGATCTGCACTACCGACGGGAAGCAGCTGTAGATGTCGAACACATCCACGTCGGCGATGGTCTTGCCCGCCTGCGCCAGAGCGGCGCGCGAGGTCAGGCGCATCGCGGGCGACTGGTCGAGGCGCTCGCGGTCGCTCACGAACCACGTGTTGTGCGCATGCGCTTCGCCGTGCAGGTACACGCGCTTGTCCTGCGGGATGCCGAGCTCGTCGGCACGCGCTTCGGACACCACGATGAACGCGGCCGACTGGTCGACGAAGACGCTGGCCGTCATGAGCTTGGTGTACGGGAAGCCCACGAAGGGGTTCTCCGCGTTCACCTCGGCGATCTGCTCGGCGCTGTACCCCTTGCGGCGCGTGGCGAGCGGGTTGTCCCTGGCCACGGCGGCGAAGCGTGCAAAGAGCTTGGCGCTGGCTTCGCGGTACTGGTCGACCGTCTGCCCCGCGGCGTGGCGCAGGGCCTGCCCGATGAGCGCGTACATTGCGATGGCCGAGCGCATGCCGTGCTTCTCTTCGGCCTTGGTGTACATGTCCTCAGGGCGTGTGGACCGGAACGATCTCACGCCCGTGAGCTGGTTGGGCGTGGTGGGGGCGTCCTCGCCCCACTGCAGCTGCAGACCAGCGCGCTTGGCCGCGAGCTCGGTGCGCAGCGCCTCGCCGCCCACGACCAGCGCCGCCTGCGACTCTCCCTGCGCGATGCGTTCGCACGCGCGCGCGAGCATCACCAGCGAATCGCCGCCTTGCGGGGGACACACGAGGTCCGTGGCGTTCGCCGCGCCCACGCGCTGCGCGATGGACCACGGCGCATTCGCGAGCTTGCCGAAGGGCGATGCGAAACGCGGCAGCGTGTCGGCAAACAGGCGGATCACCGTGACGGAGTCCAGCCCGCGCAGCAGTGCGGCGCCCTGGTCCTGCGCGCCACTGTCCGCCGCGGCGAGCTTGACCGCGTCGTGCATCAGCTGCAGCGGCGAACGGCCCTCTTCGGGCTTCGAAGTGGTGTCGGTGACCTGGCCGGTGCCGACGATGACGGGGATGCGTGTCTTGTCCATCTGTGCTTTCAGAGGTTGATCAAGGGAGAGATGCGCTCGGCGGTGTCGATGTACTCCTGCATCAGGTCCTGCATGACCTGGCGCACGGAGGTCTCTTCCTTCATGTTCCCGACGACCTGCCCGGCGGGGAACGAGCACAGGTCGTCGCGATGCGCCTTCTCGATGCGGATGCGCGCGCTGTGGTACAGGATGTTCTGCAGCGGCGGCTTCAGGTGCCTGGGCGCACCGGGCTGTTCCCACGCTTCCGAGGCCTTGCTGCGGATCATGCGACCGGTCTTCCCCGTCATCCACTTGCGCTGCACGGCGTCTTCGGACTTCGCCTTGAAAAGCACCTCTTTTTCCATGGGCGTGAGCTCGCTCTCGCGCGTGCCCAGCCAGATCGTTCCGGTCCACACGCCCTGCGCGCCGAGCGCAAAGGCTGCCGCGATCTGCCTGCCGCGGCTGATGCCGCCGGCGGCGAGCACCGGGATGTCGGGGCCGGCGACATCGACCACCTGCGGCACGAGCACCATGGTGGCGATCTGCCCCGTGTGGCCGCCGGCTTCGGTGCCCTGCGCGACGATGATGTCCACGCCCACCGCGCGCTGCGCCTTCGCGTGCTCGGCCTTTCCGCACAGCGAGCCGACGAGGATGCCGCGGCCGTGCAGCTCGTCGACCAGTTCCTTCGGCGGCGCACCCAGGGCGCTGACCACCAGCTTGACCTGCGGGTGGCGCAGCGCCACGTCGATCAGCCTGCGCGCGCCCAGCGGCGTGGTGTTGCGCCCGCGCCCGATCAGCTCGCGGCGCGCTTCGGCCGCGTCGTCGGCGGACAGCGGGGGCACGCCTTCCGCATCCAGCAGCTTGTCGACGAACTGCCTCTGCTCGGCGGGGATGAGGTCGATCACCTCCTCGGTCGATGCTTCGGCCTCGCGGTCGTAGACGACGGGAATGAGCACGTCCACGCCGTAGGGCCGGCCGCCCACGTGCTCGTCGATCCACTTGAGTTCGCGCTCGAGCTGTTCGGGCGAGTGCGTGACCGCGCCCAGCACGCCGAAGCCGCCGGCCTTGGTGACCTCGACCACGACGTCGCGGCAGTGCGTGAAGGCGAAGATGGGCACCTCGCAGCCGAGGCGCTCGCAGATGGGAGTCTTCAATTCGTCTCCTGGCTCTCTATGGTTGGGAAGTTCTTTTGGTTGACCAAATATGTGTTGCATGGATCATATATTCATCGATCACAAATCGCAAGCCTGCCCGTACACTGCCCCCATGCCCATCACAAACGTCAAGAAGATGCGCAGGTCCCCGGGCTTCCTCCTGCGCTGCGCGAACTAGTTCGCCGTGGCGATCGTGGCGGAGCACTTCACGCCGCTGAACCTCACGTCGATCCAGTTCGCCGCCCTCGTGGCGATCAACGATTCGCCCGGCCTGGACGCCACGCGCCTGGCCGCGCTGATCGACTACGACCGCCCCACGATGACGGGCGTGATCGACCGGCTCGAGGCCAAGGGCCTCGTGATGCGCGAGGTCGACCCGAACGACCGGCGCGCCCGCCTGCTCTTCCTGACACCGGAAGGTTTGCGCGTGCTGGAAGCCGCCGACCGCGCCGCGCACGAAAGCCGCGACGTGCTGCTGGGCCCCCTGCCGCCCGAAGAACGCAGGCAGTTCATGCAGCTGCTGGAAAAGCTGGTGGAGCTGCACACGAGCCGGCATTCGCCGAGCGTGCAGGCCGAGCTCACAGGGAAGTAGGAGAACACATTGACGATCCGCCAACGCATTTCGGACGCCGAATGGCAGGCCCGCCTCGACCTTGCCGCGTGCTACCGCCTGGTCGCGCGCTACGGCATGGCGGACCTGATCTACAACCACATCACCGTGCGCGTGCCGGGTGAGGCGGGCCACATCCTCATCAACCCCTTCGGCTACCTGTACGAGGAGATCACGGCGTCGTGCCTCTACAAGATCGACCTGGCGGGCAACGTGGTCGACAAGCCCGGGGACGTGCCGTACGAGGTGAACCAGGCCGGCTACGTGATCCACAGCGCGATCCATTCCGCGCGGCACGACATTGCCTGCGTGCTGCACACGCACACGCGCGCGGGCATGGCGGTCGCGACGATGGAGTGCGGCCTGATGCCCGCGACGCAGGGGGCGTTGCGCTTCCATGACCGCATCGCGTATCACGCGTTCGAGGGGCCGGCGGTCGACGAGGCCGAGCGCGAACGCCTCGTCGCAGACCTGGGCGACAAGGACGTGATGATCCTGCGCAACCACGGCCTGCTCACCTGCGGGCGCAGCGTGGCCGAGACGTTCCTGCTCATGCAGCGGCTGGAGACGGCCTGCAAGGTGCAGGTGGACTTCCTCGCGGCGAACACGCCGCTGCACATGCCGAGCCCCGAGGCTGTTGCGAAGACCGCGCGCATTCTCGCGCCGCCCACGGTGACGGACCGCAAGGGCAGCGAGGCGAGCCTGGGCAACTGGAACGGCCAGCGCGAATGGTCGGCGCTGCTGCGCCAGCTGGATCGCGACGATCCGTCGTGGCGCGAGTGACCGCCATGCGTGCGATGCGCGTCTGCGTCTTCGGGGCCGGCGCCGTCGGGGGGAACATCGCCGTGATGCTCGCGCGCGCCGGCGCCGACGTGAGCGTGCTCGTGCGCGGCGCCACGCTGCAGGCGGTGCGGGCGCGCGGGCTCGAACTGCACACGCCAGACGGCGTGGTGCGTGCGAACGTGCGCGCGAGCGACGACCCGCGCGAACTGGGCGAGCAGGATGCGGTGCTGGTCACCGTCAAGCAGACCGCGCTCACCGCGTCCGCGCCGGCCATCACCGCATTGCTCGGCAGGGACACGCCGGCCGTGTTCCTGCAGAACGGCATCCCGTGGTGGTACTTCCACGGGCAGGGGAATGCGGACGAAGGCAAGCGGATTCCCGAGCTCGACCCGGGGGACGTGTTGTGGAACACAGTCGGACCGCAGCGCGCGGTCGGCGGCGTCACGTCGAGCCCGTGCACGGTGGTCGAACCTGGCGTGGTGAAGCTCGCGGGGAAGAACGGCACGATGGTGTTCGGCGAACCCGATGGCTCGATGTCGCCGCGCCTCATGGCGATCGCCGAGTTGTTCAAGGCGGCGGGGCTGCCAGCGGAGGCGACCCCGCGCATCCGCGATGCGATCTGGCAGAAGCTCGCGCTCAATCTCGGCTCGGGCCCGCTCGCGGTGCTCGCCCCCGTCTCGCTCGCGGCGCTCTATGCCGAAGAGGCGTGCGTGCAGGCACGGTTTCGCATCCAGGACGAGGTGGAAGCGATCGCCGCCGCCATGGGTTGCCCCGTCACGGTGAGCCGGTCCATCGAGGCCACGCGGAAATTGCCGCACGTGCCCAGCATCGGGCAGGACGTCGCAGCGGGCCGCAAGCCGGAGCTGGAAGCGATGTTCCGCGCGCCGCTGGCGATGGCGCGCGAAAAGGGCGTGGCAACGCCGACGCTGGACTTGCTGGTGGCGCTGTGCACGCTCAAGTTGCGGGCGGCGGGGATGTATCCGTGAGCTGGCGGTGGGGCGCGCGCTTCGCGCTTCGACCCCACCCTACCCGTGCCGGGGGGGTGGATTGCCCGGCCCGCGGGTGGGTCACCCGTGGCTCAAACGGGTGCGGCGCTGTCACCCCGGGCTTGACCCGGGGTCGTGGGCCTGCGGGCGCACACGATCCCGGGTCAAGCCCGGGATGACGCGTTCCGGGGGAGGCGGGATGACGCGTTCCGGGGGAGGCGGGATGACGCGTTCCGGGGGGTCGGGATGACGCGTTCCGGGGTCGGACGGCGCGTTCCGGTCAGCCAGTCGCCTTCGCGATCGCGGCCGCCATCCTGTCGAACGCCTTGCCCGCGCTGGGCGCGTAGTTGATCATCGACAGGAAGCCGTGCACGAGTCCCTCGCCGCGCACGACTTCGGTGGCAACGCCCGCATCGTTCAGGCGCTTGCCGTAGGCCTCGCCTTCATCGCGCAGCGGATCGCGCCCCGCACTCACGATGATCCCGGGCGGCACCTTCGACAGGTCCTTCGCGTGCATCGGCGAGGCGTTCGGGTCCGATCGCTTGCCCGCGTCCGGCTGGTAGTGCCCCCAGAACCACGGCTATCCGGATTTCTGTGTTGAAGGAGGCTTCCGGTGATTGAGTGCCTCCGTGTGGAAACCGACGTTGCACAGCCCGCAAATGAGCTGCTGCCGGCGGGTGTTGCCGCGCACCAGAACGACCACGTTCGCCTTGTCGTCCTTGGTCCGTCCCAGCTCGCAGCCGCAGCTCTGGCACCGGTTGCCCTGTTCCCGCTTCAGGAGCTGCAACTGGGTGGGGTTGGCAGGGTAGACGGTCGCCAGCCGCCACGGCTCCAGCGGCCCCTTGCCGTACAGGAGACGGGCGCGCAGCACCTCGAAGGTGTACCCCCGGCCCTGCCGGTTGATGGTCTTGGCGACCCCGTTCAGCGCCTCGGTGTAGGCGTTGGTGATGGGGTGGTCGAAGTACGCCAGAATCTCCGTCCGCCAGTTCTTCATGGCGGTCGTGAGAGTCTTGAAGTCCGCCTTCAGGCTGGCTGGGATGGTCCCCGGGAAGGCGTCGAAGGCCGCCACGGCCTGCGCCTTGGGCAGGTCGTAGATGTTGTAGAACGCCTCTTTCAGCCCGTAGGCGGCGGCCAGCTCGGGCTCGTTGGCCAGCCACATGTCCAGATTGAACCGGCCCTTCTCGGCCAGCTTGGCGTACCGCATGTTCAGCATCGCCTTGGACTGGAGCCACAGGCGCCGCTCGCCAGCCTTGCGCTGCTTCTGGAGCCGGATGCGGACCCGCTCCATGCAGTAGTTCGCCATGCGGACGACGTGGAACTTGTCGATGACCACCGGTCGGCCAGGGAACATCTGGTGCGACACGTCCCGGTACGGCCGCCACATGTCGATGGCCACGCCCTTGACCCAGTGCCGGTCCTTGAACCGGTGCAGCCACCCCGCCAAGGTCGCCTTGTCCCGGTCCGGCAGCATGTCGAGGATGCGGCGCTCCCCGATGTCCGTCAGGACGCAGCGCATCTTCCCGTCGATTTGGGTCTCGTCGATGCCCAGCCAGTCTGGCATCTCCGGCCGGTGGCTGGCCTCCAGTTCGGCCATGTACTCCGCCCCCAGCGTCCGGACCGTCTTGTCGTCGCACCCCACGTTCTCCGCGATGCGGGTGAAGGTGTCCCGCAGGCTGTGGGCCTTGATGTAGGTGGCGCAGCGCTCCGTCATGCGCCGGCCCTCCAAGATGCCGCCCAGCGGCTGCAGGAAGGTCTCCTTGCAGGAGGTGCACCGGTATCGCTGGACCTTCGCCCGCAGCTTGGCCGGCTTCCCGCGCATCGGAATGTCGACGTAAGTAGTAGCTTTGGTGCCGTGCCGGTAGATGCAGTCGAGGGTGCCGCACTTTGGGCAGGCGGTAGGCATGGGCAGCGGGTACTCCGCCTCCAGCACGTCCGCCCCGTCCTCCTCGGTGCGACCCAGCACCGTCCAGCCCTTCAGGTCGAGGATGTCCGTCATCCCCGGATTGTCGTGTGGATGGGGTCACCGCTTGTCAATGGCGGCGAGGTACTTGGCTCGGGCGGCGTTGGCTCCCGCTGCGTAGTCGGTATCACCGTCACAGCGGTCGGAAGCGATGACAGCCCGGATGCGAGACAGCTCGCGCACCAGCATTTGCTGGGTGAAGGTGGCAATCCACACCGGCACATCGTTCTCCAAGACCGTGCCCTTGATGTACTTGGGGAAGGCGGGCTTCTGCCGGACGAGCTGCTCGGCAGCGCCCAACACGTCCTGCCAAGCCGGCAGCGCCGGCCTCTGGGGCGTGTCGATGCCCATTGGCGGGTCGCACACCTCCTCTTTGCCATGCTTCGCCATCGTCTGCCGGGCCAGTTTCCTTGCAGCGTCAATCTTGGCCAGCGCGCCCTCGTAATTCTCGTTCATAGCAGGAACCTCAGGATGAACCACGCGCAGTACAGGGCTGCGCAGATGAAGAAAAAGGCAGTCAATTCACTTCTCTCGGACCAAGACTTGAGCCGCCCGGAGAACCTCGCGTGCGAAGGTGCTGGGCAGGATATTCCCCGCCGCATCGAACGACCGACCCAAGCAGTCGGCCACATCTTGGTCCGTCAGCCGAGGCATCCGGTCATCGCATCCGTTCGCGCAGGAGCCCGTCTCGTTGCAGTAGTCTGCGTGCGGACATGGGCCGGTGGTCGCCTCGCCGTGATGCCACAGGAATGCGCAGTAGGCCGCCACATCCAGTGGGTCCCCTTTTGCAACGTGCTTCCGCAGTTCCTTGCGACACTCGCCCATCCAGTCGTCAGTCGCCCACCCGTCGGAGTAGCCGTACTTCTCCTCTGCGGCGGCGAGTTTTTCCTTCAGAGCTGCGGCGAACCGGTCCACAAGGGCGGCGGTCTTAGGATGCAGTTTCACTTGGTTTCCTTTCCACACGAAAATCCGACTCAGGAGGATACTGCATGGTCACCTGTTCCACAAGTTATTCCGGAGAGCCCGGATAGTGCACCGGCGCGAGCGGTTCGCCTGCCGTCACGTCGTCGAAGCGGCGCTGGGTCATGGTGTTCCTGTCATGCCGGACTCGACCCGGCATCGTGTGCGCTCGCGGGCCCACGACCCCGGGTCGAGCCCCGGGTGACAGGCTCGGCGCGCAGCACGTTGTAGCGGAAGAACGTCGTGCGCAGCAGCGCGACCCGCTCGCGGCGCTGGTTGATCACCTCGGTTTGCCAAGAGATGAAGGCGCCCTGTCCCACCCGCGTCTCTTTCGGTTTGCACGACAGCAGCAATGCGCCGCGCCTGCACAGCCGGTCGCCGACGACCACCGGCAGCAGGTAGTCCGCTTCCGCGTCGACGCCGAAGAAATGCGTGGTGGGCGGCTCCAGGCCGAAGCGCACGCCGCCGATGTGGCTGCGCGTGGGTTGCGCGTCCCGCGCCGCGTCGTCGAAGAGCGGCGAATCGCCGGGGTTCCACAGCAGGGGCATCGCGAAGCTCGCGATGGCGGTGCTCGGCACGACGATGTCCGCGTAGCCGTGCGCGCGCGCGAAGGCCGCGTCGGAATGCAGCTTCGAGTCGAGCTCGAGCGGCTCGATATAGCGGCGCACCATCCCCGCTTCGATCGTCTCGCCCCACACCTCGGTACGCCCCTCGCCGAAGTCGCGGCCGACGGCGTCGACCATCGGCTGCCACGCGTGCGTCCAGTCGCCTTTCACTGCAGCAGCGCCTCCAGCTCGGAGCGCACGATCTTGCCGGTGGTGCTGCGCGGCATGTCTTCGTTGCGGATGAAGCGCACCTCGCGCGGCAGCTTGTAGTTCGCGATGCGGCCGCGGCACAGCGCGACGACTTCTTCCGCCGAGAGCGTTTCGTCGCGCACGGCGACGAATGCGACGGGCACTTCGCCCCACTTCGCGTCGCGCTTGCGCACCACGGCCGCATCGGCGATACGCGGGGACGCGAGCAGCAGCTGTTCGATCTCGGCGGGGTAGATGTTCTCTCCGCCGGT
>Ga0208826_1001041_pt1 | contig 25017 bp, 20 predicted proteins | sample AD_UKC115_MetaG_FD_184451 | JGI IMG/M metagenome (GOLD analysis project Ga0208826, IMG submission 184451) | Active sludge microbial communities of municipal wastewater-treating anaerobic digesters from Hong Kong - AD_UKC115_MetaG (SPAdes)... | ecosystem: Engineered > Bioreactor > Anaerobic >...
GTAGGTAGTAATGAATGAATTTCCAGTCTTATTGACCACTTTACTGGTACCCTTGCTGGGAGCAGTAATCATAATGTGCCTGCCCGCAGACCGGCACAAGCCTATAAAATATATTGCTGCAGCAGCCACCGGCATTAGTCTGCTGTTGTCATTGCTGGCCGCATTAAGCTATGATAAAGGACTGGGCGGTATGCAGCTTGTCCAGACAATACCCTGGATCAAAGACCTGGGGGTCAATTTCGCCCTGGGAATAGACGGGATCAGTATTCCCATGCTGCTGTTGACTACTCTCATCGGTTTCAGTGCAGTTTATGCTTCCTGGAACATTGCAGACCGGGTGCGTGAATTCTTCGTCCTGCTGCTGATCTTGATCGCAGGTGTCATGGGGACCTTTATCACCACGGACCTTTTTATCTTCCTGCTGTTTTATGAAGTGGTGGTCATCCCCATCTACCTTCTGGTCATCCTGTTCGGTAGTACCAAAAGGGTCACCAAGGAATATGCCGGTATGAAACTGACCATATACCTGTTGATCGGAAGTGCGTTCCTGCTGGCTGCTGTCATTGCCCTCTTTATAAAGGCCAAAGCCATCAGCGGGGTTGCCAGCATGGATATGGCATTCCTGGCTACCCTTGATTATCCGGTGGGATTCCAGATCCTGGTCTTTGCTTTTATGGCCTTTGGCTTCGGTACACTCTTATCCATGTTTCCTTTTCACTCCTGGTCTCCTGATGGATATGCAGGCGCACCAACTGCGGTGAGTATGATCCATGCAGGCGTGTTGAAGAAGATCGGAGGCTACGGCCTGATCCGCATCGCTTTGACCATCCTTCCCGCCGGAGCGCAGATCATCGCACCGGTGATCGCCGTACTGGCTATCGGAAACATCGTCTATGCAGCCTATATCTGCCTGAGCCAGAAGGATTTGAAATATATCGTGGGGTATTCCAGTGTCAGTCACATGGGATACGTTTTGATCGGCATCGCGGCTTTGAATATCATCAGCCTAAATGGGGCCATTATCATGATGTTTGCCCACGGGGTGATGGCAGCCTTGTTCTTCTCCATGATCGGCAATCTGTATGAAAAGAGTCATACCAGGAATATCGATGATTTTGGCGGCCTGGCCCATCAGATGCCCAAACTGACCGCCGGTTTCATAATCGCAGGATTGGCTTCCCTGGGACTGCCTGGCATGGTCAACTTTATCGGTGAATTTACCATATTTGTCGGCGCCTTTAGCTCATTTAAGGTGATCACTATTATTGCCATAACCGGAATCGTTTTTACCGCTCTTTATATCCTGAGGGCATTGGGAACCATGCTCTTTGGACCAAGAAATGAAAAATGGGATCATCTCCAGGATCTTAAAGGTGCGGAAATGGTTCCTCTCCTGGTACTGGGCATCGCCATCTTTGCCGGCGGCTTTTTCCCGTTTACATTGATGGATTTCATCAACAATGGGGTAGGGGACCTGGCACAGCAAATCGGACTTCTTAAAATGGGAGGGCTGTTATAATGGATCTGTCAATGCTTTTAACTGAAATTTTGGTTGCCTCCCTGGGCTTGATCGTCCTTATTACAGGCCTTGTATTGCCTGCCCGGAATAATTATATCGCAAGCGGTATCGCTTTTTGGGGAACCCTTTTGATCTTGCTTTACAGCATATTTTCCTTTTCCCAGCAGGGAGCGATTTTCAACGGCGTTTACAATGTAGATCTGTTTGGTAACTTCTTTAAACTGCTCTTTTTAACAGCAGCCGTTCTGGTGATGCTGATGTCCTGGAAGTATTCCAACAGATTTCATAAAAAGAGCGAATTCTACGCCCTTATCATTTTTGCCACCCTGGGCATGATGCTCATGTCTGCAGCCGGAGAGCTGATCACTCTTTATGTAGGGCTGGAACTGATGACAATAAGCTTCTATATCCTGGTGGCCTATTTATTGACAGACAAGCTGTCAGGAGAAGCCGGACTGAAATATCTGATCCTGGGTTCCTTATCTTCAGCGATCCTTTTGTTCGGCATCAGCTTCGTCTATGCTTTAAGCGGCACCATTACTTTTGAATCATTACCTGCGTCTTTAACAAACCAGCCGGCCCTGATCGCTGGATTGGTTCTGATCATTGCCGGGTTTGCTTTCAAGATCTCTGTGGTTCCTTTTCATATGTGGACACCGGATATTTACCAGGGCGCACCAACACCGATCACGGCGTATCTTTCAGTGGCCTCCAAAGCAGCCGGATTTGCTGCCTTGGCAAGATTTTTTATGACCGCTGTAGATCCTGTGGATATGGTCTTCGACTGGACCCTGCTCCTGGCTGTACTGGCGGCAATAACGATCCTGGCGGGGAATCTGATCGCCCTGACCCAGAAGGATGTAAAACGACTCCTGGCTTACTCCAGTATCGCTCAGGCCGGTTACATCCTGGTAGGTTTGGTGGCAGCCAATACCTACGGATTAAAAGGTGTGCTGTTTTATTCGATGGTTTACGTATTTGCCAATGTAGGTGCTTTTGCAGTAGCCGCTGCGGTGGAAAACGATACCGGCAAAACGGGGATCGAAGCTTTCTCCGGCCTCAGTAAGCGTGCTCCTTTACTGGCAGCGGTCATGACCATATGTATGCTGTCACTGGCCGGGATCCCGCCTATGGCAGGGTTTGCCGGAAAGTTTTATCTGTTTGCCGGTGCTATCCAGTCCGGCTATTTATGGCTGGCCATCATCGGTCTGGTGATGAGCATGGTATCTGTTTACTACTATTTGGGCGTAGCCAAAGCCATGTATATCGGGGAAAATGAAACCGCCGACGGCCTGTCCACCGGCGGAGCACTCAAAGTGGCTTTGTGGATCTGTGTTGTTCTGACCATCGTTATGGGCGTTTACCCCGGTCCTTTGTCAGAACTGGCCGGTTTCGCCATTCAGGCTATAATGTAGAAAAGTCTTTAAATCTTAAAAAAACCAATAGCATCCTTGATCGTATGACCAGAGAAATATTGTAGTGACTGCGGTGTTGATCCGGAAGCGCTGCTCAATCTATGTACTTTTGTACGCTTCGATTGTGCAGCCCTTTCGGATTTCCTGGCTATCGACTTATTTGATATGATGTATAAAAAATAACTTCCGGTATCTGTTTGTCCTCCAGGGAAACATTTTATATGAATATCCACGATTTACCCAACTTTCGTTTAAGCTTATCTGCTATAATTGGGCTATGGAAATCTATCTATCAAATATATTTATGTAAGAATAATTATCACGAGGAGGTTTTTCATGTCTCAATACAAAAGCACCATTAAGTTGATCGTCTTTTTCCTGGTTCTGGGAGCAGTGTCACTGCTGATCAATATGTATATTGACTGGCTCTGGTTTAAGTCAGTTAGTTTTCAGGATGTATTTACTACCATCCTGTTAAATAAGATCGGATTGTATGCAGTGATTTTCGCTTTGACTTTGGGCCTGTTTTATCTGAATTTATGGCTGACCCGGAGAAATATCGATGACGAACCCCCGCATATGCAGACAGATGACGGCCGGGACATTATCTACCTTGATCGTCCCGAACCGGTATGGAAAGAGTTATTGGCAGGCAAAACATCAAAATATATTTTTCTGGCCATCTCGATTTTTGCTGCTTTTATGGTCAGTTCCGTAGCCACCGACAATTGGCTGGTGGTCCAGCAGTATCTGCATGGTGTGAAAGTAGGTATCGTCGATCCGATCTTTAATAAAGACCTGAGCTTTTACTTCTTCAATCTTACTTTCTATCAATTTATTTATTCGACTTTGATGATGCTATTGGTTTTGCTGCTAATCGCTGTGGTTCTGATCTATATTTCCAATACCACCAATCAAATGATTTACGGCAGACTGAAAGAGTTTACCTTTGCCAAAGGACATCTGTCTGTTTTAGTCGCGGCGATCTTTGCTTTAAAAGCATGGGGGTATCGCCTGGATGCTTATCAACTGCTCTTTGCACCTGGGGGAATTGTTTACGGTGCAACTTATACAGATATCAATGCCCGGCTGCTGGCTTATAAGGTCATGCTTATTTTATCTATCATCGTAGCCTTGATCATACTGGCCAATATTTTTGTTAGAAAGATGAAATTTATTTATGTCAGCATCGGAGCCTGGGCAGTGGTAGCCATCCTGCTCGGCAGCCTGTATCCTTCATTGCTGCAGAGCCTGGTGGTACAGCCCAATGAATTCAACAAAGAGCGTCCTTATTTGGAAAATGCCATCAAGTTCACCCGTCAGGCATACGGACTGGATAAAGCTGAGAGCATTGCACGCACCGTTGACTACAATTTGAATATCAATGATTCAAAGCATACCAGTACCATCCAGAATATCAGATTATGGGACTGGCAGCCCTCAAAAACGACTTTCAAAAATCTCCAGCAGCTGCGGAGTTACTATGTTTTTAATGATGTTGATATCGACCGGTACACTTTAAATGGTGAAAGCCGCCAGTTGATGCTGTCAGCCCGGGAGATCGACCAGTCGGAATTACCGGCCCAAGCCAAAACCTGGATCAACCAAAAATTGATGTATACCCATGGTTATGGGGTGGTTGTCAGTCCGGTCACTGAAATAACCACTGAAGGTTTCCCGGAATTTTATATCAAGGATATCCCGCCGAAATTTTCTACCGACCTTACGATCAGCCGGCCGGAGATTTATTTTGGTGAAAAGACTGATGACTACGTGATCGTAAATACCAAACAAAAGGAATTTGATTACCCCATGGGAGAACAAAATGTGTTCTCTACCTATGAAGGCAAAGAAGGGGTGAAGATCCAGTCCCTGCCGCGCAAGCTTATGCTGGCCTGGGTCTTAAAAGATTATAAGATGCTGTTGTCTTCGGATATTACCAATGACAGTCAGGTTCTGATGTATCGCAATATTGTAGAGCGCATCCGAAAGATTGCTCCATATCTGGCTTTCGACGGGGATCCTTATCTGGTCATTGATAAAGAGGGGAATTTATTCTGGATTCAGGATGCTTACACCTATACCAATAAATATCCGTATTCGCAGCCTTTTGACGATTGGGGCAATAATTATTTGCGCAATTCGGTGAAGATCACCACCAATGCATATACCGGAGAGCTGAATTTTTATATTGCTGACGGCACCGATCCCATTGTTAAGACTCTTGGCAAAATATTTCCGGAGTTGTATAAATCCATTGACCAGATGCCGGACGACTTGAGAAAGCACGTCCGCTATCCGGAAGACTTGTTTAAGGTACAGGCTGAGATGTACACCACTTTCCATATGAGTGACCCATGGGTGTTTTATAACAAGGAAGATCCCTGGATCATTCCCAATGAGATCGTGGATGATAAACAGCAGAAAATGGAACCCTATTATATCAATATGACCTTAAGCGGGGAAAAAAATGAAGAATTTGTATTGATGATGCCCTTTTCTCCTAAGAGCAGGCCCAATATGATCGCCTGGATGGGAGCGCGAATGGACGGAGAAAATTACGGTAAGATCATGGTCTATAATTTCCCCAAACAGGAGACGATCTACGGTCCTGAGCAGGTGGAATCAAGGATCAATCAGAACACATCCATAGCCCAGCAACTGACCTTGTGGGATCAGAGGGGAGTCCGGGTATATCGGGGCAATCTGCTGGTCATCCCGGTAGATAATTCGATACTCTATATTGAGCCCATCTATTTGCAGGCAGATAACAGTAAACTGCCTGAACTGAAGCGAATTATTGCCGGATTTGGTGAAAAACTGGTCATGGAGCCCACCCTTGATCAGGCTTTGATCAAACTTTTCGGTGAAGGCCCAGCGGTCTCGCAACCGGAGCAACCGGAGGAGAACCCCGCAGAGGAAACACCTGCTCAGAGTGTAAAGGATCTTGCCAAACAAGCACGGGATCTTTATGATCAGGCCACCGAACAACTTAAAGAAGGAAATTGGGCAGGATATGGCGAAAGCATTGATAAACTGAACGCGATTATCAGCGAACTGGAAGCCGCCGCAGCCGAATAAATCTTAGCCTAAACCCAGCTAATTATAAAGAAATAGTGGAACTCCGGAATCAAATCAGTTTATTCCGGAGTTTCTTTATATTGGGGGGGTAATATGTTATTAGATATCGATGATAAAATTAAACTGGTTTTGAGTGAAACGGGGTTCACCTTTTGCAACTGCCTGTATATTGATGATAAGATCCAAGCCATTATCGATACCGGAGCTGATATTGGTTCATTGCAGGCCGTCCATCCGGAAAATATCGACCGGGTGATCAACAGTCATCATCATATTGACCATACCCGGGGTAATAAATTCTTTGCCAATGCCCAAATCTCGATCCATGAATTCGATGCCGAACCTTTAAGTAATATTGAAGCTTTTGAGCATTTCAATTCCTTTGACCGGTGGCCGGAATTGATGCCCGGGACAAATTACGAGGATACGGCCAAAAGTTTAGGTTTGTTAAAAGAAGATTTTGCCGACAACTTTAAGGTGGACAATACATTAAACGACGGTGAAATTATAGATTTCGGCAAAACCAAGATGCAGGTCATCCATACCCCGGGGCATTCTAAGGGTCATTGTTCCTTTTGGTTTCCGGAACAGGATTTTCTCTTTTGCGGAGACATCTGCCTGACCAAGGCTGGTCCCTGGTATGGGGAGTTATTCTCCAACCCCGGAGACATGATCGATTCCATCAACAAGCTGATCGAACTGAAGCCTGGCCGCATGGCATCCTGTCATATCAAAAAGGTGTGCACCGACAGTACAGCCCGTCTAACGGAATTCAGAGACCGGATCTACAAACGGGAGGAACGCATCTTGAAATATTTGACCGGAAGTCCTGCAAATATTGATCAAATTGCCCAGCAAAAACTCATATACCGTATGCATGTTACTCCCTTCGTATTGTTTTGGGAAAAATTGATGGTACTGAAACATATCCAGCGCCTTCTGGAATCTGGTATGATCGAAGAAGTTGAACCGGGTATATATCAAGCTAAATAGAAAGAGGCAGAAGTAATATGCAGCAGGAAATGATTATCGTATGTTTGGGTGACAGTATCACTTACGGCTTTCCCTATGGACCAGCAACTTCATGGGCAGCAAGATTAAGTGAAAATATCGAGGCCCGTGTGATAAATAAAGGAATCAACGGAAATACCACCAGCGATATGCTGGCCAGATTTGAACGCGATGTCATAAAATACAAACCCACCCATCTGATTTTGATGGGGGGTATCAATGATGTGGTGTGTGCCGAGTCTTTAGACCGGGTCAAATATAACATTAAGCACATGGTCGAATGGGCATTGCGGGAATCGATCCGGGTGATCATCGGAATGCCCACTGCCGTTGATGTGAAGAGCTGGGAAACGACCCTCAAAAAATTACGGGCCTGGATCGAGGAATTAGCCCGGGAATTTAATCTGCCCATCATACATTTTGAGCACGCCTTTTATGATGAGAACGGCCGTGTGCGGTCAGAACTTTTGCTTGCTGACGGCGGGCATCCTACTGACAAAGGGTACCAGGAAATGTACCGGCAAATCGATTTGAACCTTTTTAAAGCGTAGCCGGGATTTCAGCTGGCTGTAAAGGGGTAACCGGCATGGTCTGCATGATACTGCCATCAGAGTAGAACAGCTTCATCATTACACTGGATTTATCTCTGCCATCTCCATAGCGGGCGACAATGGCAGCAATATATTTCAGATCAGGCTTGGTATCAGCCGTTTTTAGTACCGCCACCGGGCCTGGATATTCAGTCGCTGTAAAAAGAATATCACCAGGCTGCGCTGCTGACAGCAGCTGCTGATTTTCATTATGATTCCGTCCTATGATCAGCAAGTTATCGCCTATCGCAAAATGACGACCCCAATTCAGACCACGGAAATCCTCCGTATCAGCTTCAGGCTTAATAGAAAGCAAATACTTTAACCTGCGGCTGTAATTTTCATCGGTCAGCAGGCATCCGCCGGCCGGAGAAGGGTATTCATGCAAATCATATTGTGCAGCCAGTTCCATCTGTCTTTTACGGCTGCGACCGCTGATATCCAGAAGCTTGGAACGATCGATCCATCCTTGAATTTCAGGGATAGTTGGTTCCAGTAAAAGCGCTGACAGGGGACGTAGGATCAAACCCTGTTGTCCGGAGAGCTTTTCCACCACCTGCAGCGCGGAACGGTTTTGACTCATAGGTCGCTGCCCCAGCACCTCTCCGGTGATTAAAAAACTTGCTCTGGTTTCATCCATGATCCGCCGGGCATTTTTTATCATGAAGGCATGACAGTCGATACAGGGATTCATGTGCTTGCCGTAACCATAGACCGGGTTGGTCAATACGATATCTTTATATTCCCGGCTGATATCCTTTGTTATCAATTCGATCCCCAATGCTTCGGCAGCATCAAGAGTAGCTTGTTTCGCCGCAAAAAATGGGGTAGTGAAATTGACCCCGATTACAGTGATCCCTTGTTGTTTGACCAACAAGGCAGCCAGTTGAGAATCAAGTCCGCCGGAAAATAAACTTACCGCTTTCATTTTTACTTTCACTCCTTGTATCATATGTCTGCTTCGGTAATCACCTGAATATCATGCAGCTTCAATAAGGCCGATGTCACACCATCTCCGTCGATCAGCCGGGACTTAAAAGAACCGTCATAGATCTTTCCGGCTCCGCAGGAAGGGCTGCGGCTCTTTAAAATTGCGCTATCGATCCCTGCCTTTTTGGCCATGGTTAACACTTCATAAGCGCCTGCTAAAAAATAATCGGTCAGGTCACAGCCTTCAGTGTCCGTCACCCGGGCATGACCGGCGATCACATCCAGACCGGTACCGCCTTTTATTTCACAGGCTGAACGAGGCACAGGCAGACCCCCCATGGTTTCCGGGCAGACCAGCAAAGCATTTTCTTTTTCCGCCAGTTCCTTTAATGCAGGAACAAGATTGTTGCCGCCGTTATATTTACAGTTGATTCCGCAGAGACAGGCGCTGATTATTTTCATCTTTATACCTCACCAAAATTGATTGGTTTTTATAACCTTGTTGATATTTCTCTCTATATTAGCAAACAAGCAGATACTTTCATATTATAAGTTACATTAATTAATTTTGGAGAAAAAAATGAGTAATTATACTATGTTCCGTGCTTCCGTAAATTCACGACTACCTGATAATGTGGTTATGCTTACCAGGGATTTGGCGGAGACATTGGGGTTAAATGATGCTGAACCGGTCTATTTCCATGTCGGCCAACACAAACAGCGGCTTCTTATATCCACACGCAATTCAGATAAATTAAAAATGAAGCTGGCTGCCAATTCCAGTTTGTTAAAAAAATTGTATCTGACACCGGAACGGAATTATGGGATAAAAAAAGACATGAAGGGGCTGCATCTGGGACCGGTGGTGGGAATATCAGCTGAAATATTCTCTGATTCAGGCAGGCCTTTTGGCAATCAGGGCTTCTTTTTCCAACAATTATTAAAAGCGGGGGAAGAACTGGGCGAAATATGCTTTGTCTTTAATTCAAACAGTATCAAGTGGAACAATGGTACGGTAATAGGGTATATCTATGGAGCCAAAGGATGGGTGAGGAAAAGCTTTCCGCTGCCTGATGTAATCTACCCCCGGGAGAGAGCCTATGCGGTCAATCACAATTATCGCAAGCGGTTGGAAAAAATAGGCGTACGCTTTTTTAATCCGCCGTTAGTCGACAAGTGGGAAACTCATCAGATCATGAAAAAAAACCCTGATATGGCTAAATATTTACCTGATACCCACTTGATCAGAAACTTCAATCAAGTGGACATGATGGTCAAAAAATACCATGCTGTCTATTTAAAGCCGATCACCGGGGCCAGAGGCAAAAACATAATTAAAGTGACAAGAAGAAAGAATTCATCTGGCTTTGAATACCAATACGAGATCAATAATCTGATCATCAAAGGCAATGCACCTTCGTTAAGCCGTCTGCAAGGCTCTTTAAGGAAGGTGATGGGGAATCGCAGTTACATTGTACAACAGCAGATCGATCTGGTAAGACTGGATGGCAATATTATTGATGTTCGTATTTTGGTGCAGAAAAATGACCATGGGAAATGGGAAACCACTGGGATCGCTTGCCGGCAGGGCAGACGTGGCTCGATAACCAGCAATATATCCTCGGGGGGCAGCGGCAAAAAACTTGATACTGTGCTGCACCGACATTTTGAAGATGAAGACCAGCGACTGAGAATCATGGAAGAGATATGCTATCTGGCCATTGAATCTGCAAAAACAATGGAAAAAGCCATTGGCCAGTCAGGGGAGATGGGAGTGGACATTGGTATCGATAATAAAGGGCAAGTGTGGTTTATCGAAACCAATTTAAGGCCTGCCCGTCATGTGTTCCTTCTGATCGGTGAACAGGAGACCAGACTTAGATCCGTAGAAATGCCCATGTTATATTTACGCTATCTGGCAGGATTTATCAGTAAGGAGAGGTGAGCGGATGAAAATTCACGGCAGTATTTGTATTTCCAAAGCATTGCGGGATAAGTGTGGGATCCCTGTTCAGGACACCATCCGGATCAGGGTAGGAAGTAACGAAGTATTGACCAGATTGGTCTGTAAAGAAGGCGAACGATGTACTTACATGCTGTCACCGGAATTGACCCGTGCCCTGCTGCTGAAAAAAGGCAGGCGCCTGCAAATCAGATATGACAGAGTAAACGATTATATACACCTGGGACCTACCATCGGTATTTTGGCCGTAACGTTGACCCATCGCGGCCAATATGACCCCACAAGTATCAAAGCCGAACTGATTTATTTGAGCCATGTCAGCCGGTCTTTAAACGGTCAGATATATATTTTTACTCCCGGTTCCATCAATTGGGAGAATAAAACCACCCGGGGATACACTTTTCAAAAAGGCAACTGGGCGTCAGCCACTTATCCCTTGCCGGATGTGGTATATGACAGGATAACCAGCCGGGCTACCGAGGCCAAAAACCTGACCACCAAACAAAAGTTGATGCAGCTTCCTCATTTGAAATACTTTAACCCATCTTTTTTTAACAAGTGGCAAGTATATCAGCTGCTGGTCACCGATCCCCAGTTAAAAAGATACCTGCCGGAAACAAAAGACCTGACTCCGGAAAATTTCAAAGGGATGCTGCAGAAATATAATACATTGTTTGTCAAACCCAGTAATGGGAGTCTGGGGAAGGGGATCATCAAGGTCACACGGAATTCAGGCGGGGCCGTAAGTTTTGTCATTTATGGCAAGGGCAAAGTAAAAAATTATGCTGAAAATGCCGAGGAGTTCTTCAAAAAGACCATCAGGATCAGGGGTGATAAACCATATATCGTGCAGCAGGGCCTGAATTTGGCCCTTTACAAAGGAGCCACTTTTGATTTAAGGATCATATATCAGAAGAACAAAGAAGGGAACTGGCAATTAGGTAAAAAATTTGTCCGGGTAGCCCCCCGGGGAAGCAGTATTTCCAACTTAAGCAGCGGCGGCAGAGTCGAAATAAGTAAAAGGGTACTGAAGTATCTGTTTCATAATAAAGAACGGATAGAGAATAAAAATGAAGAAATCAAAGAGTTCTGCCTGCGGGTGGCAAAAATACTTGAGGAAAAGAACAATGCCATATACGGGGAACTGGGGATGGATATAGGGATCGATAAGCAGGGAGCGTTATGGCTGATTGAAGTTAACTCCAAACCGCGCAAGACTACCGAGACCGAATTCTCAACGGCTGTGATGCGCAGAACTTTTTTAAGACCATTGGAATTTGCCTCTTATTTAGCCGGATTTCCGGTTAAATAACGGTTTTATTGGTTTCTATTCAATACTTCATCATACAAAACCTTTGTAAAAAGTGGCATAATTAAAGGAAAACCAGACTAAAACAGAGAATAATTAAGTATATTTGTGGGGTGGGAAAACCTGCCCCACTATTAACATTGCATGCAGGAGGACAAGTGTTGAAGGATATAAAGAGGATTGGTATTTTAACCGGAGGCGGAGACTGCCCGGGGCTAAATGCGGTAATTCGTTCCATAACCAAGACGGCTATTGGTGATTATGGCATCGAAGTCGTAGGGTTTATAGATGGATTTAAAGGGTTGGTGGAAAATCATTATCGTACCTTGGACTTCCAAAGTGTATCCGGTATCGGTCATACCGGCGGAACCATTTTGGGCACCACCAATCGGGACAACCCTTTTAGATATTTGATCAGCCCGGAAAAAGAAGAACCGGTATACTGCGACAAGTCTGCCCAGGCTATACAGAACATCAGCGATGCCGGATGTGATGGACTGATTGTTATTGGCGGCGACGGTACATTAAATATTGCACAGCGTTTTCATGAAATAGGTGTAAAAATCGTAGGCGTACCCAAAACCATCGATAATGATCTGCAGGCCACAGATGTAACATTTGGTTTTAATACTGCTGTTAATACCGCTTCTGAAGCGCTGGATAAATTACACACCACCGCAGAATCACATCATCGGGTCATGATTCTGGAAGTGATGGGCAGGTATGCCGGTTGGATCGCCCTGCATGCAGGCATATCCGGCGGGGCAGATGTTATCCTGATTCCGGAGATACCTTATTCGCTGGATAGAATCATTGATAAGATCAAGTTTCGCTATCAGCACAATAAAAAATTCAGCATCATCGTGGTTGCTGAAGGAGCGGCTGCTATAGACGGTAAAATGGAAGTACAAAAAATGGTTCCCACCAGTCACGATCCGATTCGATTAGGAGGCATCGGCAGGAAGGTGGGGCAGGATATAGAAGATCTAACCGGGATCGAGACCCGGGTAACGGTGCTGGGGCATTTGCAGAGAGGTGGGCAGCCCATTCCTTTTGACAGAATTTTATCCACCCGTTACGGTGCAGCAGCCGTTGAAGCTTTTGTCAGCGGTCAATTCGGAACCATGGTAAGTTTGCAGGGGACCAGTATAAATACAGTGCCTTTGACCGAAGCCATCAAAGATATCAAGAAAGTTCCGACCGACAGTGATATCATTAGAACTGCAAGATCGATCGGCATCAGTTTTGGTGATTAAATACGATCAGCAATGGAGGCAGATCAATGTTAGTCAGCGAAATCATGCGTAAGGAATTTTTCACTCTTAAAAATAATGACAGGCTGGAAACAGCCTGCCGTTTGATGAATGATAACCGCCTTTATGGCGCGCCTGTAATTGATGAGCATGGTAAAATCGTAGGTATATTTACCCGGCCGCATTTGATCAGAGCATTGATGGAGAATCTGTCTCCTTTTACCCCCGTAGAAGAAATCATGCAGTCCAAAGTCATTACCATCAAGCCGGAAAATGAAATCAGTGAAACCATCAAATTGTTTATTGAGACCGGCTATCATCATTATCCTGTCACTGACAACGACGGCGTGCTGATTGGACTGGTGGTTTCCAGTGACTTAATGCAGGAGGGTGCCAGTGAACTGTACAAGCTGTTCGGTAATAATGATTTTGACTATTTTGATGCTGCTTTGATCGGCATCGACCACAAAGGATATATTCGCTCGGTCAGCGAGACCGCCCTTGATTTTTTAGGTCTGCAGGCTTCGCAGATCATCAATAAACATCTTATTGAAACCGTACCGATCATTGAAAGGTTTGCCAAAGGTATTTTTTCTGATGCCAAAAAAGTAAAAGAATTGTCTACCCAGCTGAATCTTGCAGAGAAAAGGATCGAATACTATCGTTCTGAATTGAACAACTTATTATATACAGAAAATTCATTTAATGAAATCATCGGAATATCACCCCAAATTAAAAAAATACGCCAAATGGCGATACGGGCGGCGAAAACCTCTTCTACGGTCTTGATCAGAGGCGAAAGTGGAACCGGAAAAGAACTGCTGGCTCATGCCATTCATAATTTCAGTCCCCGCTGTAAAGAGCCCTTTATTAAAGTCAACTGCGCGGCGATACCTGAAAATTTGATCGAGTCCGAGCTTTTTGGTTATTGTGAAGGCGCTTTTACCGGAGCGATAAAAGGCGGTAAACCCGGTAAATTTGAACTGGCAGACGGGGGCTCAATATTTCTGGATGAGATCGGTGATTTACAACCCGCTCTTCAGGCTAAACTCCTCAGGGTCTTGCAGGAATTCGAATTTGAACGTTTGGGAGCAGTGCAGTCAACCCGGGTTGATGTAAGAGTGATCGCTGCTACCAATCGTGATCTCAAGGAACTCATCAGCCTTGGGAAGTTCAGGGAAGACCTTTTCTACCGGATTAGTGTTGTGGAACTGGAAACCACTCCGTTGCGGGAAAGAAAAATCGATATCGATTATCTGACTGACTATCTGATCGAAAAAATATCCAACCGGTTGAAAGTCAAAGTTGCAGGCATCAGCAATAAAGCTCGCATCGCTTTGAGAAGTTATGATTTTCCCGGCAATGTCAGGGAGTTGGAAAATATTTTGGAGAGAGCCATCAATTTTGTAGAAGATGAGGGCTTAATTGAAGTCCATCACCTGACGCCCATGATAAAGAGTATAATGATCAAGAATGATATTTACAAAGAACCGGTTCCTCATTTTTCATCATTAGCAGAAGCGGTATCTTTTGCAGAAGAAACTGCTATTCGTAAAGCACTTAAAAATGCCAACGGCAATCGAACTGAAGCTGCAAAATCATTGAATATTCATAGGTCACTACTTTATAAGAAAATAATTAAATATAATATTGCAGAGAAAGGAGAGAGGAGGTATTAATACAACGATTAATAAAATTGCTGTACTGGGAGCGGGAACTATGGGGGTAGGCATTGCGCAAGCTGCTGCCCGTGCCGGTATGCAGGTCATATTAAGGGATTTGCAAAAATCGCTGGTCAGAGATGGTTTAAGGAACATCGAAAATGATTTGGGTCATGAAGTCAGCCAGGGTCAGATCAGTGCGGAAGAGAAGGATATGATTTTAAGCCGGATCGAAGGAACGACTGACCTGGCTCAATTACATGATGTAAATCTGGTCAACGAAGCAGTGGTCGAGAATATGGCTGTCAAAAAGCAGCTCTTTGCAGAACTGGATAATATATGTTCCAAAAACACAATATTAGCCACCAATACTTCTTCCTTATCGATCACTGAAATTGCCTCTGCCACCAAACGCCAGGACAAAGTATTGGGAATGCATTTTTTCAAACCGGTAACAACAGTGAAACTGGTGGAACTGATCAAAGGGATCGAGACCAGCGATAATACCATCAATGTGGGCAAAGATTTTGCGGACAGGATCGGTAAAACCAGTGTGGTAGTCAATCGTGAAAATCCAGGTTTTATTGTTAACCGGATTCTGGTTCCGTATATCAATGAAGCTATTTTTGCTTATGCCGAAGGTTTAGCGGGGAAAGAAGAGATAGATACCGCGATGAAACTTGGTGCCGGTATGCCGGAAGGTCCTTTGGAATTAGCAGACCGGATCGGTTTGGATACCATTTATTCAGTAATGTTAGTATTCTACGAAGAGTTCCGTGACTCGAAATACCGGCCGCACCCATTGTTTTCAACCATGATCAGAGCTGGATATTATGGTATAAAAAGCGGAAAAGGATTTTATAAATATTAATAAATCATATCATTAGGGGGAGTGGGGAATGGCGTTTAAGCCAAAAAAATCGAATGGAGCCTGGATAGGGTTACTTTTAAGCATCTTTATATTTGGATTTTTTATCTGGGGGATAAATTTTTCATTGGGACCGGATGACAAATTGCTGGCAATCATGCTTTATATACCGGTATATTTGTTCATCGGCATTTTTATAATATTGCTGTGGGGTGCTTTTACCCTCAAATATTTCTGTGATGAATCACAATTGATCATTCATTGGGGATTTATCAAGGCCAGGATCCCCTGGGATCAAATCAACAGCATCGAAAAAATACAGGGCAAGGTAAATTACTACTCCATTCTGGGAATGAGCTGGCCTGGATTTATCGCCGGTCTATATTCTGCTAAAGGCGTGGGATATGTTAAAATGTATGGTTCGGATAATAAGAACGGTTTCTTGTTGTTAAGAACCAACCTGGGTTTGTATGGTTTAACGCCCGACAGCGATGAATTGGCTGCAATGATTGCTGAGAAAACAGAGCGCACTGTCGATATTGTCAATATGGATGAACTGCCTCCGGAAAAGAAAGGTATTGACTTACAGGCGGATGGTTTTTATAAATTATTGTTGACCATTAATGTTGTATTTATTGCCCTTTATGGCTTATACTTATTACTGTTTTTCCCGCATTCTGGTGCGCCGTCTTTTATCATCTTGCTTTTGATCCTGGCGGTAGCACTGTTTTTCTTTACCCTGGGAAATGCGGCCAGGTTATACCAATTCAGCACCACCGGCGGTTATGTCATGTTGATGGTGGGTATTGCAGTAACGGGAATATTCTTTATTCTATCTTTATCGGAAATACATCTTTAATAAAATGAGGCCGGTATATTTCGTGTAGTTGACATAATATTATTATTGTAAATAAATGTGGATCGTACGATCAAAAAGGGAAAGGGAACAGATCAAAATGCAGCTAGGGATCATTGGATTACCATCATCAGGTAAAACCTCAATATTTGAATTACTCACAAATCATGCAGACAATACGTTAAATAACACAAGAGCTAATCTGGCTATTGCCCGGATACCTGATAACAGAATTGATTTTTTATCAGGTATGTTTAAACCAAAAAAAACCACCTATGCGCAGTTAGAAGTCATTGATGTTCCTTCGCTGGTTCCAGGGATGGCCAAGAATACTGCCCAGTTTTTGGATTCAGTCCGCAAGGCAGATGCGCTGCTGCAAATCGTAAGAGTTTTTGACAATGAAAATGTCTCTTCATTCAGCGGAGAGATCAATCCGATCAAAGATATCGAGACCATTAATTATGAACTTTTGCTGGCTGATCTGGATCTGATCGAAAAAAGGATCCAACGTATCAATGAAAATAAAAAGAAGAATAGTATGCTTAAGGAATTAGAACTATTGGAAAAGTTGAAAGCTAATCTGGAAAATAGTGTCCCCCTTTCGTCCTTAAGGTTTACTGCTGAAGAAGCTGAACTTTTGTCGAGCTATCAATTTTTGACAGACAAGCCGATGCTTATTTGTCTAAACATATCTGAAGATGACATTAAAAATTCTCAATTTAAAGGGAAAAATGAAGTATATGAATATGCCCGTTCCAATCAAATAAATATAATTGAAGTATCAGCCAGCATTGAGAAAGAAATTGCTCAACTGGATGACGAAGATAAAAAAATGTATATGCAGGAGATCGGTATTGAACAATCGGGTGTAGTGAAAATTGCACGTTTGATGTATAGCAGTCTGGGTCTCATATCCTTCTTTACAGTCGGTGAAGACGAAGTCAAAGCCTGGACTATTATGGAAAATACCATTGCTCGTAAAGCCGCGGGGAAGATCCATTCTGACATTGAAAGAGGTTTCATCCGGGCGGAAGTGATCAAATATGATGATCTGGCTGCCTTACAAAGTGTTGCCCTGGTGAAAGATAAGGGCTTGTTCAAGCTAGAAGGAAAGGAATATATCGTTAAAGACGGAGATATCATCAATTTCCGCTTTAATGTATAGGGGGACAAAATGAGATCGATCATTATTGGTGCTGGCAAAATGGGCTTCAGCATAGCTAAATTATTGTCCAATGAAAATCATGATGTAGTGATCATAGATAACAACGAGGAACGTATCCGGTTAGTTGACGAGATACTGGATGTCCAGGTTATAAATGGAACTGGTTCTTCATGGCGGGTGCTTGAAGAAGCCGGGGTTAAAAATGCTGACATGGTCGTAGCAGTAACGGAAGTTGATGAACTCAACATGATCGCCTGCTTTGTTGCCAAACAATATGGCGTAAAAACGACGATTGCCAGAGTAAGAGATACAGAGTATATTGACCAGCCTCATTTTTCCCTGGCTGGTTTATTGGGAATAGACCTTATTATCAATCCAGAAATGGTTACTGCTTATGAAATATTTAATCTGATAAAGAATCCGGAAGCCGTTGAGGTGGATTATTATTCGGATAAAAAAGTGCAATTCGTGGAATTTGTGATCAAAGAGGATTCACCCATTGCCAATACACAACTTAAGCACCTTGACACATCTAAATTTGTCATATTGTCCCTCGTTCACAACAATCAAATGATCGTTCCAAGCGGTGACGATATGATCCGCAGCGGAGATCACGTTTATGTAATAACCAAAACGGAAGATATATCGGCGGTTTTAAAGTCACTCCGTATTTCAGCTAAAAAAATCGAACATGTTACCATATTAGGCGCGGGAAGGACCGGATATTATCTGGCCAGATTACTGGAAAATGAGTCAAAGCATATCAATGTCAAATTGATAGAAAAAAATCCTTTGCGGGCCAGGGAGGTATCGAATTCCCTGAGTCGTACTCTGGTGATAAACGGGGACGGGGGAGATCTGGATCTATTGACCGCAGAGAATATCGGTCATTCAGACATATATGTAGCTGTCACCGATGATGATAAATTGAATTTATTATCTTCATTGATCGCTAAAAATTTAGGGGTAAAGAAAACTATCGCCAAAGTCAAGAAAGAAGAAATTATGCCGCTTATGACCCAAATCGGTGTTGATGTGGTTTTAAGCCCCCGGGTACTTGCTGCAGGCTATATTTTAAAATACATTCGACACGGTGATATCGTTTCGGTAACCGTTCACGAAAATGCAGAAATGATCGAATTTAAAGCCCATACCGGTTCGATCGTGGTGAACAAACAGCTGCAGGATATCAGATTCCCGACCGGAAGTATTGTTGGAGCCGTTGTAAGGAATGAAGAGGTCTATATTCCTTCGGGGGATTTCAGGATCCTCTCTGAAGACCAGGTCATGGTTTTTACCTTACCTGAAAGTATCCATAAAATCGAAAAATTATTTAGCAGCAGGATAAAAAAGTGATAAGAACATCAGTAGTCTTAAACTATATCGCCAAAATAATATTGATCATAGGTTTAGCGATTATCGCAGCTTCCTTCTGCTCACTCATTTACGCAGAAGCAATACTGGGCCGTATGATACTGGCCGGCCTTATAACTCTGGTGATCGGTGCCGCCATCGACCTGCTCATCAAAGATAAAAATAATATGGACATCAATTACCGTGAATGTTTCGCGGTGGTTACATTTGGCTGGCTGGCTGCATCACTTTTCGGTACACTGCCATATTTGTTGACCGGTTATGTCCCTTCTTTTGCTGATGCTCTGTTTGAAACAGTATCTGGGTTTACCACTACCGGGGCCAGTATTTTTTCTGATGTAGAAGTTTTGCCTAAAGGCCTTTTATTCTGGAGAGCCCTCACCAATTGGCTGGGCGGTATGGGTATCATGGCTTTATTTGTTGCTATCATTGCCAACGTCGGCGTGCGCGCCAATCAAATATTCCGTGCGGAGGTGCCGGGCCCTGTATCTGACAAGATCAGCCCGCGAATACGTGAAACTGCAAAACTATTGTGGATCACCTACTTGGTTATGAGCGGCATCCTTATTATCTTGTTATGTTTATTCGGTATGGACCTGTTCGACTCTATTTGTCACACTTTTGCCACCATGGCTACTGGCGGGTTTTCAACCAAAAATTCAAGTTTAGCCTATTATAATCCGTTGATCCAATGGACCGTCATTGCCTTTATGTTTTTAGCCGGAGCAAACTTCACTCTTCATTTTTTGGCTTTCCGCAATCGTTCATTGAAAGGTTACTTGGCCAATGCTGAATTCAAATTATATACCTTCATCATACTTATTGCGTCTGCCATTATATTTATTGGTATTGCCCAATACCCTGGATGGGAAGAAAGTCTTCGGCAAAGTGTTTTCCAGGTGGTCTCTATTATAACCACCACTGGTTTTGCTACCGCTGATTATAATTTTTGGAGTCCCGGCTCCCAGGTCATTCTGTTGGCACTGATGCTGGTGGGCGGTTGTGCAGGTTCTACGGCCGGCAACATAAAAGTGAGCAGATATATCATATTGCTTGAACATGCCAAAGTAGAAATAAAGCAGATGATCCATCCTAAATCCGTATGGCCGGTACGTTATGGCGGAAAACCGCTTAATCAAGCTTTGGTCGTCAATGTTCTCCAGTTCTTCTTCATATATATTATGATCGTGGCAGTCGGAATCATAATTCTGAGTATATTTGGACTGGATTTAATGTCAAGTATATCAGCCAGTTTAAGTTGTATGGGCAATATTGGTCCAGGATTTAATCTGGTAGGTCCGGTTCAGAATTACGGACATCTGCCTGATATCAGTAAGTACGTTCTCAGTGTATTAATGTTTATTGGCCGTCTGGAGATCTACCCGGTTTTCATCCTCTTTTCTTCACTCTTTTGGGAAGAATAAAGGCCTTCAATAATTATATTTTTCTTAAAATAGGGGCACACTTCAGTTTGACCTTTCAGAAAAGTTGTTGCACATCAGAGCGAGCAAAAAATGCCATTAGCATGGCAATCTGAAAGTAGCGTGATTAAGGCGCATTTATGTACTTTGATTGAGCGGTACTTTCGGGTTAACGAAGCTACTTGAATTCTTTAACGTTCTGAGCTGACATTAGGTCAGCTTTTTTTCTTGTTCACAATCTTAGGAAATGACACCGAGTTTTTTAATAACTCATATTATGGACTAAAGATATATAAAAGGAGTACTTGGATGCATAACAGGGGGAGGCATCATATCGGGCCTGTCGTTGGTATTATTACGACCGGCAAAAGCAGAACTATGCAGAGTAATGGCAGCATCGCACATCTTTATAAAGACCTGATATCCTATGGCCGCAAACAAGGGGTATTTATTTACTATTTCTATCCCCGGAATATTAACTGGAAGCTTCGACAGATCAAAGGGTACTCTTATGACGGCAGAAAATGGTGCAATGGAATCTACCCCTTCCCGGATGTCGTATATAATCGTATTCTTTATCGCACTGTTGAGGAATCGGCTGAAGTAAAAAATATTCTGAAGAAATTTGAGCAGGACAAGGATATTTATTTCTTCAATTCCAGGTTTCTGGATAAATGGGAAGTTCATAAAGCAATCCATTCCCATAAAGAAACTTCGCATCTGGTCCCGGATACAGAACTGCTGACCAGAGAAAACCTTATTATTATGCTGAAAAGGCACAAGGAAGTACTGCTTAAACCGAGACGCAGCAGTAAAGGGCAAGGCATCATAAAAATAAGAATATCCGGTAATGCCGTTTATTCATTCTCCCGTGCCGAATGGAAAAACCCCCGATGGATCAAAGCCGCAACCCTTCAATCCCTGATCAGGCAATTGGAACCTATAAGGATCTTTAACCATAATTATTTGGTGCAGGAATGTATTGACCTGACCCGTCATAATGGAAGAATATTCGATCTTCGTTCCCAATTTCAAAAGAATGGAGAGGGGAAATGGATCCTCACCGGAGTAGGGGTAAGGATCGCAGGGAAAAACAGATTCGTGACTCATATCCCCAATGGCGGGTCCTTGGCTGCTTATAACGATATCATCCCCTTATTCAATGATCTTGCCGTGGATGAAAATCAAAGCTTTGAACGGCAATTAAAGAATATTGGCCTTTTTATACCCAAGTTACTGGAAGAAAAATTACAGCTCAATCTTGGCGTCTTAACAATGGATATCGGCATTGATCCAGAAGGAAGGATGTTGGTCCTGGAAGTTAATTCCAAGCCGGCCAGGTTCGATGAACCTTATATCCGACAGCGGCATCTGGATAATCTGGTTGATTACTTTATATTTCTTACCAGGAAAAAGTATAAGAGGAATGATAATTAGTGAATTTGAATATAAATTATTCTCCGAATGCAATGGGCGAAATGTTGTTGCAGCGGCTTAAAGATGATTTCGGTGCAGCTGTTAAGAACTTTACCATACAGGGCGATGAATATCTAAAGATTGTTGTAACGGAAAAAGGGGGGAAACTGACCCGCGGACTAAACCATTCCCGTGCCATCCAAAACTGCATGAATCAAGAAGAATTGGCCGGGATCCTTGCCGTCAATAAAATACCTTTTGGCAATAGCAATGGGGAGACCTTGATCAAACAATATGAATTATTTGTTTTTGACTTAAAAACAATCTCTATCAAAGTCCAGTCTGAAGTCAAATCCAAACCCCAAACAAAATATATCAAAGAATCAGAAAACAGCAGATCGGTTGAAATTGCCCGTCAGGTAGTCTATTTGCTGGGTCTGGATTTTGCCGTAGTACATTTGGCATTGACCGCCAGAAGAAGATTTAAAGTAATGGCCGTTGATCCCTCTCCAGTGGTTCGTGAAAAAGATTTTAATACTTTTTACAAGATGCTGACTGCTCTTTATCAAACCGGCAATGAATTGCTGTCTTCGGAAGTGAAATTAGGAGCTGACCCGGAGTTTATGATGATCAATACCAAAAGCGGCCGGCTGGTATCAGCATCAGAATTCTTTCCCCGGGATGGTATGGTAGGTTGTGATAATATCAGAATCCCCAACCGTCAGCAGCGGCCGGTGGCAGAGATCAGACCTGCACCGGAAACGGATCCCCTGGAGTTGATTGATAATGTCAAAAGAGCATTAAACAGTGCCAACCGCATGGCATCTTACCGCAATGTTAAATGGGTGGCAGGGAGCCAGCCAGTTGGTGGCTATTCCATTGGCGGACATATCCATTTCAGTAATTTGAAACTTAACTATGCCTTGCTCAGAGCACTGGATAATTTTTTAGGTATTACGGTATTTATGTTGGAAGTGCCGGTCACTGCAGCCAAAAGACGAAAGAAATATGGCTTTTTAGCTGATTATCGCATGAAAAATCATGGTGGTTTTGAGTACCGAACTCCTGGTAGCTGGCTGGTTTCACAAAAAATTGCTACCGCAGTGATATGTTTAGCAAAAATTGTAGTCAGCCGCTATCTTTTTCTGGATAGAAACTATTTAAACTCAACTGAAGCACAGGCAGCATTTTATGCCGGGAATCAGGATTATTTCAAACCCATTTTTGATGATCTGTGGGAGCATGTGGAAAAGACGGACCTTTATAATAAATATATTGAGGAATTAGAGATCATTCCCTATATGATAGAAAACGCCATGAACTGGGATGAGAAAAACGACCTGCGTAAAAAATGGCGGTTGGTCAATCCGAAAAACCAAGCTTCCAGGCCCGAAGTCAGAACCAATGTGCAGCCCAAAGTAATTGCAAGAAATGTACGGGCGGGAGGTGCTGTCCGCCAACCCAGCCGCAGTTCAGGCGACAAAATAAGCCAAGGCAAAAAACATAAGATCAATACAGCAAAGCGTATCAATCTATCGACATCAGAGCTCGGTAATGTACAAAGAGGTCAGATCAATATTGACAGGATCGTCATTTCCAGCGAGATCAGAGGGCTGTAACAGTAAGTTTATAGTTACATCATACTGAATTCAAAAGACATTATCGATTTCAAAATCAAAAGCGGTGATTTCCAATTGGTCGGAATATCGATAAAAAGTATCACGGATCAGCTGGATAATAAAATCCGCTTCACTGTATTTGCCAGAAACGAGCGAGAAGCCAATCACAGATCTCTGCCACAAATCCTGGCCGGAAACTTCGCTTACAGAAATGCTGCTTCTTTTTTTCAGCCGTTCCATAAGGCCTTTGATCAACATTCGCTTGTCTTTCAAGGAATGGCTATACGGTAAAAATACTTCTGCTTTTCCATAGGCGATGAACAAGAAATGACCTCCCTGATTTTCTTTCAACTAATATTATAAACTTGATATTAACAGAGTTTTCAATATTCGTCATATATTTGGTGATTTATTTATTTTACGCAGTATGTTATTATAATTATTGTTGATTTGGGAAAATTACGTAAAGAAAATAGGAAAGGGTAGGGCGTTGCAGTGAACATAGAACAATTTGAAGTATTTAAAGTAATCACCCAAGAAGAAAGCTTTACGAAAGCTGCGAAACTATTAAACATGACGCAACCGGCAATAAGTGCTCAAATTAAGCAATTGGAAAAAAAATATAGTGTCAAATTATTCGACCGCAGCAACTCAGGCGTTAAGCTTACTGATGCCGGAGTCATATTTTATGATTACGGCGAGAAGATGCTCTCCATCTTTAAAGAGATGGAAGCAGAACTTATTAAGAAGAGCTGCTAGTATTCCCAGGGATAATAATATTAAATTAATGAGCCGTCTAAACTCTCAAAGCGAATAACAGTGAGGTTTAACGGCTATTTTTTTAATATTTTATGTACCTATAAGGTATATTATGTAAACTGTTAATGTTTTGTTACTGCTATCAATTTTCCTTCCCTAACAGTTTACATGAATATACAACATAGAAACTTTTTCCTGCTAATGAGCTTTTTCTTTTTTCGCATGAAAATATTCTATGCTTTTTACAGCAACTTTTTCTCATGGTTTTTCTTCATGTTCAAATGCAAATTTTGAACTCTATTTTACGTTTTAAGAATTTAAATTCGTTTAAAATATCATTTGATTGTGCCTAATCGATAAATGTCTGGTTTTTATCCTCTTAAACCGGATTTTTTTCCTTATTTTTCTCTCAAGCTAATATTTTGCGTTTTAAGCGATTTTTAGCTGCAATTAATAATTTCTATCAAATCAATTGTTTTAAATGGCTCACAGCTCAATTTATTCGATGCATATTATGGAAGCAGTTGACAATTTTCAAAAACCAGTCAATTTCTTTAAGGCTGGAAGGCATCCAAATATTTTATTTGCAAATAATTATATTATGTAAACCATTGATGAATGAAATGAAAATTTTGACCGGTTATTTGGATAAACTCTTTTTTTCAGTTAGAATTAGTATCAGTATATTTCAAAACTATACTTTTTTATTGGCAAGGAGGATGAAGCTTAATTTGATACCCCATAGCATTGACTTTGCGAAAGTTCTGCATCAATTAAAGGTTGATTCATCAACCGGTTTGAGTTCGG
>Ga0208826_1001046_pt1 | contig 24954 bp, 22 predicted proteins | sample AD_UKC115_MetaG_FD_184451 | JGI IMG/M metagenome (GOLD analysis project Ga0208826, IMG submission 184451) | Active sludge microbial communities of municipal wastewater-treating anaerobic digesters from Hong Kong - AD_UKC115_MetaG (SPAdes)... | ecosystem: Engineered > Bioreactor > Anaerobic >...
ATTTTATCTTTTATAGCCATTCAGTGTCGTTTGAAAAACACTGTAAAGATATGAAAAGTAAATTTATCTGACAATACTAATTTTAATTTTTGCTATAAGAATGTTGCTTGGGTGTATATGTCACTCTCCGTAGCTGTAGGCATTTTCACTAACGGTTGAGTGTATGTGCCGTAAGGGATTGAGGGGCGGTATTCTGTCCACCGACCCGAAAATTTGAAAGGGCTACAACGCTTGAATACTAACTGAAACCCTTATGGCATATACACTTTGTTATGCGTTCGTTACATATTCAATATAGCATCTTGATATTTTTTAAGTAATTCAGGATTATCAATTGAGCCGTGATGATGAATATGTTTCCATTCTCCATTTTCCTTAATAAAAACTCTCGAAGTCCTAATTGCCAAATCAATTTTTAAATTTTCTTTTTCAAAAAAGCCCCGTTCTCTGCCAGTAACTAAAAACATATTTTCCGTTGAATGAAATGTAAAGTCATAAAATTCTACATACACTTTTGCCTTGCCATTGAAAATCTTGTCGTACACGCTTTCAATGTTTTTCCAACCTCTCATAATTCCACCAACAGGATTATTCATTGAAGCCTCATCTGTATTTAACCATACGTCTTGCATTAATTTTAAATCTCTCTGATTGAAGGCTTTGTAAAAATTTACTAATACTTTTAATTTGTCATTTTCAACATTAGTCAAATTTTCAGAACCATTGATTGTTGTCATTAAACTGTCCATAATTTTTTGATTTAATAATTTATGCAAAGTTCTGAATTTGATTTGTAAATATCCTTGATGTAGGTTAAGCCTTTAAATCTTTTCTTATTCTGCTAAGTGATTCAGGCTGTATTCCCAAATACAATGCAATTTGGTTTAATGTTAATCTGCTTTCTATACTTTCATATTGTCTTCGGAAAAGCAAATATCTTTCAGTTGCGTTATTTACCAATAAGGACTTTTCTCGACTGCATTTTTTAAGAGTTTGCATTTCAAATATTTTTAAGCCTAAAATTGTCCAGCAATTGTGTCGTTTGTATAAATGTTCAAGAAAATCATATGATATAGTTAAGATTTCAGAATCTTCAATTGACTGAATATTCCAATCAGTTTTTGCTTTAGTAATAAAACTTGTAAAAGCCGAAACAAATGAGTTTTCGGGATAGAACTCAATTATTTTTTCATTCGCTTTGTCATCAATGACATACGACTTAAACAGTCCGGATTTTACAAATCCAATTTTTTTACAAACTTTTTCAGCCGAATGAAAATATTCTCCTTTCTTTAATCTTTCATAATTTACATTGTCAAGAAAGTAGTCCATTTCTTCTGTAGGAATTTCAATATCAAAGTTAAATATCATGCTCACTGTAGTTTTTATAATGACGCACAACGGTTGGCGGTATGGTTAGTTGCCGATTTCGAAGCACTTTCCTGTCAAGTTACAACTACTTTTAATACGAGCTACAGCTCGAATACCCACTGTACCGGCAATTAACTATACCGCGTGTTAGCCGTTCGCTCTTTTTCATCATTATTAATCCGTTTTTATTTTACATCAAAGACATCTCCATCATGAAGAGGAATAATAGTAGGTTGTCCGTGAAATAATTCTTGAAATTTTTCAGGTGCTTCTGTGTGAATAGGTATAATGCCACCTTTGGGTTTAACTGTTTCAAAAACTTTCTTTAGTGTATCCAAATCAGCATGCCCACTTGTGTGCATATGTTCAATTTCATAAGGCTTCAAAAAATTGTATAACGATTCATTAAAAGCAGGTTTCTCACAGTCCAAATATCCGTTCCACATTGAATAATATACTTTTGAATCATTTAATTTAGCATATTCATCTATAAGCGGTTGAAATGAATTACTTGAACGTATAAGCATACAAAAACCATATTTGTCTAAATACGACTTTAACTTTCCATTGAAAGAAAATGGATTTTGTCCTTGACGTTTTAAATCAAAGAAACGACCCGCCGAGCTTGTTGTTTTGTTGAAATCTATATCGTAAAATTTTGTGTATTGCTTATGATTTTCGGATACTATTTTTAAAATATTAGTCTGATAACTGTCACATACAAAACAGCGTTTGGCGCTTTTTGAAGCATGGTACAATGCAAATATTCTGTCAATATTAGTAGAAGAAACTAAAACAAAGTTGTATTTGTTGTTTCTAAATTGCAATTCAAAATCTTTTTGTAATACTTGTTCTGTTTGGATTGCAGCATTTGGACGTTGAATATTTGAACCTTCCGAAATTATGTAATCAATGTTTTTGGCATAGCATTTTAGCGTTGGAATAAGTCCTTTGCTTCTGAATCCGTGTCCGCGAAAATCGCCCGTGTGCAATATTCGTTTGCCCTCAGCCTCAACAATAAACATATAAGCATCAAAAGCGGAATGGTCAATTAGTAATGGTGTAACGGTAATTTCTCCGATTCTTATTTTTTGTAATTGCTCAAAAGTGTTGATTTTCTTAATACGCTCAACAATTCTTTTATGTTTTTCTGACTCAATTGGGTCTGGAATATATGATAACCTGCTTTCGAGACAATTAAAAATTTCGAGTGCAGTTTTCCCAACGTATATTGGTAAATCAGCAATAGTATCGCAAATTTTTCCAATATGGTCGCCGTGATAGTGAGTTATGAATAATGCACTTTTTGAAATATCGCCACAGGTTAATCCATCTATTGGGTTCAATTCTTTAATCTCAGCTCCTGGCAACTGCTCGCCAAAATCAATAAAAATCTTATAGCCGTTACTTTCAATTTCGGTTATGCATCCTCCAATTTGATTTGTTCCTCTATGTATTGTTATTTTCATACAGGTAAAATCCTCTCATCGTAATCACCATCAATTATGTCTGTAATTGCAATCTTATCAAGCGTTGCTTTTGAAAATAAAAATGTGGCGAAAAACTTATTGTCTTTCCTTGTGATATCACCAAACATTTTCTCAACAGAATCTTTAGTTGTTAATTTTTTACAACCCCAACGCTTGTCATTGAAAAGGTAACCTGCCATTGTTTGCTTGGGCGTGCTTGCATTTTCTTTAGCATTATTGTTTAATGTAATAAAGTAAAATTCAGGCGTTAATAGATCAAACTCTTCGGACGATTCAAACGGCCCTGCTATTCCGAGTTCCTTCAGACTTTTTACTATTTCAATAATTTCTTGTTTTAATTGTCCCTCAAAATAACCTTTCTCGCAAAATTTGCTAAAATCCTCAACATGTTTGTAAATCCCACTTGTGCCTCCTATGGCACCGCTACCATATTTTAATTCTATCAAGGCAACTTTATGCGGTTTCATTTTGGAAAGCGCGATAATATCAAATCGTCCGTTGAAATCTGCTTCCTTTTTTTCCGCTCTATTATTAAATGATTTTACATATTCAACATCAACACAAAACCAATTAGAATGTAAATTTTCATTGTTTAAGAGAACCAATTTTGATTGGGCTTTTTTTTCTGGAGTTGCTTTTTTATTGCTGTACTTTTTAATTTTTTCGTACTGAATGCAAATGTCTTTTGGTTTAATTTTGTGTCGTTTAACTTTATCAGTACAATCTTTGTCTCCAATGTAGTATTTATCTATTTCACAACAAATAGAGCCATTAATGAATGTAATCTTGGCAATACTATCACAGTTGTAATATAAATTCAGATAATTGTTCCTTACTCCGATAAATAATTCGTCTTTATGTTCTCCATAAAGTTTATAAAGTTCACTTTGTTTGAATGCTTTTGCAAAGTCTTTAGAAATTCCTCGTGTTATTTTCTTTTTCATTTCTTTAGTTCCTATTTTCACCATAAATCATATTTGGTTCACGTTTCTTAGAGTGACGGCTAACATTTTATTTACGCCATAAATATACAACATTCGTAAATACAAAATTTAAAACATGCGTAAATCACTTTCGAGTTTAGGTTTGATATTGAAAGACAAATTGCATATTATCAATAGAATAAACTTTTTTTTTATTTGTAAAAATATTTGCGTTTACGAATGTTTCGATTAATTTTGCCGTAATTAAATCTAAAATAATGGACATCGAAAATTTAATTTCGGTTTTTGAACGGAAACTTACCCTTCAAAGGTACAGCGTCAATTCCATCAAGAATTACAATAGTGCGGTAAGAAATTTCCTTCAAATGGCGGAAAAGAGATTTCATCGCCCCGATGAATTAAATGAAAATGAAATTGAAAAATACGTTTACTGGAAAATAAAGAAAGACCATATCAGCAGTTCCTATCAGCGTATGATTGTGGCTTCTATCGATAAATTTTACAGCTCGGTAGTAGGTAAAAACTTGAATATAAGACACCTGTATCCATCGCGAAAAAAACATGAATTGCCCAAATACCTAACCCGTGCTGAAGTGAAGAGAATGTTTGTTTCAATCGATAATCCTAAACATGCTTGCATTGTTAAGCTGCTTTATGGCTGTGGGCTGCGTTTAAACGAACTGCTTAACTTGAAAATCTCGGACATCGATTCGGAAAACATGCTGATTCATATCCGCCTATCCAAAGGGAACAAAGACAGGATGGTAATGTTGCCGCCGACTTTATTGCCTGAATTGAGAAATTATTACAAGATCTCCCATCCGAAAGACTATCTGTTTGAAGGACAAGACGGAGGAATGTATTCCGCAAAAAGTGTACAAACGATTGTGAAAACGGCAGCAACAAAAGCAGGAATAACAAAACCGGTTTCACCACATATTTTGCGGCATAGTTTTGCGACCCATTTGCTCGAAAATGGAACAGATGTAAGGTATATTCAGCAGCTTCTTGGTCACAGTTCAGTCAAAACCACCGAAATCTACACGCATATCACCGATATTGCCAAATCCAATATCAAAAGCCCACTGGATATGTTATAACCAATCATGTAATACATGACAAAAATTGAATATTTCCCATACAAAAAAAGAAAAATCAATTCCTTGCGCATTGTGCCAACAGAGATAGAATCTTTGCCCTATAAAAAAGAAGATCGTAAAGATTATAACGCGGCTTTTGGCATGAGAGGAAATTGTGATGACGTTTTGCTGTTAAAAAATGGCTTATTGACAGATACTTCTATTTGCAATATTGCCCTTTTCGACGGTCGTTGTTGGCTAACGCCTGCCCAACCATTGATTTACGGGGTCAATAGAGCCAGTTTGTTGGAAGAAGGAAAGATTATTGAAAAAGATATTAAATTGGATGAATTAAAAAAATTTTCTAATGTTCGGCTATTCAATGCCATGATTGAATTCGGAGAAATTGAATTGAAAATCAGGGATATTCATATTTAAAGAAGCCAAATTGAAATTATTTTTACTTTGAAAATTGAAAATTGAAACAAAATAATAGAAAAAAATTTCACTTTATATTTTGCATTTAGAAATATTGCTGTATCTTTGCACAGAATTTACAAATAGAAACAAGATATGAACTTTATTTCTCTACATACTTTGCTAAGCAGCATTATTCTACTTTTGGCAAAAGAGCAGAAGTGAGTTTGGTATGTAGACAGATATGATATCCATTTTTTTTGAAAAACCTTTCTCACTCGATGTAAGAAAGGTTTTTCTCTTTATAGAAATGTTGTAATTGTAAGTTCGTATTCAACCAACTTTGAGTTTCAATTCAAAAAAACAAAAATTATGGACAGATTATTTATTTTTGACACGACTTTACGGGACGGCGAACAAGTTCCCGGTTGCCAACTCAATACCGTCGAAAAAATTGAAGTAGCCAAAGCACTCGAGAATTTAGGAGTTGACATCATTGAAGCAGGTTTTCCCGTTTCGAGCCCTGGAGATTTTAACTCAGTAGTAGAAATTTCAAAAACGGTTACTTGGCCCATTATCTGTGCCTTGACACGTGCCGTGGAAAAAGATATTGAAGTGGCAGCAGAAGCGCTCCAATATGCCAAAAAGAAACGAATACACACCGGTATAGGAACTTCGGAATACCATATTCGCTACAAGTTCAACTCCAATCAGGAAGAAATTCTGGAACGTTCGGTAGCAGCAGTAAAATATGCAAAGAAATTTGTAGAAGACGTGGAATTTTATTGTGAAGATGCAGGCCGAACAGAAAACGAATACCTTGCTCGCGTGGTTGAAGCTGTTATAAAAGCCGGTGCTACCGTTGTGAATATTCCCGATACCACTGGATATTGCCTCCCTTGGGAATATGGAGAGAAAATCAAATATTTGATGGAACATGTGGATGGCATTCATAAAGCTATTCTTTCCACTCATTGTCACAATGACTTGGGTATGGCAACTGCCAACACCATTTCAGGAATTATGAACGGCGCACGTCAGGCCGAAGTAACTGTAAACGGCATTGGAGAACGCGCAGGTAATACGGCTTTGGAAGAGATTGCCATGATTTTAAAATGTCATAAAAAACTGAATATCGAGACACAAATCAATACCAAGAAAATTTATTCTACCAGCCGTTTGGTTTCCAATTTGATGAATATGCCTGTTCAGCCCAATAAAGCAATCGTGGGAAGAAATGCTTTTGCTCATTCTTCGGGTATTCATCAAGATGGTGTATTGAAAAACAGAGAAAATTATGAAATTATGAACCCCGAAGATGTTGGCATTGACCACAATTCCATTGTACTGACAGCTCGCAGCGGTCGAGCTGCCTTGAAACACCGACTGAATACTTTGGGCGTAGAATTGGCAGATAAAAAACTGGATGCAGTTTATGAAGAATTTTTGAAACTGGCCGACAGGAAAAAGGATATCAACGACGATGATTTGTTGATGCTTGCCGGTAAAGAACGCTCAGAGAGAGAACGTATCAAACTCGACTATTTGCAGGTAACTTCCGGTGTAGGTGTGAAACCGGTAGCAAGTATCGGACTCATTATCGGCAGTGAAAAATTTGAAGCCGCTTCTGCAGGAAACGGTCCGGTTGATGCAGCTATCAAGGCTTTGAAAAAAATTATCAACCGCGAAATGACATTGCAGGAGTTCACCATTCAGGCCATCAACAAAGGAAGTGATGATGTGGGAAAAGTTCACATGCAAGTAGAGCACGAAGGTGTGGTTTATTACGGATTTGGAGCCAACACCGATATTGTGGCTGCATCAGTTGAAGCATATATCGACGCCATCAATAAATTTGTTGAATAATTAGGTTACAGAACTAAACATTTTTGTATTTTCAAATGTTGCAACAATAAAATTATTTCACTGAAAAAATTAGAATACTAATATAAAAAAATTATTTCATTGTCAATCAATGGAAAACGATAATTTTTTTTTGTTACACAAATCATCAAAAAAACATGAATACATTATTTGATAAAATTTGGGATGCTCATGTGGTTTCCTCTATCGAAAACGGACCTACTATTTTGTATATCGACAGACATTATGTTCATGAAGTTACCAGTCCACAGGCTTTCAATGGATTAAGAACAAGAGGATTGAAAGTTTTTCGTCCGTTACAAACCACTCTGACCGCCGACCACAATATTCCTACGCTGCATCAGGATCAGCCGGTACAAGACCCTATTTCACGAAATCAGCTGGATACATTCGAAAAAAATGCCAAGGATTTTCAATTGCCTTTGTTTTTTCCTATGGGACATGCCAAAAATGGCGTAGTACATATAATTGGCCCCGAAAACGGTTTTACTCAACCCGGAATGACAATAGTTTGCGGCGACAGTCACACTTCTACTCACGGAGCTTTTGGCGCCATCGCTTTTGGTATTGGAACCAGCGAAGTTGAAATGGTGCTGGCCACGCAATGTATTTTGCAAACCCGTCCCAAAACCATGCGTATCACTTTTAACGGTAAATTGAATAAAGGAGTAACGGCAAAAGATTTGGCACTTTACATGATTTCAAAACTTACTACAGGTGGAGCTACGGGATATTTTGTTGAATATGCCGGCGAAGCTATTCGCAACATGAATATGGAAGAGCGAATGACTGTTTGCAACCTGAGTATCGAAATGGGAGCACGCGGAGGCATGATTGCCCCCGATGAAACTACTTTTGCCTATTTGAAAGATCGCGAATATGCGCCCAAAGGAGAAGAATGGAATAAAAAACTTGCTTACTGGAAAACACTGTATTCAGATCAGGATGCTGTTTTCGATAAGGAATACACTTTCGACGCATCCGAAATATCTCCAATGATTACTTACGGAACCAATCCGGGTATGGGCATGGGTATTGATCAAACTATTCCAACTTTGGAACAGGTGGACGAAGCCGGAAGAATTTCTTTTGAAAAAGCATTGAACTACATGGGATTTCGTCCCGGTGAAAAATTGCTCGGTAAGCAAATTGATTACGTATTTTTGGGAAGCTGTACCAATGGACGAATTGAAGACTTCCGCACATTTGCACAATTTGTAAAAGGTAAAAAGAAGGCCGACAATGTTGTAGCTTGGCTGGTACCCGGAAGCAGAAAAGTGGAAAAACAAATTCACGATGAGGGCTTGCATGAAATTCTGATGGAAGCGGGCTTTGAGTTGCGACAACCGGGATGTTCTGCATGTTTGGCAATGAATGACGACAAGGTTCCGGCAGGAAAATATGCCGTATCAACTTCCAATCGAAATTTTGAAGGACGTCAAGGTCCGGGTGCCCGCACTATTCTTGCCGGACCACTTGTGGCTGCTGCTGCTGCTGTGACTGGAAAAATAACTGATCCCAGAGAATTTCTATCTTAAAACAATTTATTCAATTACTAAAACATTCAAAAAGATTGATTGCTATCAGTATTAATAAAACGCTGTAAATCAATTAAAAAAGAAAAAATATGGAAAAGTTTGTAAAATTGACATCAACTGTAGTTCCGCTGCCAATCGAGAATGTGGATACAGATCAAATTATACCTGCAAGATTTCTGAAAGCTACCAACAAGGAAGGTTTTGGCGATAATCTCTTTGCCGATTGGCGTTACAATAAGGACGGAAGTCCAAAAGATGATTTTGTGCTGAATAATCCTACCTACAAAGGGTCTATTTTGGTAGCCGGAAAAAATTTCGGTTCGGGTTCGAGCCGCGAACATGCAGCATGGGCCATAGCTGGTTATGGATTTAAAGTAGTGGTTTCGAGTTTTTTTGCCGATATTTTCAAGAATAATGCCTTAAACAATGGCGTACTGCCGGTGGTCGTTTCTTCCGAATTTTTAAATGAAATTTTTCAATCTGTCAAGGAAAATCCCAACGCTACTTTGACAGTCGATCTTGAAAATCAAACCATTACAAACAATGCAACCGGCAATTCAGAAAAATTCGATATCAATGCCTACAAAAAGGAATGTTTGCTAAAAGGATTGGACGATATCGACTATTTACTGAGCAAAAAAAATCTGATTGAAGCGTACGAAACTTCAAGAACTTTTTAAAGTTCAAATTTTAATTTGTTATCATTAATTTATCTTCCTTTAGGGAAATTTAAAAGCAAGCTTTATGGTAGAAATAATGGATACAACCTTGCGCGATGGTGAGCAAACTTCTGGAGTTTCTTTCTCAGCACAAGAAAAATTGAGTATTGCCAGAATGCTGTTGCAAGAAATGTGCGTGGATAGAATTGAAATTGCTTCTGCACGTGTGTCGGAAGGTGAATTTGAAACTGTTAAAAAAATTTGTTATTGGGCACAAAACAATGATTATATTGACAAAATAGAAGTTTTGGGTTTTGTAGATGAAAAAGAATCTCTCAACTGGATTAAATCGGCAGGAGGCAAAGTGATTAATCTTCTTTCCAAAGGTTCATTAAAGCATTGCACTTATCAGTTGAAAAAAACGCCCGAACAACATGTTGACGATATTAAACAGCTTATCGCCCATGCAACGGAAATGGGAATTACCGTCAATCTTTATCTGGAGGACTGGTCGAACGGAATGAAAGATTCGGAAAATTACGTTTATTTTCTGATGGATGCCCTGAAAACCGAAAACATTAAGCGCTTCATGTTGCCCGACACGTTGGGTATACTCAATCCTGAAGAAACAAACAAGTTTTGTAAAAAAATGATTGAGCGGTATCCCAATTTACATTTCGATTTTCATGCGCACAACGATTACGATTTGGCCGTAGCAAATGTTTTTGAAGCTGTAAAAGCCGGAGTAAAAGGCGTTCACACAACTGTCAACGGTTTGGGAGAAAGAGCAGGAAATGCTCCACTGACAAGCGTTTTGGCTGTGCTTCACGATCATTTGAAAATAAAAACCAATTTGCGGGAAGACAAAGCTTATGCATTAAGTAAAATGGTTGAAACCTATTCCGGTATTCGTATTCCACACAATAAACCACTAATTGGTGAAAATGTATTTACGCAAGTAGCTGGTGTTCATGCAGATGGAGACAATAAAAGAAATCTTTACTTTAATGATCTGCTTCCGGAAAGATTTGGACGTGAAAGGCAGTATGCTTTGGGAAAAACTTCCGGCAAAGCAAATATTTTGAAAAATCTCCAGCAATTGGGTATTGATCTCGATGAAGAAATTTTGCGAAAAGTTACCGAACGCGTAATAGAATTGGGTGACAAAAAACAGTTTACTTCTATGGAAGATCTGCCGTACATCGTTTCGGATGTGCTCAACGAACAAGAAGAGCAATCCATTAAAATGATCAATTATTCGCTTTCGATAACTTATGGACTTCGTCCCGTAGCTACCGTAAAAATAATGATAAACGGAGAAGTTTATGAGCAAACTGCTGCTGGCGATGGACAGTACAATGCCGTTTCAAAAGCAATGTTCAAGATTTATAAAATTTTAAACAAGCCGACACCCGAATTGCTTGATTACGAAGTGGTGATTCCACCGGGAGGTCAGACAAATGCTATTGTTCAAACCATTATTACGTGGAGATTCAATAATATTATTTTCAAAACAAGAGGTTTGGATCGTGATCAGACCATTGCTGCCATCAAAGCGACTATGAAAATGCTGAACCTTATCGAAACCGGGAAATTACGCTCTAATAAATTTACCAATTTACCCTAACGTATTAATTTATAAGAGAAAAGTTGAAACTAAATTACGTCGCTACAATTGAAAGTTGAGATATATTTGTTCATTTTTGTAAACAGTAAGAAAAAAGGAAAACACTATAAAAAACAATAATTACAATGGGAAAAAATATTAATATCGCCGTTTTACCCGGAGATGGTATCGGACCGGAAATTATCGATCAGGCTTTGAAAGTAACAGAAGCTGTGTGCAACAAATTTCATCATGACCTCACTTACGAATTTGGCATTGTAGGAGCTTGTGCCATAGATGAAGTTGGTGAACCTTACCCCAAAGCCACGCACGAGTTGTGTATGCAATCCGATGCTGTACTTTTCGGTGCCATAGGAAATCCAAAATATGATAATGATCCTTCTGCAAAAGTACGTCCCGAACAGGGATTGCTTAAAATGAGAAAAGAGCTTGGATTATATGCCAATATTCGTCCGGTAACAACTTTTCCTTCGTTGGTAGAAAAATCACCTTTGCGGGCAGAGTTGGTGGACGGAGCTGACTTTATCTGCATTCGCGAACTTACCGGCGGTATTTATTTTGGGCGCCCTCAAGGAAGAAGCGAAGACGGAAATACAGCTTACGATACTTGTATTTATACCCGGGAAGAAATTGAAAGAATAATTCATTTGGCTTATCGTTTTGCCTCGCAACGTCGCAAAAAAGTTACGATGGTAGATAAAGCTAATATTTTAGCCACATCTCGCCTTTGGAGGCAAATAACACAGGAAATTTCGACTCAATATCCGAATGTTGAAACAGAATACATGTTTGTTGACAACGCAGCGATGCGAATTATCCAGTCGCCAAAAAATTTCGATGTTGTGGTAACAGAAAATCTTTTTGGAGATATTCTCACTGACGAAGCTTCAGTCATCACAGGCTCATTGGGAATGCTTCCATCTGCTTCCATTGGCGTTCATACTTCACTTTTTGAACCAATTCACGGTTCCTATCCGCAAGCTGCAGGTAAAAATATTGCTAACCCACTGGCAGCCATACTCTCAGCTGCTTTAATGTTTGAATATGCTTTTGAATTGAAAGAGGAAGGAGCATTGATACGCCAAGCAGTTTCGGCAAGTATTGAAGCCGGTATTGTTACGGAAGATATTGCCAATGGTCAAAAGGCTTACAAAACCTCTGAAGTAGGACAATGGGTACTTAATTATATTGAAAAAAATTAAAATCGGTTTTTTTATTCTTATTCAAGCGGACTTTAATATTTAAGGTTCGCTTTTTTTACAAAAATGACTTTATCAAAATAAGTCGGGTTTAGAAATATTGAAAATTTTGGAAGACCACTTTCCGAAGCAAGATTGATTTTGAATTGATTTTTTATAATATGAATGGGAAGTTCGGTACAGAAAAATGCGGAAGAATCCTTTAAATCGTAGCTATTGTCAAAAGGTATGTGTTTTGAAAGATAATATTTTGCCCAATTACCGATGATTTGAGCAGAATCTTTTTTGAACCTGATAACCTGCACAGTTTCCATACGACTGTCGTCCATAAATTTTTTCAGCGTACAACACTGCATACCGTCTTTTTCAGAAACAGCTTTTGAAAGAGAATGAATAACGCAAACGGAATGATTGGCATCAACATAGATAATGCCACAATGCGAAACATCAATCGTATCATTTAATTTCGCTGCAATTATATTGCTGATCAGTCCATAACTTTTCCGTAAAATTATGTCGCCACTGCGGAGATAATCGGTAACATAAGTTTCAGAATTTTCAATTTTTGCCCGAGAATGACAACCCTCCGGCAAAAAAAAGAAACATGACAACAGAAGAATACAAATTATTTGAGCTTGTAATCTACCAGCCACTTGTCGTTTTCTTTAACCAAATGAACTTTCGTCTCAGCCGAATCAGCTATTTTATCATTCTGAAGGTCGTAAGCATTAAATACAATACCTTCAACATCTGCCGAATTTCCATCATCCGACAAAGTGACTGATTTTGTTTCATACTTTACATTGGCTTTTTTCATCTCTCCAGCTTTTTCGGAAGTAAATGAAGCAATTAAATCTACTGCCTGTTTACTGTCGTCGGTACACAAAGTTTTGGCAGTATTAAAATCGGCCGAATAAATTGCCTTATTAAACTTTTCGGCTACAGCTTCGGGAGAATTGCTATTGGAAGAACAAGCACCAAGTGCAAAAAGAACAACTGCCAGAAAAAATAAATTTAAATTTTTCATATTCGTTTTAAATTTTAGTTTAATAATTTATCGAATTTTAATTTTCGACTGTTTATCGGCGTAAAAGTATAAAATAAATTTACAGAAAACAAATAAAAAATAAAATTAATTCAAAAATATGATTAGTTTTCTTTATTTAAATTATTAATAAAGGAAGTCAAACCAACTTCAGCCAAATGAATAACCCCGAGGCTTGCCTCGGGGTATCAAATGGACTTTATTCTTTTCTTCCGACCCAACAAGGGTCGGGGAATTAAACCACTTTTAGATTAAAAATTGATTTTAACCAATATTGCAGAAAAAGTATTTACAAATTTGTATGTTTCTCATTTTTAATGAGTTCAAACAAAGTTTCCTTAAAAATTTCACTTGTCGTAGGATGAGGAAAAATACAACTTTGCCATTCATCCACGCTAAGGCCACATTCCATAGCCAAAGCAGCCGTTGTAATGAGCTCAGAAGCAGGATTTCCCAATAAATGTATACCCAAAAGTTTGCCGTTTTCATCCGAAAGTATTTTGCAAAGACCATTTTTGCCTTCATTTTCAGCAACGAATCTTCCAGAAAAGCTCATGGGAAGTGTTGTGATTTTAAACTTTTGATTCTTTGTATGCAACGATTCTTCCGTTTCACCTACTGAAGCTACTTCGGGAAAAGTGTAAACCACGCTTGGAACTAAGGAATAATTAGTTTCGCGAATTTTTCCACAAATATAATCCACTGCAATTTCGGCTTCCATAACCGCTGTATGGGCAAGCATGGAAAAACCGGTAACGTCTCCTGCTGCAAAAACGTGATCCAAAGAAGTCTGACAATGATTATTTATTTTGATTCCGCCATTTAAAATTTCCACTGGCAAGTTTTCCAATCCAAAACCTGAAATATTGGGTTTTCTGCCCACACTCAATAAAACTTTTCCTGCAGAAATGGAGTGAAATTGTCCCTCATTTTCAAATAAAATTTCGTTTCCATTTTTTTCCAAAACTTTGGAATTTAAGAAAAAACGAATTCCTTTTTTTGTAAATTCCTGTCGTAGCAATGCTGAAATCTGTCGATCCATATTCCCTAAAATTTCATCCAGCATTTCGATAATAGTAACTTTAACGTCAAAAGCATTGAAAAAAGCTGCAAATTCAACACCGATAACACCTCCTCCGATAATTACAATATCGGAAGGCAAATCCTTTGCATCGAGTGCTTCCGTACTTGACCAAACAGTTTCGGGATTTATACCTTTGATTGGTGGAAAAACATTGTGAGAACCCGTACATATCAGTAAATTACAACATTCGTACTGTTGACCATTGGCCGTCAGGGAAAAAATATCATTATCTTCTCCATTGATATAGACTTCCCCTTGAACCATTTGTATATTTTCATGGTTTAATTTTGCTCGGATGCCGGCATTTAATTTCCGAACAATTTTATTTTTCCTCAAAATAATTTTGGCATAATCATAAGAAACATTTTCAACCGATATGCCATATTTATTCGCCTCTTTTATATTTTCCAGCAATTTGGCAGAATAAAGCATTGCTTTCGTTGGAATACATCCGCAATTTAAACAGACTCCTCCCCATTCTGATTTTTCGAAAATTACAACTTTCAACCCATAAACGGCAGCTCTCTCCGCAGCGCTGTATCCGGCAGGTCCGCCACCAATAATTCCTAAATCAAACATATCTTTCCTAAAAATTTATTTCTCTTTTAAAATATCGCGAATTTCGGTCAATAATATTTCTTCTTTACTTGGTTGAGGCTCTGCAGCAGGTGCTGGTTTTTCTTCTTTTTTCCTCATTAAATTATTGATTCCTTTTATCAACAGAAAAATCACAAAAGCTACAATCAGAAAGTCAAAAGTAACCTGCAGAAAATTACCATAATTCATGGTTACAGCAGGAGCTTGAATACCATTTACAACTTCAGCAGGTTTTAATACCAATTTTAAATCCGTAAAGTTAATACCGCTAATGAGCAATCCGAGTGGAGGCATGATTACGTCAGCCACCAGAGAAGAAACAATTTTTCCGAAGGCGCTTCCAATAATTACACCAATTGCCAAATCAATGACACTGCCACGCATGGCAAATTCCTTAAATTCTTTCCAAAGTCCCATTTTGTTTGAATTAAAAATTTTGATAATGTGCAAATTTAAGTTTTTGTATCGATTATTCAAATTTTTAGGAAATTTAGTTGGTTTATTTCAAACAATTGACAATAATTTCTGTTTTAAGTGATAGAGAATTGTAAGTGGAAACAACAGAACAAAAGCAAAGATTTTCCTTTTCATTTGTCAGGAAAAATTCGTACTTTTGCAAAGTTTGATTATTAATTAATTAAAATTCAAAAAATATGGTACATTACACTGAACTTGGATTAGTCAATTCAAGAGAGTTATTTAAAAAAGCGATTGAAGGGAAATACGCTATTCCGGCATTTAATTTCAATAACATGGAACAGTTGCAGGCTATCATTTCTGCTTGCGTAGAAACAAAATCGCCTGTTATATTGCAGGTTTCGAGTGGTGCGCGCAAATATGCCAATCAAACTTTATTGCGCTATATGGCGCAAGGGGCTGTTGAATATGCCAAAGAACTAGGTTATAATATTCCCATTGTTCTTCATTTGGATCATGGTGATTCTTTTGAACTCTGCAAAAGCTGTATCGAATCAGGTTTTTCTTCCGTGATGATTGATGGCTCCCATCTTCCTTACGAAGAAAATATTGCTTTAACAAAACAAGTTGTAGAATATGCACATCAGTTTGATGTAACGGTTGAAGGAGAATTGGGCGTTTTAGCCGGTATAGAGGATGAAGTTGTTGCCGAACACCACACATATACTGATCCCGATCAGGTAGTTGATTTTGTAACCCGCACCAATGTTGATTCGTTGGCTATTTCCATTGGAACTTCACACGGAGCTACCAAATTTAAACCTGAACAGTGTACACGCGACGAAAACGGAATTTTGATTCCACCCCCATTGCGTTTTGACATTTTGGAAGAAGTAGAAAAACGTATTCCGGGCTTCCCAATTGTTTTACATGGAGCTTCTTCCGTACCTCACGAATATGTCGAAAAAATTAACAAATACGGTGGTGCATTGAAAGATGCCATTGGCGTTCCCGAAGATCAGTTGAGGAAAGCAGCCACTTCAGCAGTTTGCAAAATCAACATCGATTCCGATGGTCGTTTGGCTATGACAGCTGCTGTTCGTGAAGTTTTTGCAACCAAACCGGCAGAATTTGACCCAAGAAAATATCTTGGACCTGCTCGCGATGAACTGAAAAAACTTTATATGCACAAAACGGTGAATGTGCTTGGCAGTGCAGGAAAAGCTTAATTGAGAAACCAAAATTTGTTTCTTGTTGCCTAAAGTGAAAAGGAACAAGTTTTTAACAGAACATAAAAACCGATGCTGAAAAAAATCAGTGTCGGTTTATTTTTTTGTTTCTTGAGGATTTTTATTGTTGTCCAGCAATTGTGTATTGAGAAAGTGTTCCAACTCTTCAGGTTTTACGTTTACATTCAATTTCCCATTTACAGCCCACGATATATGTCCGGTTTCTTCAGAAACAACAATTGCAACCGCATCGGTATGTTCGGTAATTCCAAGTGCAGCACGGTGTCGCAAGCCAAGACGCTTGGGTATAGATTGGTTTTGAGAAACGGGTAAAATACAGGCAGCAGCTTTCAGAGTATGTCCCGAAATAATAATCGCTCCATCGTGCAATGGCCCGTTTTTGAAAAAAATGCTTTCGATAAGACGGGAATTTATTCTGGAATCCAATAATTCTCCCGACTGAACATAATTATCCAGATTGTTATTTCTGCTGAAAACGATCAGACTACCCGTATTTGTTTTAGACATATTCCGACAAGCCAAAACAACCTGCAACAAATCGAGGTCTTTTTCTTGCTTTTCAGCCTGAGATTCGCCAAAAAACTTTTTGATTTTTGAAAAAAAACCACGTTCGCGGCGAGTGCCTATATTAGAAAAAAATCTTCTGATTTCGTCCTGGAAAAGCACTATCAAGGCAAAAGCTCCAACATTGACAACCATATCCATGATGCCTCCCAACAGTTGCATCTTGAAAACATACGATACAAAAAACCAGCATACGATAAAAGCCAAAATGCCAATAAAAATATTGACAGCTCCTGAGTTTCTGAGTAATTTGTAAATTTCGTACAACAGAAAGGCAACCAAAAAAATATCGACAATATCCTTAAACCCGATTTGAAAACCCATATATTTAATTATTAATGAGACAAATAGATTAATATTTACAATACTGATTAAAAATTTGGATAACTTGAACAGCTTCTTTAACGTCGTGTACCCGCAAAATGGATGCTCCACCCAATAACGCCAGCATATTAACGGCAATTGTGCCAGTTAAAGCATCTTCAGACTGAATTTTCAGAAGATTGTAAATCATTGATTTCCTTGACATTCCAGCTAATATAGGAACATTCAGTTCTTTAAAATAAGATAGTTTTTTTAGAAGTTCATAATTTTGTTCCAACGTTTTGGCAAATCCAAATCCGGGGTCAACAATTACGTCTTTCACACCTAATAGATGCAACTGAGCCAAACGTTTTTGGAGAAAAGAAAAAACTTCCGGAACAACTTTATTGTTCTCATACTGAACCAAATTTTGCATAGTTTGAGGGGTTCCACGCATGTGCATTAATACATATGCTACACCCAAATCGGCTACCGTTTCAAACATCAATTCGTCCATCGTTCCTCCACCAATATCGTTAATTATGGCAACATGATAATTTTCAACCACATATCTTGCAACTTTTGAACGAAAAGTATCTACAGACAAAATAACGTCAGGAAATCTTTTGAGAATTACTTCCAAAGCATTTGAGAGCCGATCAACTTCTTCGTCCACTGAAACGGGTTCGGCAGAAGGACGGGTGGAATAACCTCCAACATCAACAATGCTGCCCCCATTTTGAATAATTTCTTCAACTGCTTTTAAAATAGACTTTTCGGTAAAAAAGCGACTGCCCGTATAAAAAGAATCGGGTGTAACATTCACAATTCCCATTACAACAGGAGAAGAGAGGTCAAGCAAACGACCGTTTAAATTTAAGAACATGAAATAATAAATTGTTGGTTTGGATTCAACTCTGATTTGCAAAAATAAGAAATTTAACTGATGAAGTTTGACATTTAGGCAAAAAATTAAAAAATCTGATTGGGAATTATACGTTTTTACTAAAAGATCAGTTATTTATAACAGATTTGAAGCGATAAAAAAATAATAGAATTTTTTTTAGTTCAATATGTTTAATAACTTATTTTGTAATATATTGATAAAGAATTTTTTAAAAATAAAATTTACGATAAAGAATTTAGGTTTTAAGAATTATTCTTGAAATATTTTTTTTTCTGAAAAAGCTTAACAAAAGTTTTTTCAGAAAAAATACTATATTTGCAACTTGATTTTTCACAATAAAGTGTTGCCACTATTAAAAATATGACTAAATCGGAAAATTGGGATAAAATATTCTGCATTTTGGCATATCTTTGTCGGTAAGTAACTGACTACAATAATGTAAAAAAATAACAATAAACGTATGAAATTAAAAACCTTAGTCAGACTTTCAACTTTAGGCATGGCCCTGACATTTATTGGTTGCGCAAGTCAATCGGCTGATGAAAGTTATTCCCGCGTAACAGGGTGGAAATACAATGATGAAAAAGGGACAGGATTTGCTGTCAAAAAAGATTTTAAAACCAATGTACCTCCAGGAATGGTAGAAATTGAAGGTGGATCTTTTACCATTGGAGAAAAGGGTGAAGTTGTAACAGCACCTCGTAACAGCAGAAGAAGACGGATTACCGTCAGCTCTTTTTACATGGATAAGTACGAAATCAGAAATGTCGATTGGAGGGAATACACGCATTGGATGAACCTTGTTTTTGGAAAAACGGCTCCAAAATTGGTCGAAAAAACCTATCCCAATGGCAAAGTTTGGAGAGAAGAATTGGCTTATAACGAACCTTATCTTGAACATTATTTCACGCATCCGGCTTTCGATCAATATCCTATTGTCGGAATTACTTGGGAACAGGCAATGGATTATTGCAGCTGGCGTACCGACCGGGTGAACGAATTAGCTTTGGTGAAGGCAGGAGTTATTGCACCACCTGATTTTACTGCTTTAAAAAATCAAACGAATTTTGATTCGATTATCAATAATTTTGTTTTTAACACCCAAAAATATTTGAAACAGCCGACTTATCAACCTAAAACAGGACCTCGTCCCAAAAAAGATTTAACCGGAGAGGTGCGAAAAGTGGATACATCTGATGGAATTTTGTTGGTATCCGACTACCGCCTTCCTACAGAAGCTGAATGGGAATATGCTGCTTATGGATTGAAAGCCGGAGGAGAAGGATTTATACCCGAAGGTAAAATATATCCATGGCGCGGTTATCAGGTACGAAATCCTTCACGGAAACAACTGGGTCAAATGATGGCAAACTTTGTACGTGGACGTGGCGATATGATGGGAACGGCCGGAAACTTAAACGACAGAGCCACTATTACTGCTCCCGTAAATTCTTATTATCCAAACGATTTTGGACTTTACAACATGGCAGGAAATGTAAACGAATGGGTTCTTGATGTTTACAGGTCAACCAGTTTTGATGATGTTGCCGAATATAATTCCTTTAGAGGCAACATGTATCTCACTCCTATTGTTGAAAAAGAAGATGAAGTGGGCAACAAAATCTTTAAAATAGACTCGCTGGGAAGAATTGCAACTACTGTATTGCCAAATGATGATGTTCGTAATTATAAAGACGGAGATCTTACTTCAAAAATCTCTACAGATTTCCAGCTTTATGCCGATTCCTCAGATATTGCTGCTATTACTAATATGAAAAGAATTGACCCAACCGATGTGCTTGCTCCACAAATTAGCGACAAAACACGTGTCTACAAAGGTGGTTCTTGGAAAGACCGAATATATTGGCTTAATCCTTCAACCCGTCGTTATCTGGATCAGGATCAATGTTCCAACGACATCGGTTTCCGTTGTGCCATGAGTAAAATGGGAAGTATAGAACCTGTAAAACATTAATTTCTAAAGTATTAATACTCAAAAAGCGTCTGATTCAGGTATTTCAGACGCTTTTTTTATGATGATAGAGCCGGTTTTTCGTTAGAAATTTGTAATTTTGCATCTTTATAATAGTAAATTGTATGGTTGCACTGTCCAATAAAAAAATGATTCATACAATGTTATCTTAAAAAATTTCAGAGTTAAATTAAAATATCGAACTTATGAAAAGAACAAAAATTGTTGATGCTTTGAAAAAAACCGACTTCGGGGAAGAGATATGTATTAAAGGCTGGGTACGCACCCGAAGAGGAAATAAAAATGTCAGTTTTATAGAATTAAACGACGGTTCTTCCGTACATAATATTCAAATTGTAGCAGATAACAATAAATTAGGGATAGAGTTCCTAAAGCCGATTACTACCGGTGCCTGTATAGGTGTAACAGGAAAGTTGACACAATCACTTGGAAAAGGACAAAGCGTAGAAATACAGGCAGAAGATATAGTGATTTATGGAACTGCTGACCCGGAAACCTATCCTTTACAGAAGAAAGAACACACCATGGAATTTCTTCGTGAAATTGCACATTTGCGTCCAAGAACCAATACTTTTGGAGCAGTTTTCCGGATTCGTCACCACATGGCTATGGCTATTCATACCTTTTTCCATGAAAGAGGATTTTACTATTTCCATACTCCCATCATCACAGGTTCGGATTGTGAAGGAGCAGGACAACTGTTTCAAGTTACCACATTAAATCTTTCTGATCTCCCAAAAGCCGAAAACGGCTGCATCGATTACAGCAATGACTTTTTTGGCAAACAAACCGGATTAACTGTTTCGGGTCAGTTGGAAGGAGAATTGGGGGCTTTGGCTTTGGGTGCCATTTATACTTTTGGCCCCACTTTTCGTGCCGAAAATTCCAATACTCCCAGACATTTGTCCGAGTTTTGGATGATAGAACCGGAAGTAGCATTCAATGAATTGGAAGACAACATGCAATTAGCGGAAGATTTTGTTAAGTATTGCGTGCGATGGGCTTTAGACAATTGCAAGGATGATTTGGAATTTCTCAACAATCGTTATGATGCTGAGTTGATTGACCGTTTGAAATTTGTAGTTGAAAATGATTTTGTTCGGCTGACTTATACCGAAGGAATAAAAATTTTGGAAGATGCCATGGCAAAAGGACAAAAATTTGAATTTCCAGTCGGTTGGGGTATCGATTTGCAATCGGAACACGAACGTTATCTGGTAGAAAAACATTTCAAAAAACCGGTTATTCTCACCGATTATCCAAAAGATATCAAAGCGTTTTACATGAAGCTGAACGATGATGGAAAAACCGTTCGTGCGATGGATGTTTTATTTCCAAAAATTGGTGAAATTATCGGTGGTTCTCAGCGCGAAGATAATTATGAAAAACTCAAGGCGAGAGCAAAGGAAATGGAAGTTCCCGATAAAGATATCTGGTGGTATCTCGAAACACGTCAATTTGGCAATGCTCCTCATTCGGGATTCGGACTCGGTTTTGAACGATTTCTTCTTTTTGTTACCGGTATGTCCAACATACGCGATGTAATTCCTTTTCCACGTACGCCAAAAAATGCCGATTTTTAAGCACATATAGTTTTAAAATAGTTTTTTCTCAGATATTATTTAATTCATCCACTGTTTTTAAAATGAATAAATCACAATCCATTCAATTGGACAATATCGTTATACGGTTTTCAGGCGATTCAGGCGATGGTATGCAGCTAACCGGGAATTTGTTTGCTCAACTTTCTGCAGAATTAGGAAACGAAATATCTACTTTTACCGATTTTCCTTCTGAAATAAGAGCTCCACAAGGCACTTTGGGTGGAGTTTCTGGTTTTCAGGTTCATGTTGGGGCCAACAAAATTTATACTCCCGGTGACGAAATCGACGTCTTGGTCGCGCTCAATCCGGCTGCGCTGAAAGTGAACGCAAAAAATCTGAAAAAAGGCAGTATTGTCATTTTTGACAGGGATTCCTTTCAACCATCAGATCTTAAAAAGGCAAATTTTACCACTGATAATCCCTTTGAAGAACTTTCACTTTCAGAAACCATTCAGCTTATTCCCATTCCACTGACCACTCTGACCAAAAGCAGTCTTGAAAACTTTGGTTTTGACAACAAAACTGTGTTACGCAGCAAGAATATGCTCGCTTTAGGTTTGGTTTGCTGGCTTTTTAATCGACCGTTGGATAAAGCCATTCATTTTTTGGAAAACAAATTCGCGAAAAAACCGCAAATTTTACAGGCAAATATTAAGGTTCTTACCGATGGATATAATTATGGTGAAAATCTGCATCTGACTGTATCCAATTTTGTAATAGAAAAATCACACGAAATGCCGAAAGGCAAATACACAAGTATAAATGGAAACAAAGCCACTGCATGGGGATTGATTGCTGCTGCCGAAAAAGCAGGGCTTCAGCTTTTTCTTGGAAGTTACCCTATTACACCTGCCACTGACATCATGCATGAATTGGCATTGCAAAAAGGTATTGGTGTTAAAACCGTGCAAGCGGAAGACGAAATTGCAGGCATTACGATGGCAATAGGAGCTTCTTTTGCCGGATGTTTGGCTGCAACGAGTACTTCCGGACCTGGTATGTCGTTAAAAACAGAAGGAATTGGTTTGGCTGTAATGGCCGAATTACCATTGGTTATCGTTGATGTGATGCGAAGTGGCCCATCAACAGGAATGCCAACAAAAACCGAACAGGGCGATTTGCTTCAAGCATTGTATGGACGCAGTGGAGAAAGTCCTCTTGTAATTTTGGCTGCACCTTCTCCCGATATGTGTTTTCATTATGCATTCATGGCCAGCAAAATAGCATTGGAAAACATGACGCCCGTTATTCTTCTGACCGATGCCTTTATTGGAAATGGAAGTTCTCTCTGGCGTTTGCCAAAGCTTGCCGACCTGCCGGAAATTCAGCCTTATTATGTGCCTTCGGACATGGAAAACTACAAGGTTACCACTCGAAATGAAGATACCAAAATTCGTTATTGGAGTATTCCGGGGATGAAAGGATTTCAGCATTGCAACGGAGGACTGGAAAAAGATTATGCAACAGGAAATCTTTCAACTGATCCGGAAAATCACGAAAAAATGGTTTTGACAAGAAAGCAAAAAGTTGATAATATTGTTAAAAAAATTCCCGAACTCGAAATTGAAGGGAATATCGATGCCGATTTGTTGGTAATTGGTTGGGGCGGAACTTACGGACATTTGAAAAGTGCAGTAGATAATTTGAACAACAAAGGATATAAAATAGCGTTAGCTCATTTTACTTACCTTTTCCCATTGCCAGCCAATACAGAAAATGTAATTGAGAAATATAATAAAATAGTTGTTTGTGAACTGAATACTGGTCAGTTTGTTTCGTATTTGCGTTCAAAAATTCCCGGTAAAATATTTAGCCAATTTAACAGAGTTCAAGGTCAACCTTTTAAAACCACTGAGTTGGAAAATCATTTTATTTCACTGTTATAACAATTATTTTACGAATCCGGAAAAATCAAAAAATAAATCATGGAAGAAACAAAATATTTGCCTGCCGATTTCAAAACAGACCAGCAACCTCGTTGGTGTCCCGGATGTGGAGATTATGCCATTTTCAATTCTCTGGTCAAAACAATGGCAGAGTTAGGCGTTGCACCACACGAGACAGTTATCATTTCAGGAATTGGTTGCTCTTCTCGCCTACCCTATTACACCAATACTTATGGATTTCACACCATTCATGGAAGAGGAGCTTGTGTGGCAACCGGTGTAAAAGTTGCCAATCCTGGTTTGACTGTTTGGCAAGTTACCGGTGATGGAGATTGTTTAGCAATTGGAGGGAATCATTTTATTCACAGCGTTAGACGGAATGTGGACATCAATGTATTGCTTTTCAATAACCAGATTTATGGACTTACGAAAGGGCAATATTCTCCCACCACCAAAAAAGGTTTTGTTACCAAATCATCTCCTTATGGTACGGTAGAGCGGCCTTTTTGTCCGGCTGAACTAACTTTTGGCGCTGGTGGAACATTTTTTGGAAGACTATTGGATGTCGATCTGAAGACTTCTCAAATGGTAATGATGGCTGCTGCCCGCCATAAAGGAACTTCTGTGGTAGAATGTCTGGTAAATTGTGTGATTTTCAATGATGGTGCACATGGATGGTTGGCTGAGAAAGAAACCAGAGATGACCGAATTATCGTCCTTGAACATGGAAAACCAATGATTTTTGGGAAAAACAAAGATAAAGGATTAATTTTGGACGGATACCAACTGAAAGTTGTAACGATTGGTGTAAATGGTATTTCTGAAAATGATATTCTAGTTCATGACGCAAAATGCAAAGATACATTTCTACACACCAGACTCGCATTAATGGAAGGTCCGGAAATGCCTATAGCTATGGGAGTGATTCGTGATGTAGATGAAGAAACTTATGAAATGGCGATGGAAAATCAAATCAATGAAATAAAAAAACAATCTTCGGTAAAATCGTTTGATGAACTCATTGATGCTTGTGAACAATGGGAAATTTAATCACTGACCAGCCCAGAAAAATCAAGATAAACGAAAACGGGATTGA
>Ga0208826_1001047_pt1 | contig 24938 bp, 35 predicted proteins | sample AD_UKC115_MetaG_FD_184451 | JGI IMG/M metagenome (GOLD analysis project Ga0208826, IMG submission 184451) | Active sludge microbial communities of municipal wastewater-treating anaerobic digesters from Hong Kong - AD_UKC115_MetaG (SPAdes)... | ecosystem: Engineered > Bioreactor > Anaerobic >...
ACTATTTTCTGCCATATAATTCTGCTAGTTTTTCTGCCTCAGAGTATTTTTGTTTTCTGTCTTCCACTTTTTGTTCTTTGTTTGCTTCTCGTTCTTTTTCTTGTTCGTGCCATTGTTGTGCCTGAACAATTACATCTTCGAATTCTTTGTGGATATTTTGTAAACGATCTACTCGCTTTTCAAGTTCCTTTCCTAAACCATCTTTCATGGCTAATAAGACTCCGCGAAGATCGAGCAAGAAGTCTTTATCGTTGAATTTCTTTTCAGCCATAATTATTGTACTTTCAAATCCCTATGTATTATTCTGTTGACTGCCACAAATGGAATGTTCAGTTGTTTTGATATTTCTCTCATAGATATATTGAGAGATACCATAGTTTTTATGTTTTCTATATGATGTACATATTTATTGATAGCTTTGTTGTGTTCTGCGCTCTTCTTTTTTCTTTCGGAATCTAGATTCATGAATGCAAGTTTATTCAAAGGATCCTTATCACACATTCTCTTGCGCCATATTTTCATATGCCTTTCTGGAATTCCAAAGTATTTAGCAAGCTGTTGTCTGTTTAATCCTTCCGCAGCTTTTTTGAAGTATTCATTTTCATCGATATTGATTTTTACGTACGCTGGATTATTTTTTCCTATGTTGTTTCCTATTCGTATAGGAGACCCATAAACTGTATTGTATCCATTTTTTATAGAGTCATAATGATCGATCCAGAATTTTTCTCTTTCGTCGAGTTTATCATGCATTTTTTGAGGATCAGTTTCTTCAATTGTTTCTAAAATTTCCCATGCAAAATCATTTTCTCCATATTTACACAAAGCGTTATGAAATTTATTCTTTTTCTTTTTTGATTTCGCATAATGATTGTGTTCCCAAATTCTCCATTTGAATTCTGCGATAGTTTCACCAATGTAGACTTTGTTATTTGTTTTACACGTGGATTTATAAATCATTCCAATCATATAGATTATATTTTGGAGATTTAGAATTTTGATCCAGTTACTAGCCCATTGCTAGTTCTCCGGTTTGGGGCAACCCTGTCAAAGGATCATAAGGTAACGCACACCATATTCCAGTTCCTGTTGGCACAGCGATTTTAGGACCTGATTTCATCACCTTAGATTTTGTAAAGTCTACGATGAGACCTTCTACGTCTATGAGTTTGCTTTTTAGTTTCATTGTAAGGAACGAAGATATGTTCATGTTCCCGGACGAAAATGTGATTTTACTATTAAGAGTTAGCGCAGTTGTCTGTGACAATTCAAGATCGGTTGAATTCATTTCAAGCAAACTCTTTCCAACAGGTGAAAGAATTCCACCACCTTGTTGAAGCGTGATACTTCCCGTAATCGAACTTTGTTGAAGAAGAATATCTCCTACAGCAACTAAAACATTGTAGTCGCCTTTAACAACTTTTGTTTCGTAAGCCGTAGATGAGAGAATGTTGCCCGTAACTGTTTGACGATAACCGCCGGAAGATAAAGAGATTTCGCCTACATCGGGCGAAGCGGCTGTGATCTTAATGTCCTTGCCACGAAATTCAATTGATCCTCGTGTTTCAAGTTCAAATCTTCCGGCATACATGTTGAGAGTTCCAGTGTCAGCAGAAATCATCATTCCACCGAGAGCTCGTATGTTCATTCGTTCACGACTCATTTGAATCGCGCCGTAATTTATTGTTGCTTCTTTTTTGAATGTCAAAGACACATTGTCGTTAGACATTTCAAAGTCGTATATGTTATCATCGCCGAGAGATACACCGCGTTCATGAAGAGCAAGACGAGCATTCGCTGTAAACAAAGAAGCTCGTGCAGAATGATTTGATATTGAATATCCTGAACCAGACTTAGTAGACATCGCCGTTCCGCCGGCGTCAGATGTTGCTGTCGCCTGATCTACGACTACTGGTTGGTTCTTTGGTTCCAACTGGCCCATGTAATAAGCGAATGAATAATCATTCGCTCTCTTAAACATGATAACACCAACATCTCCTTCTGATGGATTGTTTTTCTCTTGTGAGAGAAGATTACCACCACCAAAGAATCTGATTGGTTTACACTGAGTTAGTTGCTCGATTGGTAATTCATCAGGGTGAATACGCGTATCAAAGCAACGGAAGAATATGATTGTTTCGTTTTTAATCTCAACTACTTTCTCTACGATTCCATCTTCCATTCGACAGAACAGAGCTTGGATAGAGCTTGGATCAATCATCGTTTCCATATTTATTGTAGATCTGGAGGCAGATCATTTGGATTAATGTAATAAATTGTTTTATGTAATTTGTACTCTTTGAATCCATGTTTGAAGTTATTGACATGGTCGAGTAACCAAAATAGCTGAGATGTTCCGTAAATACGGTGAGCTATTTTGTCTGAGCGGAAGATTTCATTTGGACCTACAGTTGTAGTCAATAGTTTTTCTTTATCGATCTTTATAGATCTGTTCGGATATGCAATTCCTCGGTAGAGGATATTATCCTTAAGAATCTCGTCAGAGAAAATTTTAGCGAATTGAAAATAGTTCTTAGCCACTTAAAGTTCTCGCAAGATTTGATGATGTAGTTCCGAATCCATTGTTTGATCTGGCGGCAAATATCTCATAGCGTTTTCTAGGAGTATCTATTGATGCCGTGATTTCATCACGACTCATTGAACGCGCAAGATCATAGTTAGTTCTCATTTCAAGAGTGATTTTTCTTTGATGCGCACGAAGACCATCTGCCATAAATGGACCCATAAATTCGATGTTGACGTTACGGATAATTACAGGAACGTTTCTCCATAGATAACCAATGTTAAGTAACATTCTTGGCGGTGGAGCGTACTTTATGTTCGTAGTAGGGAATACAAGTGATTGAAGATGTTTTTCTATTTGTTCGATATTTTCAAGAGACCAACCGAATCCAGTTTCTCTTTCAGCATGATAATGAAGAGTCAATTGACATTCTTGAGCAGAAGAGTTTGAGTAGATTGAATAACCTTCATAACGTCCTAAAATATCATTGACGTCTTGATAGTTTGCCGCTTTACTCCAGTTAGGAATTCCTTCAATGTATTGAAACGGAATTTCTTTTGATGATAAGTTCGTAACACGTGGAGTGAAATTAAAGTTCGATGAACCTCTTCCGCCTTCGTAAACCGTTAATCCAAAAACATTCGGATAAAAAGGAACGGGTTGCGGACCGCCGGTTTTACGGAACGTATTGAGTCTTGAAAAATCTGGAGTTACATTTCCAGCACCATCTACGTTTGATCCATTAGAGAAGACCGAATCGTTTTGTTGTGTCCAAAGTATTTTGCTTAAGTCTAACATATTATCCTAACATTGATGAACCGAAGAACACTGAATTCTTCATGAACTGCGCCCATGAATCATCTGTCGCTTTCTTTTCTGGTTCGTTCATTTTCTTAAGTTCTCCTAATGATCCTGCGCCAATAGTGTTCGCTTGTTTCATTAATCGAAGTTGTTCTTCCCATCTTTGAATTTGTTGTTTATTACCTTGTTCAAAACTATCTGTGACCTGTTTCTTGAGTTTATCTGCTTCACCTGCGTTTGATGCTTTGAATCTCTCCCATGAGGCTTTTGTTCCTGCATCAGCTCCAGCACCTGTCAACTGATAATCTAGATTGCTAGCATTAAACTTTTTCGCTGTCGCGATTTGTAGTCTCAATCTTTCTTCTGGTGTTTTAGCATTTGCGACTGCATTTTCTAATTGAGTTTGTTGCGCCGCTCTTAAACGAGCCGTCGCATTCTTCATTGCTCCGCCGGCTTCTGCTGCGCCACTCATTCCAAAAATACTTAGGAATTTTTCACCCATATTAAGGTTTTGTAAGAAGTTTTCAGAAGCAGTTTCTGCAGCCGCAAAACCTTGAATCATTGCCGCTGCGCCACCTACGAATACTTTTGTTGCGGTTGCCATCGCTCCGCCAAGAGCTTTTTTAATTGAGTTATCAAGAATTTCATAATTTGCTTTGAAGCCAGCAGATATTTTTTCCATACCATTTTTAACTCCAGTAGCCCATTGAGCCATGTTAGTTTCATGGATTCCTCTCATATTAATGAGACGTTTGTTTTCTTCTTCGTTTAGTTTTTCTCCGGCCATCTGACGCAACTCTAGAGTTTGATATTGATATTCAGCTTCTCTGTTACCGATGTCTTTTTTTCTTTGTAATATAGCTTCATCATCCGCAGTTAGTTTTAATCCAGCGGCTTTTCTAGACTCAAGAACTTTAGCCATTTTTTCTAGCTCTTCTTGTTCTAACTTCAACATATCGCCTAGATATTTTTTAGCATTCATTTTTTGAGCTTCATATACTCCGGTTTGAGTATTGAGCATGTAGCTCGTATAATCTCCGCCCGCACCACCTTTATCCATTACATTTTTAGTAAGAGCTTCTTTATCTCTAGTCATAGTCATATTCAATTGACCACGATCATTTTCTGTTACGCCTTTTCTTCCGGCAACTTGTCCAAGTTTCATAACGCTAACAGATTTATTCATTGCCTCTGTTTGAAAAATCCCGGCTTTTTCTTTATGAACTTGAGCACCAATCCATTCGCCGATTGGACCAGCGAGACCACCGACAAGACCACCAATAATTCCACCAATGAGAGTTCCAATTACAGGAACTACAGAACCAATTGCTGCGCCTGCTGCCGCACCACCAAGTGCACCACCCGCAGACGCAATAGTTCCACCAATTTTTTTACGACCTTCGCCTTCTTCAATTTCTCCAGCATTCATTTGCTTATTAGTATCCATTACATCGGACGCTGCAAATCCCGCTGTTACAAGTGCTCCTGCTGCACCAAGAATTTTTCCACCATGACGTGCTCCGAATCTTGCGAGTTTACCGCCAACTCCACGACCACGAATTAATTTACGGCTTCCACCGCCACCCGCATCACTTCCAAACCCGCCGTCTGATTTTCCTCCAGATGCAAGAAGCGCTTCGATTCTTTTGAGAGAATTCAATTGAGCCATCTCAACAGGATTTCCTTTTACTTGTCCAGTAAAGAAGCTTACGGCTTGACGAGTGAAGTTAATCATCCCGTTCATTCCACTAGCGAGTGCGCCAAGTCCGGATAATGCTCCGCTAGCAACTTTCCAGCCGACAATCATTTCTGCCCACCATGGCATCGCCTTAAAAACATTCCAGAATCCAGATAGGAATCCTGACATAATCTTCGGCATGATTTCACCAATGAACATTCCGAGTTTAGGTAGAACAGTGTTGCCAAGTTCTTTCATCATATCGCCAGCAACATTTTGCATGCCTTTAGAAATCTGACCAGGTAGTTGGCCAAAATTTCCTGATGTAAGTGAATCGATAATAGGAGCGAAGTTTTGGAAAATGTTTTCAACACGAAGAGCAATCCATTTGAACAGAGTTCCACCGACAGTCGCGACCTTTGAAAGAGTTGTCATAAATGTTCCAAGGTTTCTTTCAAGGATAGGGAGGAGAGCAGTATATAGTTTCATACGGATCATTTTGAATCGCTCATCCAACTTAGCGGCATTCTCCGCCATCTTTTGTTGTTTTGCTTTTAATGCTTCTTCATCTTTAGCTCTGACTTGATATTCTCTCATCATCGCCGTAATCTGACCCGGAGTTGCGTTAGCCATTTTCTGCATAATCTCAACTGGAAGTCCAAGAGATTTGGCGAGATTCATACGAGCGAATGGATCACGGATAGCGGCAAGTTTCTGAGAAAATTCAGGAAGCTGAGTCATGATCTTATCGAAGAAGGTTTCTTTGCCATTTCCTGATTCGAGCATTTCTACGTAATCTTTATATGAAACGCCGAGTTGTGATAATAACGCTTGGTTCTCACCGAACTTTTCAGGATCCATTAAACCACCAATGAAGTCGGTTGCTTTCTGAGCATTGATACCGAGTTTGTTCATTGCTGTCGCTGCACCAGCGATTCCTTTAGTGAATGCTAAAGTACTCTTAGATCCGTCTTTCGCTAATCCGGCATATTTACCGATGTTCTCGTTAACGAAGTTCATGACAGTAGTCAATTGACCGCCCGTCATATTTGTAGCTATGAGCGCTGAGTTAATTTGGCGAATATCGCCTACTTTTGCTTTGTTGCTGAATGCTAACTGACCATTGAGAGATGCCCATGCGTCAGTTGAAATACCAGTTGCTTGTCCTAATTGAGCCGACAACGCAGTTAAGTCTTCAAATTGTTTGCTTACACTCTTTGTTTTCTCGTCAACCGGCGTAAGACCTTTTTCGCCAAGAGCTTGCATCGCAGAACCAACTTGTTCAAATGATGCGCCCGTTTTACCCCATGCGCTGTAGTATACCTTAAGTGCCGCTGATGCGCTTCCTTGTGAATCAGAAAGACCAGCAAATTGACCACGGAGAGCTAAGAATTCTTGACGAAGTTCTTTCGTGTTGCTGATAAGTTCTTTGACACCAAATCCAACACCAAGAATAGAGAGCCCTTTGAATGAATTAAGACGGTTAAATAGTTTGTCAGTGAGTCCATGAGCACGAGCAAAGTTGCTCGTGTAGTTCTTCATTGTTCTTGAAGTAACTGTATCAAAACGAGTGGCTGCGACTGATGCGTTCTTAAAGCCATCGTCAACCGTCTTCATTGATTTTGAAGCGGCCGTTGAGAATGTTCCGGATTGTTTCTTGAGTTTATCGAGAGATACGATTAATTGGTCGATGTATTTGCGTAGGTTACCAGTTAGATTTATTTCTAAATCTACGTTTCTACCTTTTACGCCTGCGTTTGATGCGCCACCGACTGAAGTCGCCATTCTTAGAATTATACTTCTGAATGGCGACTATAAATTGTCGATTATTTAATGGTTTATGGGAGAGGAACTACTTTAGCAACGCGACCTACGTCGACGAATACTGTTCCATTCGGCGTAATGATTTGCATTGTTCCGCCTTTTTGAGAGAAGTAACCGGTGAATTCTTGACCTGACTTTGTTGTTATTTTAGCGATACGACCATAAGTTTTCTTGATCTGCTCAAGAGTCATAGTTTTCTTCGCTGGACGAACAAGAGGTGGATGATCGTTATTTTCAACTTTCTCAATCACTTTAGAAACTTCTTGGTTTGTGTTATCACCTTTAGCCATTTCAGACTGAAGATTCGAAACAACCTTAAGATTTTCAACTTCCTTTTGTGTCATTTCGACTGGCTTCAGAGGAGTGTTATAGTAAGCTGTGACTTTTTGTCCGCTGTCAATAACTACAGTACTCTTAGGAGACTTTGCTTCAACTTTACCTTCAAGCAACTGAATTGTCGTAGATCCTTCAGAAGATGCTACTTCAAACGATGTACCACGAACACCCGCAACAACCGTTGGAGTTTTAATCGCGTACGATTCGCCTTTCTTTACTTTAGAGAAAGTTCTTCCGACTTCTTGGAATATCTCCGTGTTCCCAGCGGAAACGTGCGTGAGATAAACTTTTGAAACTGGTTTGATTGTCAGAGTTGCTGAGTCTCCGAACATCACAGTAGCGTAAGAGTTTTTTCTAGTGATAATAACATCTGATTCTCTCAGAGTCATATCAAGAGAAACAGGATTATCGTTGACATAAACTTCACCTTTGACATAAGCGAACTTATACGGCCACTGTTTTTTCTCCTTTGTTGGATTTTCTGTACAAGCCCAAAGGAGTAAGAGGGAACTTGCAAGAACTGTTAAAATTTTCTTCATAGTATTCTATTATATGTCTCCTTCAAACAAGAAGACTATTTACTTATGATCTTTTGAATTCAGATGCGCCAGCTAAGTCAGCATTAATGTTTGCTCTCGCTTCATCTGCAGTATACTTAGTTTTCTTCGTGGCATTTTTGTTTTTCTGAACAAGATCTTCTTGTTTTCTCTGATATTGTTCATTCGTTCCGGCAGAAAGATCCATTACATCTTCAGCTGATAGAAGATTTACATAGATAGGATCTTTGAGAAGCGAATTAGTCATTTCTTCGATAATGTTAGTATCGTTATTCAAATCTGGTCTCTTCATTAATCTGAAAGTAGTAAAGTAAGCGCCAGCATTTAGCGCATGACTGAATCCGGTAATTTGATAAAGTCCAGTATGAATTGAATCTCTTCCGTCAGCCATGAGAACTTTCATGAATACAAGTTTATCCGTGAAATACGTACCGACAAAAGTAGGGTCTCCGATAACACGAAGTTCCGCTTCATAGGACATCGAATGAATGATCATTCTTCTTTTAAGGTTGGTAACAGAAGTCTTTAATAATGCAGACTCACCATCCATTGATCCTTCTAAGAAACTATTTCCAGTTTTTGGATCTGTGTTCCATTTAATCGGAAATTTAAGACGTTCTCTCCATTTTTGAAGATTCGCAGACGGTTCTGTCTGTACACCTTTTGGATCAACATCCGTAAAACGAATATCTTCAGATTCTTTTTGAGCCTTTGTAAGAGCTTCAAGTTCTGTATAAACTCTGCCCAGTTCTTTTCTAGTTGTTTCTTTTTCTTCTGCAGAAGTTTTCGGGTTTTTGTATTTTTCTTCTAACTTTCCTGCTTCAGCGCCAAGATCCATAACAGATGCCGCTTTGCTTTTTTTGATTGTAGAACTAATTACTTTTCCACCGTCTTTCTTCGTAATTTCAAACATATCAGTTAGAGGAAGAGTGTTTTTGACATGATCAAAAAGATTTTTGATTGATGGTTTGAAGTATACAACATCAGGGAATTCTAAGCTTAATGATGTTCCTGACATTTTTTCTGTGTCAGAGAAACCATTAGCAGAGTTTCTGAATCTTACGCTGTAAGCTTGAGCGATATTGTTTTCACCGAATCCTTCACCGAAGATTGATGTTGATCGATCAAGGAATATCGTTAAGAATAATGAATTAAGAGAATTTAGTCTTTTGTATTTTTCGATTACTGATAAACATGTTTTGTCTGCTTTCTCTGTTAATCTAGCGGATGATACTTCGCCGCCTCGTGTTGCAATTTCAGAATCAAGTTGTCCCAATCTTTCAATAGCACTAATTGATTTATTTCCATTTTTGATTTTTTGTGCGAGCATATTCGAGATTGTTTCAAACATTGCGTCACGAGTTGTTTTACTTCCGAAAAACATTTTTGAACTTAAGTTAGCAAATTTAACTGCGACGGAAGGTTGCCCTTTGAATTTCTCTATGAATATAGAATTGTTTTCTTCTATGAGAATAGTGCTTGCATCTTTTGCTTTCGCATCTTTTTGTTTTTTCTTGAGAGCTGGTACAGTTTTATCAAACTCTTCTTTTTCTTTTTTTGACAGAAGATTAGTGATGTCTACTTTGACTTTCGATAAAGCCATTCGGATCAAACTATCCCAATCCGTTCCTTGAGCAACTTGAATAGAGTCGGCAGTAATTCCGAAAACTTTAATGAACGGATCTTCTTGCATCGTAACTAATCCGGCGTCTTTGTTAACAGAATTATATCCAAGAACACGTGAAGTTAAGTTCAGATTTTTGTTATCGATTTTCTTTTCATCGATTGTGCCTGTATTGTTTTCTCCGTTTGCGGAATAGTTGATGACGTCTGCAAAATCGATTTCAATGAAATCGTAAGCAGAGTCTTCTTGTCTTTTCGTTTCTTGCGCGCTTTTTATTACGCTGATCATTGTGAAGTAAAAATAGCGCGCTGCTTCCCATGGGTGTACTCTTGCATCTTTAAGGAGTGGCGCAAGAATAGGAACTAGTTCACTGATAGGATTTCCTGATTTTGTATCTTGTGTTTCTCCTATGCCTTTCACGGCTGAATAAAATTTCTTGCTGTAATAAATATCCGTGATAGTTTTTGAGTTGAGTTTTCTAACTCCTTTATTGTTTGCTACTATACTATTCTGCGCGAATATATTGTTTAAGTCATTAGACACTTCGCCAGAAAATCTTGAGTCAGGAAAAACTTCTCCTGGGTTTCTTTTCTTTGCGAAATTCTTTCCAAAAATATCTGTCATCCATGCTATTTTTGGATCTGAGTTTCTAGTTTTTGGAGTGTAAAATGTTTTGTCAAGTGGATTCGGTTTTCCTAGAAGGAGATTAGAAAGAAATAAGTTTCGTACGAATTTTATTTTTCCTTCATCGTCATTTACAGAAAACTTAGGAGCATCTTTCGCGATGCTAACTCCGCCAGGAAGAAGACCCATGAGTTTCAATTGGACGTCGAATGGTTCGTATAAGTACTTAATGAAGTTGTATGTGACTAGTGGATATGGTCCAAGAATTGAATAAGGCATAATCAATCCCGCTCCGTCTGGGAACGTCGACGTTACAATGCCAGTAAGTTTGATTTCTCTTTCAAATTGAGAATCTTCTTCAATCATTTCTTGAACTTGAAATGTAACCGTGTTTTGAAAAATAATTCCGTTCTTTTGTTTTTTCATCCCATGTTCAGGAGACGTCCATCCGAATGTTACATCCATGAAAGTAAGATTCGTATCCATGAATGAACGCATTCTGAGCAACAACATATCTGTGAAGTCGAATGATATATCTACGATGGACAAAGAACATTTGAATCCGCCACTTCCTTCATAAGAGTATTCAAATCCCTTGATATAGTTGTTGAAATATGATCCTTCAGTTTTCCCTGACGGATTAAAAAATAAATCTATGTTGTCGTAGTTAACGTCTCTGAAACTTGTGCTTCCGGGTTTAGGGAGCTTAAGAGTTACTTTTATGAATGGAGTAAGTTGTTGTAATTGTGATATAGGTTTTGTAGCAAATGGTTTTACAGTAAGACGAGTGTTTTTATTCGCTATACTTTTTAAGCCATCAAGAATTTTCTTCTTTTCTGCTTCGCTAGCCGTTAACTGAACGGAATTTTCTTTTATCTTTTGCGTAGACTCAGGAGACGCGGCCGGTGTCTTTTTTACTGGAGCTTTAGGAGATGTTTTTGGCATTAGTAATTAATGTCTACTGACGAAGATCCGCCTCCAACATGCGGTCCTCCGCTTTCGCCAGAGCCTTCGTTACCTTCACTAGGAGTGTTTGCAATGTTGTTTTCATTCGTCTGAGGATTTGTATTTTGATCTGTAGCAGTTTCATTTCCAACCTTCGTGTCGATACTTGTTCCGGGAACTGTAGGCGTTGGCTTTGCGAACGCTTGGTTTACGGAAGATAATTGAACACCTTTCTTACTGAATAAGTTAAGCGTATTGACAATGACATCGCTTTTCGCTTTATTAAAGAGATTCTTGTCCACATATTTTAATTCTATGTCAAGAAATTCTTCCTTTTTGTTGAGACCATAGTTGACAAGAGTAGATGTAGTGACATATTGTCGCCAATAAGTTCTGTAGCATTGTCTCACCGCATCTGGCGCATAACGTTTGAAGATAGCATATAACTGCCGACCATTCCATTTGGTTGACATAGGTAACTTAGAAAGTTGGGAGATGATACGAATGAGCATCATTCTGTTTCTTTGTGTAAGAGACCTCGATCCGATATTAATGGCATGAATTTTCGATACTCCACAATAGAGTATGAACAAATAAATTCGATTAGGGTTTGTTTTCCAGTTACTATAGAGAATTGAATAAACTGATCCGACCTTTCCATTAAACATAAACCCTACTTTGTCTGATAAAGTGTCCAGATTCTCTAAGAAATTTTGTTAGAGTTTGTCGACTTATCTTATATTGTTCTGATAGTTTTCTAATGCTTATCCCATTCTTATATTGATTAACGAATGTAGCAAAATCATTTAACATAAATGAATTAAAAATAGATTGCATATATGCTGATCTTTTTTCTTTCATTAATTTTTTTGTTTCATTCGAATGAGTTTTTTTATAAAAAGGATTATTACTTCCAAAAACTCTATTGGATATTTCTTTTCTTAGTTTTTTTGATTTTTCTTTGCCGAAAATTTCATCAAAACATTTTCCTTTTCTAGCCATTCCAATTTTTCTTTTTATAGATTTAGCTCGTTTTAGTCCATAAAACTCTTCAAATGTTTTATTCTTTTTTGATGATTCGTGACCCCAGACACCATCTCCTCCGAAAGTAGAATTCATTCCTTTGTTTTTAGAATCGAATAACTCGATATAGTAAATTTCTTTATTTTTTAGTTCTTCTATATCCGAACATTCATCAATTATTTCAAATTTGAAATTTTGGCTTCCGTATTTTCTGATAGCATTATATAATTTGCTTTTATTTTTATCTTCGTTGTTTTTAGCATTTCTAAAGTGTTCAAGGATCCTTCGATCAAATGAATTCGTTATTCCTATATAGATCTGATTATTGATCAAATTTGTACATTTATAAACATTGAGGCACATATCTATTATACAATAATATATTCCAGAGACGCAAAACACAACATGTTCACTAAAAGAAAACGAGTCAGAAGACGTCCAAAGAAACGAATCAGAATCTTAAACAGATACAGAACCAGAGACCCCAAGACTGGAAAACGAGTGCAAGTCGAAACGAAGCCAGAAGCTATCGTACGACACATGTTACTGGATTTGGGATTGTCTTTTCAGAAGGAATATGGAGTGAGATACTCCAAGTGGTATCGAGTATATGATTACTTAGTTCAAAAACCCGGTGAGTATTGTTTTTTAATTGAATGTGACGGTGGATATTTCCACGCCGTAGATTATCATGAAGGACGAACAGCTTTCAGTAAGCTATCATCAATGCAAAAACGAAATGTGCGTAATGACAAACTGAAAGACCGTATTGCACATGGAATTGGAATTCCTTTGATTCGCGTATGGGAAAGAGATATTAAGTACCGACCGCTATGGGTCAAAGAAGTTATTATGGCTGAGATTGAACGACAGAAAACTGACGTCTACAAGACTTAATCTTCCTCATCATCCATTAAATTGTTTGCTCTAGATTCAAGCATATCAGCTATGATTTCTTTTTCCGTGTCTGTTAAATCATAATCATTTTGCATGATTCGATCGGCCTCTGATTGCCAATCATCACCGTCGATCATAAGCGTTTCGATTTCAGCATGAATTTCTCCGGCAATATCATCTAACTCATCTTTAGTTTTCTTTTTAGGCTTCTTTTTAGGATTCTTTGTTTTCGCTTCAAAAACTCCAGTCTGAATGTCTTCTAGATATTTGTCCATTTATTTTACCTTTTTAATTGCTTCTAAGATTTCCTTCTCGTCTACCGTGAGCCACGAAAGAATCTTATCTGTGATTTTTCCTTCAGTATATATTTCAGATTCAGCATACTGTTCAGCGACCTTAGCAACTTCTTTTGGCTCTTTCGAAAACCATGATGCTACTTTAGCTTTGAATTTATCGATTGCTTTTTTGATTGCGTGTGCCAATTGTTCTGGCTGAAGACGACCATGATCATCCAATTTCAGTTTCATCGCAGTAAGTTTAGATGCAATTTTTGGATACTTACGAAGATCTGTACCACTGTTAACAGCAATAATAAGAGGTTTAATTGGCTCACCAACGATCGGAAGAGCTGAGATTAACTGAGCGATTCCAAGAATACGGTCTTTAGTGATGAAGTAAAGAATCGCTCCAATGAGGTCAGCAATAGATCCGCCTACAGGAGACATAGATGCGCCAGTGAAAAAGTTCTGGATGATTCTCATCCATTTAGACTTTTCTTCTGTGTAACTTTGAAGAGATTGTTTAATCACTAATCCTCTAAATTAAAACCAAGTTTGAATTTAACTTCAAGAGTATCGCGAAGAACAGAGTCATCGTCCAACATTCTCTTCAATTTTTCACCTTTGAATCCAAGTTTCTCAAGAGCACTTTCAAGTTTATCTGCATCATACTTTCTAAGATCATATAAGTCTTGTGCTTTTTTGAAGTTTGCTTTTTCTTTTTCATCACCAATATCATTGGCTTTAGCTTCTTGTATTATTGCTAGATGTTCTTTGAATGTTTTTGCCATGTTTTATATTCCTGAAATATATTCTATAATGATCGCCGAAGATAAAGTTACTACGTCCAGTCTGTTCGTCCCAGGTAAGAATGATCCACGTTTTAACTGGGAAGCATTTGTGTCTGCGTCAAGGAAGAATGGCTGGAAACAGTTAGGCGATCGTCAGAATAAGTTTGCAAACATATTCGTTAACCGCATACCAAGACGGTACTATGGCGGTACTAGAAACTTAAAGCAAGAGAAACACTAATGCGTATTTTCGGTGAAGAAAATGACGAGATCTGGAAGTCTCTTTACTGGATTGGAATTGTTATTGGGGTTGTTGTGTTTTGGATTTACTGGCTGAAAGATATGCCATTTAAGTTTTTATTTTAGCCGCCGACGCTTTGGCGAACTTTAAAAGTTAGAGTTTTTCCTTTATCTTTGCGGATAATTCGCCAATCTTTTAGATCAACTAGTCCTCCGGTTTTTTTATCTCGTGGTAATGACATGTCGTGTGATTTTTGCAGTTTTTTTAAGAATTCATAAGATAGTTCTAATTCGTGTTTTTTAGGATCTGGAAAATTATCTGGATCTTCGAAGTCCATATCTAAGTTTTCTTTTTCTGCTCCGGTTATTTTGAATCCATGAGTATCTCCAGATCTATATAATTCATATGAAGCTTCATTATAATTTTTGTTTTGAATTTCTTCGAGATATTCTTTGAATGTTTTTGCCATATTATATATTTTAAATAAAGAGAATTTTTTCATTCAAAGCTACAAATTTCTTTGCGTCAGCAAAGAACCATGTCATTCCATAATCTCTTTGAATCAAAATATCGGACGGCTTTTTGTTGAATGTTTTAGTTCCCGGTGGGTACTGAATGTTCGGATACATGTGACTAAAATGAGTTGCATTACCAACGATCCATTGCCCTTTATCTGTGATCTTCATGAAGAGAAACGAGAAAGGCTCTCTCTTATACTTTGACATGAGATAAGTTTCGGTGTCATATTGAAATTCGTTGATCCAGCCGTCTAACTGAGCTGGAATTTCGTCATGACCTTGAATGAACTTTTCGAACTTTTTAAATGGAAATGTAGCGTAGTTTTTGGATTCGATGATCCAGCGGTATTTGAGTTCTAAAGGAGGGAAGATGTCGCCAAGAAAAGCATCGATTTGGTTCTCAGACATCATACTAATTTTATCTCTATTGCTTGACCCCACTCTAGCTCCGCTAGAAGGAATTCTGCACCAAAATAAACCTGAATGCTTTTTAAGTAATTCAACGATGCTTCGTTCTCCAGTTTTTCCTTTTGCGATCGCAGACTTAGCTTGTTGACTTCTTTTTTTATTAAAAGAAGCTTCATCTATATCTTTTATATCTATGCCAACCCTATCCATCGTAATCTATTATACACAATTTTATAAGATAGATTCATGAATTTTGCAATCTTTGTTATAGAATCATTAAAGTTTATTTTTCGTATGACTATTTCATAGTATTGTTTGTCCGTAATGTTTGACGCGTTCTTATCTAGATGTCTTTTTATTTTTCTGTTTTTTCTAGCTTTTTTGATTTTCAGTAAATAATTCTCATCTTGATATTTACTCTTTATTTTTTTTGATATAATAGAACGAGTAGATTTTGAATGTTTCTTTTCAAAAAATGGATTCTTGTTTCCAATTAGATATTTTTCAGCATATTCTCTCTTATTATTTTCATTCGCCCAAAAACGCTTCGATCCATTATGTAAAGCTTCAAGTTTTTTGACATTACTTTTTGCTATTTCCGACAACTTATTTTTATAATCTTCATTTTTCCAAAATAATTTTGATCGATCAGAAAATTTTTTTCTTATTTCTGCCTTGTTAGGATGAAGAGAAATAGTATCTCCGCCAGACCCACCTTCGTGAATGTTATATCTTTTTTCTTTTTCGACTTTAGAAATTTCATCCTTCTCTAATTTTAGACATTCTTCTTTTTCTAAAGAATCCTGAATGCAACGAATAACAAAATTTTCCTTTCCATATTTTTTGATTGCAAAATGTATAGGAAATTTCTTTCTATGTTTTGCAAAAGCTGTATCAATGTGTTGTTGAAATCTTTCATGCATGGAAAGAGATGTGTATCCGATGTAAACTTTCCCATTTCTTTTGCATGTTATTTCATAAACCTTATACATGAAATATATTTCTAATTGCGGGCCGTAAGTTGGAAAAATTTTAGCTGAAGAGTTTCTGAAAAGAAAGAGCGATTGCGATTGCAACCAATGAAATAATGAATCTGTCAAGAACAGTTACGTCTTTTTTATTTAGCCAAGAAGTCATGGACCGTTTTGAGGTCTTTAACAATTCTAAAAATGTTGTCCAATGTTTTTTCATTTGTTTTCGCTTTGAATCCGATCAATTGTGCTAGATCGTATACATTATATTCTCGCGAAAACGAGGATTTATTTTCACCTTCGCTTCCCCACCATAAGCGGAAAGCTATGATGTCAATTCTCTCGAGACCAATGAGAGTGACATTATCATCGTATCTGTCATTGACTTTTTGAAATGTTTTCTTGAGTTCGCTTTGTAATCCAAATGAATCATCGAAGCTTCTATCGATGACTATGGAAGGAGTGTATGTCGGTTTGTCAAAAAAGACTCCTCTGAGAATAGAGGAGTCCTGATTTTCTTGTTCACCAGTAATTCCGAAAATGAAATACATCGTATTTTATTTTACTTCGGATTCAGCGGTTTTTGTTTCTTCTTTTTTAGTTTCGGCTTCTTTGGCTTCTTTTTCAGCCTTTTCTTTTGCTCTTTTTTCCATTTCTGCTTTGTAAGCTTGTTGGAATAGAGCCCACGCTTTGCGTTGTTCGCCAGCTTTTGTGCTCAAAATCTCTTTGCGTCTGCGATGCTTACGCTTGGATTCGAGTTTGCGCTTCGCTTTCTTTTGCTCTTGACGCTGTGCGGCGTTACGCTTTTTGCTTTTCGTATTCATAATCGTTCCTGCTTTCGTTTACTTTATCGACTAATAAGTCCATTGTTTCTTCTTCTGTCAATCCATATTGGACTTCCAGTTTATCGAATTTGCTTTGAGAACGTTTCTTGGCTTTACGGTTATCGTAATGCTCGCTGTTTCTGCTTTTTCCCATTTACTTCTTTCCTTCTACGATGTAGTGTTGAAATAGTTTCATAACGAGATCATTAGAGAGATTAAACCACATGTGGTACTCTTCTTCTCCCGATTGTTCGTTGAGTATATATACTCCGTCTGGCGTCATTCGCTTAAACTTATGACCGTATCTTTGAATTGAATCGATATGGGAAATATCGATGACTTTGTCTGGTGCTGACTCAATTATCCTTTTGATGTCAGCGAAAAAAGGATTCTTCATGATAAGTTATTATATTGGAGTTGCTTCAACACATCGAGCAATTTTGACGATGGAATTGATCTTCATACTTCTGAATTCATTTATGTCTAGATCAAACAGACGGACATAGTCCTTGCTTGTGTCAATTTTATCGGCAGAGAATTCAGAGAATTTTTCAGGGTCGTATAACATTGCGAACATGTTTCTTGGTTCTTCGCTCTTCTTTTTGAACTGAACATAAAACATCTGATCGCCTACGTATTTGACTAAATCCGCAACAGACTTAATTTTATCCGCGTTCGCAACGAGTTCTTTTTCGACAGCTTGATTCAGAACATATTTCTGAAGGTCGGTGTATTCTTTTTGTTTCAAAAATTCCTCCACCCATTCTTTGGGTTTCTTATTGAGTTTTCTCATCAAAAATGAAGTAAATGTTTTCTTAGATTTCTTTTTCTTGTAGAGTTCCACAAGATCGAAGAACGTAAAAGAGTGAGACAATAAATCGTCTGAGCTCCAATTGTCTGTGTTGAAAAACAAATCCGGACCATCTGTTACGATCCGAGATACAAGAGAATCAGTTTGCATTAAGGACGCCATCATACTCCTTTTGAGCACGTGATATATACCACTTTGCTTTCTTTATGTCTTCTTTGAGAGTTGACTTATCCTTAAGTCCCGCTCTCATGATATATTTGATTGCGTTACCTAAGCAGAAGTCAAAACTAAGACCGAGTTCCGTGATGACGTCTATAACTTCTATTTTTGATGATGTATAATGTGACGGTGAGCTTACTGTCTTGTTTTTAGAAATATCTTCAGTGTCTCCAAGATACATGAGATATTCGTTTATGTGATTCAGCGCATGACGAAATTGCATGTCGATGATAGGTTTAAGACCTTTCTCGTTGTATCCACGAGCGATCATTGCAATTTCTTCAACAATCCACTTCTTGTATTTTAGTCCGTGAGTATCCGAATCGATGATTGAATCGATCATTTCGTCAGTTTTGAATTTCATCGTCGTTAATCTCCTTGAGTACTTCTTCCATTCTTTCTTTAGTGAGTTTCTCGTACGAGAATCCAGCTTGCCATATAATCCATTCAGATAGGAAGATTGCTCCGAAGATTCCTTTTTGGAACCACAACGTCCAAGTCGGGCGAATTTGGATTTTAAGGAAGTAATCCTCTTTTTGCCAAGTGCGTTGAACCCAGATTTCAAATTTATGGTTTCCTAGTATTAAGTATATAGTTCCGTCGTGTATTTTAATCATTACCAGAATTTCTTCTTTTTTGTTTCAACTGTAACAACTGGTTTCGCTTTCTCTTTGTTCTCGAAGAGTTTCATTATAGCTTCTCCGAGAGTTTTCAGATTAGACGAAGACGTATCGAAGTAGGCAACACTGTTTGTTCCTTTTTCGATAAGTATAGACGCCTTACCAGTTTCATTGTTATTGCGTATTATGATCTTCTCTTTAGCAATGATTTTTCGATTGCTACTCGGATGGAGAAGTTCCTCCGAGTTTAGCATTTCGATTGTCTGCTCAGAAGACTGAGAGATTGTTGTTCGTAATTTTGTGCTCATGTTAACACTCGCAAGGTTTGATTTTTCTTTGCATTGTTCTTAAAAACAACATAGCTTCTCTTTTTGTTTCAAAAGAAAAATCATAGTCATAATGACTCGGCTTCTTAAAATAAGACCATCGGCACGTTGTAGACCAACAATGATCTGGGATTTCTTCATAAGTCTTCCAACCAAACAATCCTCTTTTTTGAAGATACCATGCGACTTTCTTTTTTCGATTATAAAAGTCTGCGGGAATGCAGACTTTGATTATTCTGAATTTGACTTTCATATTAGTAAATGTGAACTTCACCAGTACGAAGAATTCCGCGATACTTGCTTTCGTCAACTTTAGGTTCTTCGTTGTAGTGATAAAGATATAATTTCTTTTTGATGTCGTCTTCTGATTTTTCGATTTCATCAATATGAGAGTGCACACCAGATTTTGGTCCAGTTTCAGCATCTTGATAAACAACATCAGATGTGCGATACAATGTTTCCATTCCTTCTGGAATCATGTACATCGTATCGGTTGGGAAAAAGATTGTTTGCCCATCGCTGCATTCGAATCGAAGACCGAATGATGGCATTTTACCCATACCGGAAATAACGTGAGTGCTATTTACAGTATAGAATTTCCATGTTCTGTCTCCGTCTTTGAAGCGCTTGATTGTATCGTCATCCATTGACTGGACTTTGAAATATGTCGCAAGATTTACATTGCGCATTCCTTGAAGTGTGTTGAGACCAGGACGAGCGGCTTGCCAGATTTCTTCGAGAACATGTTCATGAGCGAACAATTCTGGTTTGTATTTATCTGGCATTTTTTTCTGAAGATATGCATTGATAACGTGGAGTTTTCCTGGAGTGACTTCTTCGAGCCATTCATTTTTACCTTTCCAGAATGGATTGAAAAATGTTGAAAGAGCAATCCCTTCAATCCCGCCGACGTGGTCCGCATGCGGGTGAGAACAATACCAACCGTCGATATCGCCCATTTTTAATCCCGCTGAATACATCAGAGAGTGACGAATGTCTGAACCAAAATCGATTACGAATCGATATGGTTTATTTGGAATTCCTGAGTCGAATTCGAGGAGGAAGTTTGATTGGAATTTCGGCTTGAAAAGCTTTATTTCCTTTCCTTCTCCTGGGATAGATGCTACTTCGCCGACTGCGAATGCGCTGTGCACGCCGAGTGCTGTTACTTTCATTTGTTTTACCTTCTTCTTATTATATCAGAAAAAATCAGATGGATCATATCCACTCCAGAAATAATCGTCTTCCAATTCTTCCTGTGCATGCATCCATGCGAGTTTTCTGTGGTTTTCCCACTCTTCTTGTGTCCAGAGTTTCGTCCACTTTGGTACAATAAGAACGTTGTCGTTCCGAACAGCGATGATTGACTTCGCTACCCAGATTTCTTTTTTGTCAATAATGACTAAGATTGCTTTTGGCGTTTCGTGTTTGACCGATTGAAAGTGAACAAATTTATGTTCAGCGATTCCCGTACCGTCACAGAATCCGCAAGTTACTTTTTCTTTTTTCTTGCGTAACTTCTTTAACCATGTAACCCAGTCTTCCGATTCAAAATCAGGAGGACTGACCCATTGTAGTTTGTGTCCTTTGCCCTTACATTCAGGACAAATCTCTGGTTTCACATTTGATTCTATTTTTTCTTTTGACGTGGCGGACAAGAAATTGGGGTTAACACTTCGTCCGTTGATACGGTAAAGCATTTGTTTCCTTCCTTAAGGACCGGTTTTTTGTCTACAAACATTCCAGTGAATGTTGGTCCTCCGAGACAGTAGTTTGCGTTAATCGCCTCATTCAATATGAGAGCGAGAATTAGGATTGCGTAAGTGATTTTCATGCTGGAATAAACACCTTTTTTGGACCGAGAAATTTGAAGAATTTCCGTGGAATATAATCCACGTGTCCGATAAATTTAAGATCATTATCTTTGATCATTTGTTTTGACATGAGTCCGTTGTAGTTTCCATCTTCTGGATTGTTGTAGTCTTGTACTTCAACGACTAATAGATTTTTTCTGAGTACTTCGAGTACTTCAACTTTCATTAAAAGCGGATTGCGAAACACATCTCCCTTTTGAAAATCGTGTTGCTTAGACTTCATAAATCTCCTTAAATACTTTCTTCTTAAAGAAGAAGAGTTTCTTTTCTTCAATCATCTTTCCTGTTTTGCGAGTTTCTGGTTTTGAGATCAGATCTACAAAATTCTGGATCGGAAGAATAGTTTCAGTGTTGTATCTTTCGCGGTAAATCGTTACCGCTCGAGTTATGTTATTGATGTCTATGATTTCAAAAAGATCATCCGTATCACCGAATGAATCTGTTCTTTCATAGACATCGCCTATTTCAACTCTGATTTTCTTTGGTTCTATTCTTCCGATTTCCATTTTAATCTCTGTGCGGTAATGTTGCTTCGAGACTTACGTCAAGTTTCGCAAAGACGAATTCAAAAACAAAATCCCACTCACGCATAAATGCGAAAGCAGAGTTAATGTTGTGAGAAAACATCTTATTCATTTCATCTTTGACTCGTTCTCTTGAAATGTTAGCGAGCAATTCAAATTCATCTCTGATGAATTCTCTTACTCGTTCACTCATCATGAAACCATGAGTAGATGAAAAACGAAGAGCACGCATGATACGGAGAGGGTCTTCACGAAGACGATCAACTGAACCAACGACTTCAATTAAACCTGCTCGTAAATGCATTTCACCATTAAATGGATCGATGTATTTACCGGTCTCGAGATCGATTGCGATGGCATTCATAGTGAAGTCTCGTCTTGCCAGATCGTCATGAAGAGTACCGATAACAACTTCATCTGGACGACGGTTGTCTCTGTAAGCACCGTCTTTGCGGCACAATACGAAGTCAACGTCGACACCATTGAGTTTACCACGAGCGGTGAAAAACTCCGGAAATTCTTTCCAGATAGTTGCGCCCATGGCTTTGATGTGATCGATCATCGCCTCGAAAGAGGGAGCTTCGACTGAGTAGTCAATGTCTTTGGTCTTCTTACCGAGAATCAAATCCCTTACTGCTCCTCCTACCATATATAGCTTTATTTTTTTATCGTGCATAATTCCTCCTTTTTCTCGAAATTCATTCCAAGAAAAAAATTATATTGCAATCCTTTTGTTTTGCAATAATCGATTGCGATTTTTGCTTTTAGTATAACGTCTTGTTGCATCCATCCTTTTGTTTCTTCGATCGTCTTAAGATCTTCCAAATAAAAATCCGGAACATAGTATGTGTTAGTTCCTTCTGAATTTATGTATGGAATTCTAATTCCATGTTTTTTCGTCCACTTTATTCCAAGAGAATCATAATGCTTCATTCTAGATAATTCTAAAGAACTATCATACCACTCTTTTTTTCCGGTTATTGTTGAAGTGTAATATCCGGTTTTCCATCGATTTGAATTGATGGTATACTTCCCCTCAGAGAGATTCTTTGTGTATGAATCGATTCTCTTTTCGATGAAAGATTTTCTTTCTTTTTTAGTAAGCGACTTCCAGTATGCTTTCGCTCCAATAGAAGTTTTGATTCTGTTTTCTTTGGTTCTCACAGAAGCAAGATGTTTCATTTTTGTCGCACCATTCTTCATAGCGTTGTTGTTTGATAAAAATTCTCTTACTTCTTTTCTTTTAGATGGATTGTTTTCTCCTGTACATTTTCCTTTTCTTGCGCATGATGCGCACGTGTCTGTTTTTATTGCTCGATCAAAAGAGACTTTGTTTTTATATGTTATTTCTCTTTTGCACGTCGGACATACTCTTACCATGATTTATATTTCTGTAAATCACTAAGGAGCCACCGACTTTGTAGATTTTGATTGGTTTAGTCATCGTCGTTACCTCCTCTTATTTTATCGATTTTGATTTCGTTAAATTCTTTCTCCGCGATCTTATTCGCAACACGATCGCGATAACGGTAACCAGGATGATTTTCATTATTGAAATTAAGAAGTTTTGCCTTCTTATCATACATATCCGAAGTTCCGTAAAAGCGTTCGCGATTCTCTTGGTGTTTTGATTCTTCTACAGGATCAAAAACACGTACTCTTTCAAGATAGTTCTTTTCAATCTTGAAATCGTAAAGATAAGGACGCTTGAATTCGTAGTAGCGAGCATCGACTCGGAGTCTTGCCCAATACTGACGAAGACTGAAATCCAATTTCCACCAAGGAACTGGATTAAAGAATTCTTGTTGTTCCGCTGTAAGTTTATCAAACGTACGTCCATCGATCCAGCTAAGACGCTGAGTAATTTCAGTCGAGTATTTGTAACCAAATGCAAGTCGATGCCATTCGATAAAACGCTTGTCTTCGCAGTATGTGTAGTTATTGATAAGCGGAAGTACTTCTCTCGCAATCTTATTGTGATGAGAAGAGATGTGAGGATAGCGAATTTTGAATGAACGCTTCCATGGTCGGTGTTTGTTAATGATAGGACGATCCGGTTCCACCCAATGAGATGGATTTCTGTAGTAAGCGTTAAGTTCAGTCTGAATCTTACGCGCTTCTTTGCGGCGTTCTTTGATTATAAATTTGCGTTGGCGTTTTCTGTTCATCATATTGATGCGTAGAAGTTTTTTATGTCGTCTGTTACTTCTTCTCCTGAGGGAAGTTTTGCGGATATATTGCATTTAAGAACGTACTCTCGAAGAGAGTACTTTCCGTCTTTTTGTTTACGAGGCTCGGATCGAACTAAATCAACCCGAGTAATTTTGCAAGGAAACATTACATCAGCGAAGTGATATAGTACTTTGTCTCCTACTGCAAACATTTTACATTCCTTTTTCTGCCATTAACCTTTCGTTATCTTTGTGATGTTCTTCGATCATGTTCTTAAGTTCTTCTAACTCTTTTGGAGTTTTGTGTACTGGCTTCAGAGCATGACGAATGTCAGCTCCGAAGTCTACAGTAAATTCTCGTTCACCGAACTTGAGAATAAAATCTGATTGCCGTGGTTGAAGCATTAATTCCACCACCAGAAAAAGATCATCGCTCCGACGAGCAGAGCGAGAACCAAATACGACTGCCAACCTTCTTTTAGTTTCATTTCGTTTCCTTGCGCTTAGAGCGCGTTGTAATTCTGTCCGAATGTACTCTTCGTGATTTTGTTGAATTCGATAATGTAATCATTTTGCATGAATGCAACCTTCTTATCATTTTCGAAAATTATGTCGCCGAAATCAAACGAAAGAGTTTTTGCATACTTTCTTATTTCTTCTTTAGGAATTGTTGTTACATCAATTCCTTTTGGAACGAAGACGATTTGTCCATTGCAATTCTCGTCGTATTCAATTTCGGCGGTTCCATTAATCATCAAGAATTCGTCATGAGTATCCTTATGAACGAGATTCGCAATTTGCAGATAAGTCTTGTAGAAAGATTCTGCATCGATGTTCAAAGACTCAACGATTTCTGAAATCGATTCTTCAGGGAAACGAAGATGCTCGTCCACGATTGCTTTGAGTATATCGAAGCTGAAGAGACGTATTCTGTAGTACGCTGCTTTGATTTGCTTTTGTATCAGCTTATCAACTTTCAAATCATCGCAGTATTCGTCGATGACGATTTCCTCTAGACGATTGTATTCAAAGTGGTAGAACAATCTTCCAGGACGATTGACATAGTATTCATTCATCTTATGGAAGTTGTTGTCGATAACGAAAATCAGGCGCTTACACGACTTGTTCCCGTCAAAGACACCGAGAAGACTGTTCTGAGGATCTTTTTCCCCTTCAGTAGTTCTCTTGATTTCGAAAACTCTTGCGAATTCATCGAAGATGAGAACGCATTCACCGATCTTATTTAAGAACGAGATGAAATGACTGTCGTGAAAAGGTTGCTCGACCAGAATTACCGGCATTCCTTTTTGAAGAAGAATGTTTGATACCTTCTGAGAGAGCAGAGTTTTTCCAGCTCCTTTGAGACCAGTCAAAAGAACGCCGGTACTCGACACACGATCTTCGTATGTCTTTATGATCCTGTTCGCACGCCTGGAAAGTGATCCGTAAGTTCTGTCTGCAATTGCAAACCTCTCCTTATCTTGTTCGAGATAATATCCAACAGCGGGCTTAGTCTCACCGTGTAAATT
>Ga0208826_1001050_pt1 | contig 24910 bp, 24 predicted proteins | sample AD_UKC115_MetaG_FD_184451 | JGI IMG/M metagenome (GOLD analysis project Ga0208826, IMG submission 184451) | Active sludge microbial communities of municipal wastewater-treating anaerobic digesters from Hong Kong - AD_UKC115_MetaG (SPAdes)... | ecosystem: Engineered > Bioreactor > Anaerobic >...
TGGGGCTGCCATATCCGGGTGGCCCGGCGCTGGCGAAATTGGCCGAGACCGGTGCGGCGGCGCGGTTCAAGTTTTCCCGACCCATGACGGATCGCCCGGGCCTGGATTTCAGTTTTTCCGGATTGAAAACGCAGGTGTTGCTGGCCTATCGCGCGCACGCGGACGAGGCGAATGCGAAAGCCGACATCGCGCGCGGCTTCGAGGAGGCGATCGTGGAGACGCTGGCAATCAAATGTCGCCGCGCGCTGGCACAAACCGGCACGCGTCGCTTGGTGATTGCCGGCGGCGTCGGTGCAAACAAGCGCTTGCGCGCGCAACTGGCCGACGCGGGCGAGCGCGAAGGCTTTCGCGTGTATTTTCCGCGGCTGGAATTCTGCACCGACAACGGCGCCATGATCGCGCTCGCCGGCGCGCTGCGCCTGCAAGCAGGGTTGCACGACGGCGCCGCGATCAAAGTCGCGCCACGCTGGGATCTGGAAACGCTCGCCGCAGTATAGAATTCCGCAACCCACGATCGATCGAATGCCGCTGGTGTCGGCAGAGCCTCCATGTCGGATATCGTTTTCATCGAAGACCTGCGCATCGAAACCGTCATCGGCATCTACGACTGGGAGCGCAAAATTCGCCAGGTCGTCGCGCTCGATCTGGAAATGGCGTTCGACAACCGCAAGCCTGCCGCGAGCGATCGCATCGAGGACACGCTCGACTACAAGGCGGTATCGAAACGCTTGATCGCCTTCGTCGAAGCGGCGCATTTCGAGCTGGTGGAAACCTTGGCCGAACGTTGCGCCGATATCGTTCTCGCCGAATTCAAAGTACCGTGGCTGCGCCTGAAACTGGCCAAGCCCGGCGCGGTGCGCGGCTCGAAAGCCGTCGGCGTCGTCATCGAGCGCGGAGCCCGACCGCTCGCATGAGTCGCGCTTGGCTGAGTCTCGGCTCCAACGTCGAACCGGAAAAACACCTGCGTGCCGCCGTGGCCGAGTTGCGCGCGCGTTTCGGCGCGATCGTCGTCTCGCCGGTCTATCGCTGCAAGGCGGTCGGTTTCGAGGGGCCGGATTTTCTCAATCTCGCCGTCGGCATCGACACCGACCTTGCCCCCGGCGTGCTCAACGATTGGCTGCATGCGCTCGAAGATCGCCACGGTCGTCGCCGCGACGTGCCGCGCTTCTCCAGCCGCACGCTCGATGTCGACATCGTTCTTTACGGCGACCTCGTCATGCGCGGCGAAGGCCATCTCGAACTGCCGCGCGCGGAACTCAAACACGCCTTCGTGCTGAAACCGCTGGTCGATATCGCCGCCGATGTCGTGCATCCGGTGTCGGGCCAAACCCTGGCCGAATTGTGGGCCGCGCACCCGGCGCCGGCCGCAGAATCGATCGCAAGAATCGACCTGTCGCTGGCCGGGTGACGATTCGTCCTTTACGCGCCATCGCCGCGATGCTAGAAATGCGCCACCGAATCACCGCAGGGCGAGACGATGTTTGACAAACTTTCGCGCAGTTGGGCCTTGATCAAAGCCAGTGCTGCCGTGTTACGCGACGATAAAAAGTTGCTCGTCTATCCGACGCTGTCGGCACTGTGCACGATACTTGTCGCCGCCAGTTTCTTCGTCCCGGCGCTGCTGGCCGGCGCCTTCACATCGCGCGCTGCCGGCCACTTCACGCCGGGGCATGCGGTGCTGCTGTTCGCGTTCTATTTCGTGCAGTATTTCGTCATCCTCTTTTTCAACTCGGCGCTTGTCGCGGCCGCCTTGATCCGCCTGCGCGGTGGCGAGCCGACGCTGGCGGATGGATTTCAGGCAGCGGCGGCGCGTCTGCCGGCCATCCTCGGCTACGCGGCCATTTCCGCCACGGTCGGCATGGTTCTGCGCTCGCTGCAGGAACGTGCCGGATTTCTGGGCCGCTGGATCATCGGCCTGATCGGCCTCGCCTGGTCGCTGGCGACGTTTCTGGTCGTGCCGGTGTTGGTCAACAGCGATCTTGGCCCGGTCGATGCGGTCAAGCGCAGCGTCGAGTTGCTCAAGCAAACCTGGGGCGAAAATCTGATCGGCAACGCCGGTATCGGGATTGCGTTCGGTCTGATCGGTTTCCTCGTGATCGCGTTCGGGGTGCTCCTCGTCGTGCCCGCCATCGGCTCGCATTCGACGGCTGCCATCGTCGCCACGCTGGCGTTGCTCGTCATCGCGCTGATTCTCCTCGGCCTCGTCCAGTCCGCATTGCAGGGCATTTACGCGGCCGCGATTTATCGCTACGCCGAGGAAGGCGCGACCAGCCCCGGCTTCGATCGCGCGTTGATCACGCAGGCATTCCAGCCCAAGGCGGAGTAGCCCTTTCGCCGCGCGCGCTCGACTGCGGCGCGACCACGCGGGTATTCCCAAGCGCCATTGCGCAACGGCAGCCGATGGCGCCGCTGGCGGTTTGCGCCGTGCGCAACATCAAAGCCCGACTTGGATTCTCGACCTGTCGATTGTCGAGAGGCGAGGAGTGCGCCGTGGTTTTTCATACACAATCAAAGTTCATATATGATATTGGGGATTGCCGCTGGGTGCGGATTCCCTCATGCCATCGAACGTATCCGATGTGTTTTTGTCGTCGCTGAGTCGATTGGGATTCGGCGCGGCCCCGCTCGGCAACCTGTATTCCGAAGTCGGCGACGACGATGCGGCGGCGGCACTGGCGACCGCGCGGCGGTACGGCATTCGTTACTTCGATACGGCGCCGTTTTACGGCCACGGCTTGTCCGAGCGCCGCCTCGGTGAGGCCTTCGCGACATGGCCGCGCGCGGAATTCGCCGTCTCGACCAAGGTCGGTCGCCTGATCGAAGCCGATGCGGCGCGCAGCGCCCGGGTCAACGATGGCTTTGCGGTGTCGGGCAGTCGCGCCGTGTTCGACTACAGCCGCGGCGGCGTGCGCCGTTCGTTCGAGGCGAGCCTGCGGCGTCTGCGCGTCGATCGCGTCGATATCCTGCTGCTGCACGACATCGGCCGACTGACGCATGGCGAGCGCCATGCGGCGACGCTCGCGCAGGCGCTGGCCGAGGCCTTGCCCGAGATGGCGCGGTTGCGCGAGGAAGGCCTGGTCGGCGCGATCGGACTCGGCGTCAACGAGCAGGAGGTGTGCCTCGAAGTCCTGCCGCGCTTCCCGCTCGACTGCATCATGCTCGCGGGCCGCTACACCTTGCTCGAACAGACGGCCTCGCGCGAGCTGATGCGCGAGGCGCAGGCGCGGGGCGTGAAGATTCTGGTCGCCGGTCCGTACAACTCGGGCCTGCTCGCCGACCCGCACGGCCCCGGTGCGACCTACGACTACGCGCCGGTCGATGCGGCGACGCTCGCGCGCGCGCGGGAAATCTACGCAATCTGCACCGCTGCCGGCATCGATGTCGGTGCGGCGGCGTTGCAATTTCCGCTCGCGCATCCGGCGGTGGCGACGGTCGTCGCCGGTCTGCGCTCGGTCGGGGAGGTCGAAAGCGCGGCCGCGCGGCGCGATGCGACTATCCCCGCCGCACTCTGGCGGCGCTTGCGTGATGCCGGTCTGCTGCCGCCCGATACGGTGCTGCCGTCGTGACCGTCGTCGATGCCCACCAGCATTTCTGGCGCCTGGCGCGCGGCGACTACGCATGGCTGACGCCGGCGCTCGGCGATCTGCATCGCAACTTCGAGCCGGCCGATCTCGCCCCGCTGCTCGCGCAAGCAAACATCGGTGCGACCGTGCTCGTGCAGGCCGCGGCGACCGAAGCGGAAACGCGTTTTCTTTTCGACTTGGCGAAGCGGCATGCCTTCGTCAAGGGTGTCGTCGGCTGGACGGATTTTGCCGCGGACGACGCCGCGCAACGCATCGCCGCGCTCGTCGCCGCGGGCCACGGCGCGCTCAAAGGCCTGCGGCCGATGATTCAGGACATCGCCGAAGTGGATTGGGTGGCGCATCCGCAGCTCGATGCCGCGTTCGAGGCCCTGATCGCCCACGATCTCGTCTTCGACGCGCTGGTCAAGCCACGTCATTTCCCGGCCCTGCTTGCGCGGCTGCAACGGCATCCGCGGCTGCGCACGGTCATCGACCATGCCGGCAAACCCGATATCGCGCACGGCGGTTTCGACGACTGGGCGGCCGGGCTGCAAGCGCTGGCGCACATCCCCAGCACGTTGTGCAAGTTGTCCGGCCTGCTGACCGAGGCGGCGCCGGGGGCGCGCGCCGAGGACCTCGCGCGCTACGTCGAGCATGTGTTCGCCTGCTTCGGCGCGGAGCGCGTCCTCTGGGGCAGCGATTGGCCGGTGCTGAATCTGGCCGGCGACTATTCGGCCTGGTTGAGCATGGCGCGCACGCTCGTTGCGCGTTGTGCGCCGGGTCGCGAGACGGCCGTGTTCGGGGCGAACGCGGCATCGGTGTATCGACTGAATGTGTATAAGTAAACTTGTATATTTCGTGAGGTGAGCATGAGTGGCAGATTGCAAGGCAAACATTGTCTGATCACCGCCGCCGCTGCGGGCATTGGCCGCGCCAGCGCGCTGGCCTGCGCGCGCGAGGGCGCGCGCGTGCTCGCAACCGACATCGATCACGCTGCGCTCGCCGCGCTGGCCGCGGAGCATCCGGCGATCCGCACCGCCGTGCTCGATGTGACCGATCCGGCGCAGATTGCCGCGCTGGTTGCCGCCCATCGCGATATCGATGTCTTGTTCAACTGCGCGGGCTACGTGCATGCCGGCAGCATCCTCGATTGCGACGCGGCGGCATGGCAGCGCTCGTTCGCGATCAACGTCGACGCGATGTTCCACACCTGCAAGGCGGTGCTGCCGGGCATGCTCGAACGCGGCCGCGGCAGCATCGTCAACATGGCCTCGGTTGCCTCGTCCATCAAAGGCGTGCCCAACCGATTCGCCTACGGCGCGACCAAGGCCGCGGTGATCGGCCTGAGCAAAGCGATTGCGGCGGACTACGTCGCGCGCGGCGTGCGCTGCAATGTCATCTGCCCGGGCACGGTGAAGACGCCCTCGCTCGCCCAGCGCGTCAAGGCGCTGGGCGGCGACGAGGCGACGGTGTGGAAGAGCTTCACCGACCGCCAACCGATGGGCCGGCTCGGCGAAGCGGACGAGATCGCGGCGCTGGTCGTCTATCTCGCCTCGGACGAATCCTCGTTCACCACCGGCACCACGCACGTCATCGACGGCGGCTGGGCCAACTGATTCCAGGAGCAGATCATGAAACTGTTGCGTTACGGTGAGCCGGGCCGCGAAAAACCCGGCCTGCTCGATGCGAATGGCACGTTGCGCGACCTCTCCGGCATCGTCGACGACATCGCCGGCGCGGTGTTGACCAGCGCGGGTCTCGCGAAGCTGCGCGCGCTCGATCCGGCATCGTTGCCGAAGGTGGCGGGAACGCCGCGTTACGGCGCCGCCGTCGGTCGGGTGGGCAAGATGATCTGCGTCGGTCTCAATTATTCCGACCACGCCGCCGAGACGAACGCGAAAGTGCCGGCGCTGCCGATCCTGTTCATGAAGGCGACCACGGCGATCGTGGGGCCGAACGACGATGTGATGATTCCACGCGACTCGGTCAAGACCGACTGGGAAGTCGAGCTCGGCGTGGTGATCGGCGATGTCGCGCGCGACGTGCCGCGCGAGCGCGCGCTCGACCATGTCGCCGGCTACCTCGTCGTCAACGACATTTCCGAGCGCGAGTTCCAGCTCGAACATTGCGGGCAGTGGGTCAAGGGCAAGGGCTGCGACACGTTCGGTCCGATCGGCCCGTATCTGGTAACCCGCGATGACGTGCCCGATGCGCAGAACCTGGCTATGTGGCTCGACGTCAACGGCCATCGCTATCAGAACGGCAGCACCAAGACGATGGTGTTCGACGTGCCCTATCTGGTCAGCCACGTCAGCCGCTACATGACCCTGATGCCGGGCGATGTGATCTCGACCGGCACGCCGCCCGGTGTCGGCCTCGGCCAGAAGCCGCCGGTGTATCTGAAGCCGGGCGATGTGATGGAGCTCGAGATCGAAGGGCTCGGTCGGCAGCGGCAAAACGTGATCGCGTATCGGCGATGACCCGCGAAACGCATGCGCCGCTGCGGCGCGAAACCACTCATCGGAGTAACCACTTGGCCAAGATCGTTGCCCTCGAAGCGCATGATGTACGCTTCCCGACCTCGCGCCAGCTCGACGGATCGGACGCGATGAATCCGGACCCCGACTATTCCGCGGCGTACATCGTGCTGCGCACCGATGCAGACGATGGTCTCGCCGGTTACGGTCTTGTGTTCACGATCGGGCGCGGCAACGACGTGCAGACGGCAGCGGTCTGTGCGCTCGCGCATCTCGTCATCGGCCGCGACGTGGATGAGATCGTCAACGACCTCGGCACGTTCGCGCGCAGCCTCACGGCGGATTCGCAATTGCGCTGGCTCGGTCCCGAGAAAGGCGTGATCCACATGGCCATCGGCGGCGTGATCAACGCGGCCTGGGACCTGGCCGCGCGCCGCGCCGGCAAACCGCTGTGGCGTTTCATCGCCGACATGTCGCCGGAACAGATCGTCGCGCAGATCGACTTCCGCTATCTCAGCGACGCGCTGGCGCCGGACGAGGCGCTCGACATTCTCGAACGCGCCGAACGCGGCAAGGCGCAACGCATCGCCGAGTTGATCGAATGCGGCTATCCCGCGTACACGACCTCGCCGGGCTGGCTCGGCTACAGCGACGAGAAACTCGTGCGGCTGGCGAAACAGGCCGTCGCCGACGGTTTTCGCACGATCAAGCTCAAGGTCGGCGCGAACGTCGAGGACGACGTGCGCCGCTGCCGCCTCGCGCGCGCGACGGTCGGCCGCGACATCGCGATCGCGATCGATGCGAACCAGCGCTGGGACGTCGCGCCCGCGATCGCATGGCTGCGCCGCCTCGTCGAGTTCGACATCGCCTGGATCGAGGAGCCGACCAGCCCCGACGACGTGCTCGGTCATGCCGCAATCCGCAAGGGCGTCCAACCGATGCCGGTGTCGACCGGCGAGCACACGCACAACCGCGTGATGTTCAAGCAACTGTTGCAGGCGCAGGCGGTGGATCTGATCCAGATCGACGCGGCGCGCGTCGGCGGCGTCAACGAGAACCTCGCGATCCTGCTGCTCGCGGCGAAATTCGGCGTGCGCGTGTTTCCGCACGCGGGCGGCGTCGGCCTGTGCGAACTCGTGCAGCATCTGGCGATGGCCGACTTCATCGCGATCAGCGGCAGCATGGAAGATCGCGCGATCGAGTTCGTCGATCACCTGCACGAACACTTTCTCGATCCGGTGCGCATTCGCAACGGCCGCTATCTCGCGCCGTCCGCGCCGGGCATGTCGGCGGAAATGAAAGAGGCATCGATACGCGAGCATCGGTTTCCGGGCGGCGCCGTGTGGGTGTCGTGACATGCCGGTAGATCAACAGCATTGGACGCGGATCAACGCGGATAGAGCAAATTTTTGGCTTTATCCGCGTTGATCCGCGTTGATCCGCGTCTGAAGTTTTTGCATTTCCCGACTTCACGCAGGGATAAAAAAATGAAAAAGAATGTCGCATCGATATGCTGTGTGGCTTTCACATCGCTTTTGCTGGCTTGTCTTTGCGCGCGTGCGCAAGCACCGGTTGCCGCCGAAACGCCTGCGCAGCGCGACGCGCGCATGGCCTGGTGGCGCGAGGCGCGCTTCGGCATGTTCGTCCACTGGGGTCTGTACGCGGTGCCGGCGGGCGAATGGAAGGGACGCACCGACCTCGCCGAATGGTTCATGGACGCCACCGGCATCTCGCGCGAGGAGTACGCAAAATTCGCCGCGCAGTTCAACCCGGTGAAATACGATCCCGACGAATGGGTGCGCATCGCCAAAAACGCGGGCATGAAATACATCGTGATCACGGCCAAGCATCACGAAGGCTTTGCGATGTGGGACACCAAGGGCACCGACTACAACATCGTCCAGCGCACGCCGTACGCGAAGGACGTGTTGAAACCGCTGGCCGAAGCCGCGCGCCGCGCCGGCCTGCACTTCGGCACGTATTACTCGATCATGGACTGGCACGACCCCTCGCAGTCGCCCGCGCAACCGGGCAAGCACTACAACCCGACGAAGATGGATCCGGCCAGGAAGCGTGCCTACATCGAGGAGATGAAGACCGAACTGGCCGAGTTGATCCACGAGACGCACACCGAGGTGCTGTGGTTCGATGGTGAGTGGATGGACTGGTGGACCAACGCGGATGGCCGTGAGTTGTACGCCTACCTGCGCGGCCTCGCCCCGAACCTGATCATCAACAACCGCGTCGGCAATTCGCGCAATGGCCTGATGGGCATGGACAAGGGCGAGGGTGTCGGCGACTTCGGCACGCCCGAGCAGAACATTCCGGCGCAGGGCTTCGGCCCCGGCGTGTACTGGGAAACCTGCATGACCTTGAACGATCACTGGGGTTACAACCAGCACGACAACCACTGGAAATCGCCCGAGGTGGTGATCCGCAATCTGGTCGACATCTCGAGCAAGGGCGGCAACTATCTGCTCAACGTCGGCCCGACCGCCGAAGGCACGATCCCCGCGCCGGCGGTCACGATTCTCGGCGAGGTCGGCAAATGGCTCAACGTCAACGGCGAAGCGATCTACGCCACCGCGCCGACGCCGTTCGCCGGCGATCACGGCCACTGGGAAGCGGACGCGAAAGCCGACGGCAAGGACAAGCGCCACTGGATACCGCGCTGGGATTGGCGCGCGACCAGCAAGCCCGGAAAAGTCTACGTCCACCTGTTCGAGTGGCCGGGCAAGACCTTGCGCATCGACGTGGGCGCGGTCAAGGTGAAAGCGGCAACGCTGCTTGCCGACCCGAAGCATGCGCCGCTGAAGTTCGTGCAAGACGGCAAGACGCTCGACGTGCAGTTGCCCGACAAACCGCTCGATCCGATCGATACGGTGCTGGTGCTCGACACGGCGAAGTGACGGCGGGCGCTGGCTGCCACTGCGGCTGGTCAGCGCCGCGGATGTCGCACCGCCAGCGCTGCCTGCAGCGAAAAGATCGGCTGCATCGCCACCCACTTCTCGCCGGGCTTGGCGAACGGCAGCGCCTGCTGGAACTGCCACATCAACGCTTCCCACTCCTGCACGCGCGGATTCGCCGCATCGCTCGCGGCCTTGCGTTCGGCGGAGTAATCGTCGCCGACGTCGAGTACGAGGACGAGGCGGTTGCCGGCGCGGAAGATATCGAGGTCGCGCACGCCGGCGTCGCGGATCGAGTCGACGATCTCGGGCCAGACGTTTTCCGCGCGATGCCAGCGCTCGTATTCGGCGATCAGCGCGGGGTCGTCCTTGAGGTCGAGCGCGTAGTACAGGCGCACGGCGTCAGCCCGCCGGGAGCCTGCGCGCGCGCAGGGCGTAGCCGAGAATCACCGCGAAGCAGACCGCCGGCACGGCCATCGCGCTGTGAATGCCGAAGGCGTCGGACACCGCGCCCATCAATGCCGTCAGCACCGCGCCGCCGATGATCGCCATGACCAGAAAGGACGAGGCGAGCTTGCGGTCGTCGTCGCCGAGATCGCCCAGGCCGAGGCTGAAGATGGTCGGGAACATGACCGACATGAAGAAGCTCGCGGCGATGAGCGCATAGATGCCGGACTGGCCGGGAAACCCGATCGCGTAGAGAGTCAGCGCGATATTGACCGCGGCGAACAGGGCGAGAATGCGCGCCGGCGCGAGCGCGCGCATCGCCGCCGTGCCGGCGAAGCGGCCGAGCATGAACACGATCAGCGAGGCGGTCAGATAGTCGGCGGCGCTCTTCTCGGGCGTGCCCGGCACGGTGCCCTGGACATAACGGATCAGGTAGCTCCAGACGCCGACCTGCGCGCCGACGTAGAAGAACTGCGCGATCACGGCGAGAATGAAATTCGAATTGTGGAAAAGCTTGCCGAGATGCGCGGCGCCGCCGGCATGGTCGGATTCCTGCGCCGCCGTTGCCGGGAACCGGGTCAGCGCGATCAGCACGGCCCAGACGACGACAATCGCACCGATCACGAGATATGGCGTTTGCACCGCACTCGCTTCCGCGGCGTAGTAGGCCTGGCGGGCGTTGGCCGTCATCGCGGCGAGTTCGGCCGGCGTGTGCTCGATGCCGGAGAAGATGAAGTGCTGGCCGACGAGCACGCCGGTGATCGAGCCGAGCGGATTGAACGACTGGGCGAGATTGAGCCGTCGCGTCGCACTGTCCGCCGGACCGAGCACGGTGACGAGCGGATTGGCCGAGGTTTCGAGAAAGGCGAGGCCGCTCGCGATCACGAACAGCGCGACGAGGAACAGGCCGTAGGCGTGCGCCGCGGCCGCGGGGTAGAACAGGAACGCGCCCGCCGCGTACAGCGCGAGGCCGATCAGCAACGCGCCCTTGTAGCCGAAACGGCGCATGCAGATGCCGGCGGGAATCGCGAGCAGGAAATAGCCGAGATAGAACGCGCTCTGCACCAGCCCGGCCTGGAAATCGGACAGCTCGAACGCCTTCTTGAACTGCTTGATCAGGATGTCGTTGAGATTGTTCGCCATGCCCCAGAGGAAGAACAGGCTGACGATCAGGGCGAAGGCGACGAAGGCCGTGCGTGTGGCGTGCCCCTGTGTCGTCGCCGCGCCGTTGCTCGCGTGGTGCATCGGTATCCTCCCGGTGGGCGTGGAATTGTGTTCTGCTGGCGCACGGATAGAATCGGTTTGAAGTCTAGCAGCGATTTTCCCGCGGTTGTAAATATAAAACGTGGTTTCCAGAATTTATCCCTGAGTCGCGCGATCATGTCGCGGCCCAGGTGGCACAAGGAACTCGCAGTGACGAAAACGCCAAAATACCGCGCCCCGGCGCTGGACAAGGGGCTCGATATCCTCGAGCTGCTCGCGCGCACGCCCGGCTCGCTCAACCTCACCGAAGTCGCGCAGGGCATCGGCTATTCCAAGAGCGAGATCTTCCGCATGCTGCAGGTGCTCGAGGCGCGCGGCTATCTCGTGCGCGAGGCGAACGATTCGGCCTACGCGCTGACCAACCGCCTGTTCCTGCTCGGCATGGAGCGCCCGCCGATCAAGGATTTGACCGAGGCGGCGCTGCCGGTGATGCACCGGCTGGCCGAGCAGACGCGCCATTCCTGTCATCTCGTGGTGCCTTCGCAGGATCAGATCGTCGTCATCGCCCGCGTCGATGCGCCGACCGATCTGGGCTTCGTCGTGCGCGTCGGCCATCGCCGCCCACTTGCGCATTCGACTTCGGGTCTCGTGCTGTTCGCGTTCCAGAGTGAAGAGACGCAGGCGCGTTGGCTGGCGACCATGGAAGCCGGGGAAGCGCGCTTCAAGCGCAAGGCCTTCCTCGCCAGCGCTGCGCAGATTCGCGAGCAGGGTTACGCCAGCCTGCCGAGCGAGGCCGTGGACGCAGTGACGGATCTGTCCGCGCCGATCCTGCAGCGCGAGCACGCGGTCGGCACGCTGACCATTCCGTTCGTCGAGCGCCATCCGGTCACGGTACCGGTCAAGCAGGCGATCGTGCACCTGCGCGAGGCGGTCAAGGAAATTTCGGCCGCGCTGCTGCGCTGAGCGCGCGCGGCAGATCGAGCGCGCGTCTGTCGCACCGTTCGTCGGCGGATGACGCACCCCGAACCGCGCATCCCGTCGCCGGTCGCCGAGGCGCTTCCTTCGCGGCATCGATGCGGCGAGATTGCTTCCCGTCGCAGCAACGGGAGGCGGAGTGTGAGCGTACCAATCGTGGCAGCGGACACCGCCGAGCGGCACCGTCTGCCCCCATCCGTGCCGGCGAATTCAGCCGCCGCGATGACAAATTTGTCCGTGAAATATGCCACCGCTGCGTTGCGCGGCACCGCCGTTTTTTGGTTTGTCGCGGCGGCGTTCGGCCAGCTGATCTTCGCCGGCTACGTCGCCGGCTTCTACGGGCGCAGCGCCTGGCAGGGCCATCCCGAACTTTGGAACAAGGTGCTGCCGCACGGCTACGTGGCCGGCGATAGTTTTTTCAATCTGGCGCTCGGGCTGCATCTCGCGTTCGCCTTCGTCATCACCGTCGGTGGCTTGATGCAACTGGTTCCGGCGATCCGGCGCACGCTGCCCGCGCTGCATCGCTGGACCGGCCGCGCCTATCTCGTCGCGGCGGCGATCCTGAGTGTCGGCGGGTTGGTCATGGTCTGGGGGCGCGGTGCGGTCGGCGATCTGTCCCAGCACGTCGCGATCAGCATCAACGCCGGTCTGATCCTGGCCTGCGCGACGGTGGCCTGGCGTCATGCGCGCGCGCGACGCGTCGACCTGCACCGGCGCTGGGCGCTGCGATTGTTCCTTGCGGTCAGCGGCGTCTGGTTTTTCCGCGTCGGCTTGATGTTCTGGATCGTGGTCAATCACGGGCCAGTCGGCTTCGATCCGGACACGTTCAGCGGCCCGTTCCTGACCGTGCTCGCATTCGCGGTTTATGCAGTGCTGCCGCTCGGCGCGCTCGAAGGCTACCTGCGCGCGCAACGCAACCGCGGCGCGACGGCGAAGTTCGCGATGGCCGGCGTGCTGGCGGCGCTGACGTTGATGATGATCGCCGGCACGGCGGCTGCGGCGGCGATCATGTGGTTACCCCGTTTGTAGAGGCGAAATCAGGCTATCAAACATGAACTTTTCCGACGCCGGTACGCGGCTGCTTGAACCGAAAACGCTGGGCCGATGGTTGGGTCTTGCGATGTTGCTGGAATTCGCCTTCGAGCTGGTTTCCAACTTCGCCTGGCAGGCGCAGTTGTTCGATGGCTCCGGTTTGCTCGCGCGCGCGGCGACGATGCGCGGCCTGCTCGGCTCGGCGGCGATGGTCGATCTGATCAGCGGCGGGGTCGACATCGCGCTCGGCGTCGCCGTGATGTTGCGCTACCGGGCACAGCAACCCATATTGGCGCGCGTGTATCTCGGCCTGTTGCTGGTTCTGCTTGCCGCGAGCATGACCGAAGACACCCTGCTGCTGGCCATGGGCCGGCTGGGCGCCGAACTTCAGCGCGTCGGCATGCCGGCGGACCTTGGCAGCATCTCGATGGAACACCTGCTGCGCGCGCTGCGTCTGGGCATCCATCTGCCCGTCAAGTTGCTCGGCGGTTTCACCCTCACGCTGTTTTTCATTCTGCTGGGCCGCGCCGGCGCGTTGCCACGCGTATTGGCGATGGCCGGCATCGCGGCGGCAGGGCTTCAGATGACCGCCATCGGCATGGATATATACGGTCTGCCTCTGCAATACCTGCTGCTGGCGCCGCTGGCGCTCGTCTACCCGGTGACGGGGTTATGGCTGATGTGGCGCGGGCTGAATCGCTGAGATGACAACACAGCCTGCACTCCTGCGAGGAATGGATGGATGGGAAGCAAATGTTCGCCGCCGCTCGCGCGCGTCGAAGGCGAGGAGAGAACGAAGTGAAACGCATCGTGCGCGCCGATCCAGCGTGAAGCAGGATGTCGCTGCGTCGCGCGCGGCATATTGCACTATGCTTTTGCCATGTCCGCCGTCCTGACGCCTGCCAAATCCCATGCGCCCGTCCCGCTTTTCGGCTGGCGGCGCGTGCTCGTCGCCGGCGGGGTGTCGCTGGCGCTTTGGGGCGTGCTCGTCGGACTGTGTCCGCCGGCGATCGAGCTGCCGATCAATGCGTTGTCGATCGGCATCGGTGCGATGCTGGCATTCGGCCTGTTCGAGCGCTGGCCGCATCGATTGCCCGCCTGGCTGCCGCGTTGGGGCTTGCAAGTCATGGGCACGGCGCTGGCGATTCCCGTTTCCGCCACGCTCGTGTTTGCGCTGTTCGCCCTCGTGCCGAACGGCGAGCATCCGTTCTGGCATGGCGGGCATCTGCTCGGCTGTTTCGGCGGCATGAATATCATGGGGCTTCTGGTTGCGCCGTGGGTCGCGCTCGGCGCGCTGGTGCGGCAGCGCGAGGCGTTCGCGCGCGAGCAGGCGTTGGCCTTCGATCTGGAACGCAGCGAACTGGCGCGTCAGGCGCTCGATGCGCGCCTGCACTTGCTGCAAGCGCAGGTCGCGCCGCATTTCCTGTTCAACACGCTGGCCAACGTGCAGGCGCTGGTCGATGCCGGATCGCCGCAGGCGCCGACGGTATTGCGTGCGTTGATCGCGTATCTGCGTGCGGCGGTGCCGCGCTTGCACGAGGCCTCATCGACCCTCGGGCAAGAACTCGATCTGGCGCGCGCCTATCTCGAACTGATGCACATGCGCATGCCCGATCGTCTGGACTACGCCCTGCACATCGATGATGCCGCGCGTGCGTTGCCCTGCCCGCCGATCACCTTGTTGACCCTGGTCGAAAACGCGGTGCGCCACGGCATCGATCCGGCCGAGGCGGGCGGACGCATCGATATCGAGGTGCGTTGCGAAGGCGCGCGTTGCCGCATCCGCGTCAGCGACAGCGGCGTCGGCTTGCGCACCGTGCAGCGTGGATTGGGAACGGGATTGTCGACCCTGCGCGAGCGTCTGCGTCTGGTGTTCGGCGAGCGCGCGAGCCTGCGCGTCAGCGAACGCATGCCGTGCGGTGTGTGTTCCGAGTTGGACCTCCCCGCGCAACTGGCCGCGACATGAGTGCGCCGGTCACGGCCTTGATCGCCGACGATGAACCGTTGCTGCGTTCTGCGTTGGCGCTGCAATTGCAGTCGCTATGGCCGGAATTGGAGATCGTCGCGCAGGCGCGCAATGGGCGCGAAGCCGTCGCCTCGTTCGAGGCGACGCAGCCGGACGTATGCTTTCTCGACGTGCAGATGCCGGGCTTGTCCGGCATCGATGCGGCACGCGCCATCGGCGATCGCGCGCATCTGGTCTTCGTTACCGCGCACGATCGCTATGCCGTTCAGGCGTTCGCCGAAGGCGTGCTCGACTATCTGGTGAAGCCCATCGAACCTGAGCGGCTGAGGGCGACCATTCAACGTCTCAAACAGCGCCTTGCCGCTACGCATTCGGCGCCGCCGCGGATCTCCGACACCCTGTTGAACGAGCTGGCCGCACGGCTGCAGCGCGATGCGACGCCGGCCCCGCTGCGCTGGATTCGCGCACAAGTCGGCCAGACCCTGCGCCTGATCGCGGTCGACGATGTCGACTACTTGCGTTCCGACACCAAGTACACGCGCATCGCCTGGCGCGGCGACGCGGGTCAGGCAGCGGAGGCGCTGGTCAGCATGAGTCTGAAAGAGTTGATTGCGCAGCTCGATCCCGCGCAGTTCGCCCAGGTGCATCGCGCGGTGGTGGTCAACCTGCGCGCGATCCGTCATGTCGTGCGCGGCGACAACGAAACGGCCGACATCCATCTCAAAGACCGCGACGAGGTGCTGCCGGTCAGCCGCAGCTATCTGCATCTGTTCAAGCAGATGTGACGCGAACTCTGACAATCGAGCGCAATCGCGCATGTCTCAGGAGCGCCGGCGCAGGCGCTTGAGCGGCAGCGGTACATTGCGGATACTGCGGGCGGGAAAGGGTGGTTGAATTTCCCATGCCTTGCCGCACTGCCGAAGGAGCGCGATATGCCACCGAGTCGCATCGTCCATTGCTTCCGTAGACAAAAATACACCGTCATCGGCGTATGCCGCGCCGCCGGAGAAGCGCGATGATCCTGCGCCGCCTGTCCCAGTCGTTGAGGGAACAGAACTGGACGGCCATCGTCATCGAATTCCTGCTCGTGGTGATCGGGGTGTTCCTTGGCATCCAGGTATCGAACTGGAATCAGGCCAACGTAGACCGTGCGCGCGAGCTCGGCTACCTGCACAACATCCGCGAAGACGTGGCCGCGAACATCAGGGAGTTGGATGGCTATCTGACGACTCGCGAACAAGGCATCGCGACGGCGCGGCGCATCCTCGAGCACTACAACGGCAAGCCGATCGCCGACATCTCCACGTTCAACGCCGACAGCATCAGCATCTACAACTGGAAGCGTTTTTACCTCGGCGACAATACCTACCAGGAACTCATCGGCTCAGGCAATTTCGCGCTGCTGTCGAATGCGAAGGTCAAGGACGGCCTGCTCGACATCGAGGCCATGTATCGCAAATTGAAGGGCGAGGAAGACCATTTTCGTTTCGACAGCGAAACCCTGCTGTACCGCCCGATCTACGCGACGACGGATCTCGGCCCGATGTTGGAGGACTACGAATTCCGCATGAGTAAAGGGCAGGCCGGTCGCGGTGACGCGCTGCATGCCGGGCATTTCGATACGCTGCTGCACAATCTCGAAGCGAAGAACGGGTTCTGGATGGTCATCCTGGAGTTCGACGCCATGAACGAGCAGATGCGTGCGATGCGTGATCGCTCGCGGCAATTACTCGCGGATATCGATACCGAGCTGAAGCACTGACGTCCGGCCCGGGCAAGGCCAGCCAGTGCTGGATGCGGGGGACGCAAGCTCCATCAATCCAGCGCGATCTCGCTCGCCGGCGGCAGGCGCCAGTCGATTTCGGTTTGCCCGTGTTCGCGCAGATACGCGTTTGCGCGCGCGAAATGCCCGCAGCCGAGGAAGCCGCGGTACGCGGACAGCGGCGAGGGATGCGGTGCCTTGAGTACCAGATGGCGGCGCGTGTCGATCAGCTTGCCCTTGGCTTGCGCGTAGCTGCCCCAGAGCAGGAACACGAGGCCTTCGCGTTCGCGATTGAGCTGATCGACGATGGCGTCGGTGAAGCCCTCCCAGCCCTTGCCCTGATGCGAACCGGCCTGATGCGCCTGCACGGTCAGGGTCGCGTTGAGCAACAGCACGCCCTGCCGCGCCCACGGCAGCAGGCAACCGTGATCGGGGTGCGGGATAGACAGGTCGCGCTCGATTTCCTTGAAAATGTTTTCCAGCGACGGAGGCACCGGCACGCCGGGCAGCACCGAGAAGCACAGGCCGTGCGCTTGATTGGGGCCGTGGTACGGATCCTGACCGAGGATGACGACCTTCACCTGGTCGAACGGGGTCGCATTCAACGCCGCGAAAATGCGCTTCGGCGGCGGAAAAATCTTCCTGCCGCGCGCCAGCTCGCCGCGCAGGAATTCGCTGAGCGCACGCATCTCGGGACGTTGCAGGTAGTCGCCGACGCGGGATTTCCAACACGGCTCCAACTGCACGCGATCATCGTTCATCGCAGACGTCCGAACGACAATTGCCGTGCCGTCGCGATCCACGCGCCGAGCCAGCCCAAGGCGATGCTCACGCCGAGCAAAGCCAGCGCCTGCGCGATCGACAAGCCGTGGATCGCGAACCGTTCGCCATAGCTCGATGTGAGTTGGCCGAGCGGGCCGGCCAGCGCAATCTCGACGCCACCGATCAGGAGCAACGCCAGCAGTCCGGCCAGCGCGCCGTACCACAACCCGGTGTACAGAAACGGTCGACGCACGAATGCACGGCCTGCGCCGAGCAGTTGCATCACGGAAATTTCCTCGGCGCGACCGACGATGTCGCTGCGCACGGCATTGCCGACGACGAGCAGTGCGGCCAGCCCGAGCAGGATCGCGAGCACGCCGGCGAGGCGCGCGGTGAACGCGAGGATCGCGTCGAGACGTTGGCGCCAGAGCGCGTCGTACTGCACCTGGTCGACGTGCTTGTCATGCGCCAGTTCATCGACGAGCGGCGGCGCGCCGCGAGCTGAGGCAGCGATGGCCTTCGGCGTCACGATCAACACGGTCGGCAGCGGATTCGACTGCAACACCTTGAGCGCGTCGGCGAAACCGGACTGGCTGCGGAATTCGGCCAGGCCTTCCTCGGGCGTGCGGATGGCCACGTCGGCGACATCGGCGCGAGCGCGTACCCGATCGGCGAACGACTTCGCCGCCGCCGCATCGACCTCGGGTTTGAGGAATACGCCGACGCCGCGCGCATCGTCGAGATGCCCACCGAGCGCGCGCGCGTTGTCGAGCAACAGCCAGAGCAGGAACGGCAGGCACAGCGCGAGGCTCATCACGAGCAGGGTCAGCGCGGTCGCGCCGGGGCGCGCGGCCAGGCGCCGCAGGCTGGCGCGAAAGCTGCGTGCGTGATGCTCGCGCCAGGCGCGCGCGCGCCCGCGTTCGCGCTTGGGCGCGCGCGCGACCGGCGCGGACGCCGCGAGTTTGTCCGCCTTGACCGCGAGGGGGGCAACGCGGCGGTTCATGCCTGCGCCCCGGTCTGCGGCGCGGGTGCGCCGGGGCGGAAATCGTCGATCAACTTGCCGTGATCGAGCACGAGCACGCGCTTGTTCATGCGCTTGATCAAACTCAGATCGTGGCTGGCAATGAGCACGGTGGTGCCAACCTGCCCGAATTCGGCGAACAGTTTCATGATCTCCACGGACAGCATCGGGTCGAGATTGCCGGTCGGCTCATCCGCGATCAGCACCGGCGGCTTGCCGACGATGGCGCGCGCGATGCCGACGCGCTGTTGTTCACCTGCCGACAGCGTCGCCGGCAGCGAGGCCTCGCGCGCGAGCAGGCCGACCTTGTCGAGCGCGGCACGCACGCGCTTGCCGGTTTCCTCGCGCGAGCAGCCGGCGATCTCGAGCGGCAGGGCAACGTTGTCGAACACGCTGCGATCCATCAACAGGCGATGATCCTGAAACACCATGCCGACACTTCTGCGCACGCGCGGAACATGGCGAGGTTTGATTTTGCCGAAATCGTGGCCGTTGACCGTGATCTGCCCGCGCGTCGGTTTGTCCATCAGTGCGACGAGGCGCAAAAGGGTGCTTTTCCCCGCGCCTGAGTGGCCGGCGACGAAAGCCATCTCGCCGGCGGCCAGCTCGAAGGAAAGATCGGTCAGCGCTTCCTGCCCGGAGGGGTACTTCTTGCTGACTTGTTCGAGGCGAATCACACCCATTTACCGAGCCAGCTGACTGTGGCGCATGCCATAGCCGAAGTAGACGAGAAGGCCGATGCTCACCCAGATCACGAACACGAGCCAGGTGATCGCGGCGAGTTCGGACAGCAGCCAGATCGAAAACAAAATGCCGACGATCGGAATCAGCGGCACGAACGGAGTGCGGAACGAGCGCGCCAAATCCGGCTTGCGCATGCGCAACACGATGACCGATGCACAGATGACGATGAAGGCCGACAACACGCCGATGTTGACCAATTTGGCGACCTCATCCAGTGGAAACAATCCGGCGACGAGCGCGGTGAACACGCCGAGCACGATCGTCGGGCGATGCGGCGTGCCGTAGCTCGGATGCGCCTGCGCGAACCAGCCCGGCAGCAAACCGTCGCGCGCCAGCGCGTACCAGATGCGCGCCGCGCCGAGCATGAACGCGAACAGCACGCTGATCAGGCCGAATACGGCGGAGACCGAAATCGTCGCCGCGACCCAATTCAAGCCCAAACTCTTGAACGCATCGGCCACCGGCGCTTCGGTGTTGAGTTGCGGATACGGCACGATGCCGGTCAGCACCAGCGACACGGCGAGATACATCGCCATCGACACACCGAGCGAGAGCAGCACCGCGCGCGGCAGATCGCGCTGCGGATTCTTCGACTCCTCGGCCGCGGTGGTCAGCGTGTCGTAGCCGAACACGGCGAAGAACACGACGGCGGCGGCGGTGGCGATGCCGTTCCAGCCGAAATGGCCGACGCCATGCGCATCGACCACGCGCGCGGGCACGAACGGATGCCAGTTGGCCGGATTGATGTAAAACACACCGACGCCGATCACCAGCGCGACCGCGGCGACCTTGATCGCCACGACGACGGTGTTGAAGCGCGCGCCCCATTCGGTGCGGAACACGAGCAGTGCGGCGACACCGAGCGTCACCAGCGCCGCGATCACGTTGAACACGCGCCCCTCGCCGGTGCCGAGCGCGCCTTGCGCCCACAGCGGCAACACGATGCCGGCGCTGGCAAGCGCGGATTGCACATAGCCCGACCAGCCGATCGCGACGACGGCGACGATCAGCGCGTATTCGAGCAGCAAATCCCAGCCGATCAGCCACGCCGGCAGTTCGCCGAGCACCGCGTAGCCGTAGGTGTAGGCGCTGCCGGTGACCGGAATCATGCCGGCGAATTCGGCGTAGCACAGCGCCGCTGCTGCGCTGGCGATACCGGCGATCACAAACGCGAGTGCCACCGCAGGCCCCGCATTGATCGCGGCCTGTTGCCCGGCGAGCACGAACACGCCGACGCCGATGATGCCGCCGATGCCGATCGCGGTGAGTTGCCATAGACCGAGCACGCGACGGAAGTCGCCACGCCGGCCGGCTTCGGCTTGCAACGCCTCGACCGACTTGTGCCGCGTGATGGTAGCAAACAGGCTCATGAATTCTCCCCTGGAAGTTGGTGTGCGCCGCTACCGGCGTGCAGACGAACCTGCCGACCGGGCGACCCATGATAGCGGGCGACGCGGGTCGGTGCGCGCCGCCGTCAGGGCGGGATGTCGATCGCTGCGGGCGGCAGGCCCGCCATGCGGCGGGCGTGCATGGCGAGATAGCCGGCGTCGAGTGCGCGCGCGGTCGCGGCACTGTCGAACAGCGGCGATTGCCGACCGCGATCGAGCAACCAGGATTTGAGCCGCGTCAACTCCTTGGGGTGCGCAATCAGCGCATCGAGCTTCGTGGCGTAGTCGGCCTCGTCGCGGGCCACGAGTTCGGGCAAGCCCACGGCGTGCAGCAGGCTTGCGCCGACGCGGCCGGCAAAGTTGTTGCCGAGCGGACTCACCATCGGCACGCCCATCCACAGCGCATCCGAGCCGGTGGTGTGCGAATTGCACGGCGCGGTATCGAACGCAAGGTCGGCGAGCGCGAGACGGGCGAGATGGTCGGCCTGTGCCACGCGCGGCGCGAACGTGAGGCGGCCCGGGTCGATGCCGGCTTCGCGCGCACGCTGGCGCAGGTTTTCGCGCATGCCGTCGTTCTCATCGAGCAGCCACAGGTGCAGGCGCGAATGGGCGTGCATCAGGCGCATCCACACCGCCCAGATCGACGGCGTGAATTTCCACGCCTGATTGAACGAGCAGGCGAGGATTGCCGACTCGGGCAGACCTTGCTGCGCGCGCGTGGTGGCCGCACCGACGGCGCGGCGACGATCGTTCGCCTGATAGCAGTGGGGCAGACGCACGAGCGCTTCGTTGAATTCGGCCTCACTGCCGTTGGGAGCGACGTGACGATCGGCGATGAGATAGTCGACGTCATCGCCCATCGTGCCCGGATAGCCGAGATAGTTGACGATGATGGGTGCCGGGCGCAGCGCGGCGAGGCCCATGCAGGCGCCTTTGGTGTGGCCGTTGAGATCGATCAGGATATCGATGCGGCGTTCGAGGACGTGTGCGGCCACGGCTTCGGCGGGCAGATCGGCGGCCTCGATGAAATGCTCGAAGGCGGCGGCGACGCGCTCGCCGAGGGCGGAGTCGTCCGCGCGATTCAAGGCGAAGCCGAATAGCTCGAAGCGATCGCGATCGTGGTGTTCGAGCACTTCGACGAGCAGCCGACTCGTGGCGTGGTCGCGAAAATCCGAGGACACGTAGCCGAGCCGGATGCGCCCCGGCGCGCGCACGCCGAAATCGCGTTTCCGGATGGGCGTCACTTTCAGTGCCGACTGTGTGCGCAGGCATTGCTCGGCAACGCGACGCAGCGCGATGCCGTCCAGATCGAGGCTGCTCAACGATGTGGCGTAGTCGCCGACATCGCCGCGTCGGAGGCGCTCGATCAACTCGGCATTCGGTGTCTGCCAGCGCGGCCAATCCGCCATGCGCGCCAGGGCGAAAACCAGACAGCCCAGCGCCCAGTTCGATTGCGGTTGCAGCGCCCACGCTTGGGCATACGCAGGGGCGGCGGCAACGAGATCGTTCCGACGTTCGAAAATCTGCGCGCGGCCGAACCAGGCATCGAAGTTGCGCGGGTCGCGCGCGAGCGCTTGTTGGTACAGGTCCAGAGCGCGAACCTCATCGCCGCACTGTGCCGTGGCGGTGGCGCGCCAGGCGAGCAATTGCGGCGCGGCGGCGGCATTTTCGTCGAGATGGGCGAAAGCGGCGAGGGCGGATTCGCCCTGCCCGGTATGAAGCAGGCATTGGCCGAAGCCAAGCCACGCCGCTGCGTTTTGCGGCTGCCGTTGTGCGACCGTGGCGAAATGCGGTTGCGCCTTTCGGAAACGGCGCGCGGCGAGCAGAATGCCGCCAAGATTGACGTGAGCTTCGAGCAAGTCGGCATCGCAGGCCAAGGCGTATTCGTAGCACAGGCCTGCTTGCGAAACCTGGTTGCGCCGGGCGAAATCCAAACCCAGATGATAGGCCTCGACGGCGAGCGCGCGGTGCGGCGGAATTTTTCCGAGCAAGGCGTGCGCTTCGTCGAGCAAACCGCGCAAACGCAGGCTCGATGCGAGGCGCGCGGCGGCGCTGTCCGGCGCCGCGCGTGCGGCGTCGTCGATCAAGCGCAGGGATTCGGCGACATCGAGCGCGCGCGTCGATGCGCGCGCCACATCCAGACGCAGAAGCAGCAATTTGTCGCGCTCGCCCGGCAACGCCGGCCGTGCGCGATCGATGTCGGCGATGGCGTGCGCGATGCGGCCGCGCTGCGCCTCCTCGCGCACGCGCGCGAGCACGCGCTCGAACGTGACGGGAAGCTTCGAATTGCCGCTCATGAGCTGCGCTGGAATGTCACCACCAGCACGTCGCGGTGCGCGGGCCGGGTCGGGTCGAGCGCTTCGACCGGAGTGACGCCGTGGAACACGCGCGCATCATCGACGAACGCCGCATCGAGCGGCTGGGTCAGGGTGAAGCTGCCGAGCAGCTCGTGCGTTGCCAGCGCGTGGATGGTGGTCGTGCCGCTGGCGATGTTGACGCGCTCGATCATGAGTACGAGCACATAGTCCACGCCATCGCGATGCACGCCCTCGGGTGTGGGCTGACCGGGTTCGTCGGCGCGCGCCTCGATGCGAAACTGATGCACTTCGACGCGCCAGCTTTCCACCTCCGGAGCCAGACGGTCGAACAAGGAAAAGGTCGATCGAAGGATCGTTTGCATGCTGGCGCCGGAAGCGATTGCCGGTTCGATGGGTTCGAACCAGCGCTCGATGCCGCCCTGCAGCGCGTTGTAGACGCGGCTCTGATAATGCGGCTGATGTGCCGCCCGCGCGATCGTGCCATTGCGTTGGATGCGAAACACCGCGTGTCGGCGGCGTCGATAGCGGCCGTAATCGGCGAGATACGTATCGACGGCGAGGTCGTTCCAACTGGCGGCGAAGGCCGCCCAGTCGTCGAGTCCACCGTCGTCGTCGAGCAATGCGCGCATGGGCGCTTGCGCGACGAAGGCGTAGCCATTCCGGCTGAGTGCGTCGAGGAGTGCGGTCGTGGTGGCGATGCGAGAGGGAGGCATGCCCGCACCCTAGCAGAACGGTGGTGGGGTTCCAGAGCCGCTTGGATGGAGCCAATCGCACGTCGCGTTGCGTTCGCGACGTGCGTGGAAATGCCGCATCACACCGTGCGTCGACCGCCGAGCGCGCCCATGATGCCGCCGGCCGCCTGGATCATTTCCGACAAATCGATATGGCCATCGCCGTTGTGATCGAGCACCGAATTGAGCAAGCCGCCGGCGAGGCCGCCCTGCTGCTGCGTCGCCTGCGCTTGCTGAGCGAGCACGTTGCCGAGCCCGCCCGGCGACAGCCCTTGGCCGCGCGTCTGATTGGCCAGCACGCTCATCACGATCGGTGCGAGGATAGCCATGAGTTGGCCCGCGCCTTGCGCGCCGAGGCCGGTGGTCTGACCGAGGCCCTGGTTGGCCGTGTTCACCTTGCTGCCGAAAACGTGACTGAGAATGGCGCCGCCCAGCCCAGTATTGAGCCCACCCTGCGCCGCGCCGCCGCCGAGCACGCTGCCGAGCACGCTGCCCAGCCCGCCGCCGGCTTGACCGCCGCCGAGCATGCCGCCGAGCACGCTGCCCAGCCCGCCGCCCGCTTGCCCGCCACCCAGCACCGCGCCGAGCACGTCGCCGACGCTGCTGCCGGCATGATCGTTGAGCGCATTGTGCAAGGCGCCGGCGCCGTCGGGGGTACTCGCGTTTTGCGCCATGCCGCCGAGAATCAGCGGAATGGCTTGGGCAATCGCCGACTGCGCCGTTTGCGGATCGGTGCCGAGTTGGCTCGCGATCGCGCCCACCTGGTTGGGGCCGAGCTGGCCAAGAATCTGATCGACGAGTCCGCTCATGAATTCAGTCTCCGCAATGATCGAAAAAGGCCGCAGTCCGCGGCAGAAGGTGTAACGATGCGTCGCGCAGAATAGCACGGTGACGGTGAAGCCCCGCCGCCGCGCGTACAATACGCAGCGCGCGCTGCGCGCAAATCCGATTCGACCGCAGGAAGGCAACGATGGAATCTCCCCGTGTATCCCTGATCGGCGCGCCGACCGACATCGGCGCCGGCCACCGCGGCGCATCGATGGGCCCGGAGGCGCTGCGCGTCGCCGGCATCGCCGAGGCCTTGCGCGCGCGCGGGCTCGATGTGCTCGATCGCGGCAATGTCGCCGGCCCGTTCAATCCGTGGCTGCCGCCGCACGACGGCTATCGCCACCTGCCGGAAGTCGTCGACTGGAACCGCGCGGTGATGCAGGCGGTGGCGGCGGAACTTGCCATCGATCGATTGCCGATCCTGCTCGGCGGCGATCATTGCCTGGCGATCGGTTCCATCGGCGCGGTCGCGCGCCACTGCCGCGAGAACGGCAAAAAATTGCGCGTGCTCTGGCTCGATGCGCATGCCGACTTCAATACCTCGACGATCACGCCATCGGGCAACATCCACGGCATGCCGGTGTCCTGCCTGTGCGGCTACGGCCCGCAGGAATTGACCACGCTCGCCGGCGCCGCGCCGATGCTCGACAAGAACGACATCCGCCAGATCGGCATCCGCTCGGTCGATGCGGGCGAAAAAAAACTCGTCCACGACGTCGGCCTCGACATCTACGACATGCGCTACATCGACGAAATCGGCATCCAGCGCGCAATGGAGGAAGCGCTC
>Ga0208826_1001052_pt1 | contig 24874 bp, 20 predicted proteins | sample AD_UKC115_MetaG_FD_184451 | JGI IMG/M metagenome (GOLD analysis project Ga0208826, IMG submission 184451) | Active sludge microbial communities of municipal wastewater-treating anaerobic digesters from Hong Kong - AD_UKC115_MetaG (SPAdes)... | ecosystem: Engineered > Bioreactor > Anaerobic >...
GATAAAGGCAGTACGAACAATGCGAGGAAAAAGGAAACCCGCACTCCGGACAGGCAATGCATTTTCATGGTTCAAGGCCTTGGGTGCAGAAAATAAAAATTTAAGCCTACGCTTAATGTTACAAGGAATGCGCCAGACCCATGCTGCAATGGGACAAAAGCAATATACCTAATAGTATCAATGTTTTCAGCATCAAAAAGCAGAATGGAACCTCTGATTGAAATGCCCGAATGGAACGAAGCGTATTTCACTTCGTACAATTTGGTGCACGCGTTTGCCTTCAGCAGTATTGACAATGGTTCAGTGATTGATGGATGAATGGCGGACAGTAAGTTGAATATGATCCGCGAGAAGGATTTTATGAATTCATCGCCTTATGAATCGATCGAGCATTTTAATGCCGCGGCCTCCACTTGGGATGACAATCCGCGCCGGCGACAGACGACTGCCGCCATTGCCGCCGCCATTGAAAAAACAATCGCCTTAGGACCGGAAAAGCGCGCCATGGAATATGGATGTGGCACGGCTTCATTGAGTTTTCTTCTGGCGGGGCGATTGGGCGAAATTGTGGCGGTCGATGCCTCGCAAGGAATGATTGATCAGGTGCGCAAAAAAGTGCAGGAGTTCAAAATGCCTGCTGTAAAAGGCGTGGTGATGGACCTTGCAACAGAACAATGCGAGATGGCGGGCTTCGACATAATCATGATGGCGCTTGCTTTACATCATGTCGAAAACACAATGCTGATCCTGTCGCGCCTGGCCTCGATGCTAAATCCCGGCGGCTATTTGGCTATTGCCGATTTGGCGGAAGAGGATGGCTCATTTCATGGAGACGTCCGCGTGCCGCACAATGGATTCTCCGAAATAACATTAAAGGATCTAGTTCAGCGTGCTGGCCTGCTGGAAATTTCCTGGCAAGTCGTTCATCAGGTGGAGAAGAATGATCGAGCCTATGATGTCTTCCTGCTGACGGCGAGGAAATAGGTTTGTTTTACTGTGTCAGTGTTAGAGTCCAGCCTTCAGAGTGGATTTTTTTCTGCTTGTTTACTTCTGATCAGATATATACATATACCTATTCTCAGAAATATTTTGCGGAGCAATTCATTAGAGATAAAATGCAGTTATAGGAATATCATTTTCAAAACTCGGAACGGATTTGCAGGAAATGATGCCTTCGGAGGAGGCAAACATTAATATTCAATACTGTTATTCACAATCTCGGCTCCTTTAGGAGTCGCACATCGAAAATCATGTTGGTATCAGCGCTGATGTACGCCTCCTACGGGGCCGAGACACTTATCAGCCTGTTAGCTTTGCCTCCTACGAAGGCCCCGCGAAGCTATTCCAAAACAAACATATCCTTCTTGGAAACAGATGAAAATAGGGCAGAGCCGTTTCCTTTCGCTCTGCCTCATTTCAATTTTTCTCCGCCAACCTTGCGTTCATCAATCCAGAATCAGGTTCTCCAGGAAGGTCTCGGGAACATTTGGCTGGCGGCGCAAATACGTCTCAATTTCCTTATACATGGCCTTGCAGACTTCCGGATATTTGCGCGCCACATTCTTCTTCTGCAGTGGATCGTTTTTCAGGTCGATCAAGTACGGAACCATTGTTTCGAGCTTGTGGTTGTCGTTCTCCGGGCGCGAGAACAGCGTAAAACTCCAGTCCAAATTATTCGCCTGTATCTGTGCCGCATTGGTGCCCAAAATAGCCGCCTTGCGGGTCGTTTTCTTGGTTCCATTGATCAGGTTCAGCAAATTAAAGCCCTGGTGATCGGCCGGCACAGGTTGGTTGAACATCTGCAGAACGGTCGGAGCAATATCCCAAGGCTGCGTAATCTGCTGGAAGCGCTTCTGCTTGGATTGTCCAGGCAGGTGAATGAACAGCGGAATGCGCGTGACGCCTGTATATTGCGGCAGGTGACGCACGGGCGATTTGATTGGCTCGCCGGCGCTGTGGGCCATGCCATCGGGCCCCACGGCTGTTGGCTTGCCGACCAAACCATTGTCGCCCGGATGTGAAATCATCTCGCCATGATCGGTCGTAAAGACAATCGCCACATCATCCAGCAGGTTTACTTTGTCCAGCGTCGCCAGCAATCGTCCAACAGCGGCATCCACCATCGTCACTTCGCCCGCATACAACGCCTGCATGTGCTTGACCTCGGCATCGGTCATGCCCATTTCCTTAACGTAGCCGTAGGAAGGCGCCTCGAAGACGCGGCCCTTGCCCTGATAGTTGGGATCATAACGCTCAACATAGAATGCCGGCGGATCCCAAGGTTCGTGCGGATCAAACGTTTCGACCCACAACATGAAGTTATCGCGGCGGAAATTGCGCTCCAGCCATTGGCAGGCCAATTTGAATGTGCCTGGGGCGAAAAAATCGTCGTCGTAAATCATGCGCGCGCGATTCATCAGCACTTTATGCCATCCCGAGGCCGGGTAGCGAATCAATGAGGGATCCACCGGAAAAGTTAGCGGCACTTCGTCATCGGAAAAGAAGTTATCGGCCTCCTGTCCGCGGTTGCCGATGAAGAACTCAAATCCCTTGTTCATGTTGATCTGGCTGACTTTGTTCTGGACAGTGCGCGTATGCAGACAGCTGTTCGCCACGTCATTGACCATCATGGTGTGAACGCCCGCATCGCACAGGCGCTCGGCCATGGAGGTTTCATCCTTATCAATGCCCATCCAAGGATTAAAGGGAACCGTCTTATGCCCCGGATGCCCAAGGTGCATGTCGCGCCGGTTCGACAGCGTGGGGAACGAACCGATATGATGCGAATCAAAGACATTGGACATTGCGGCCAGCCGGTCCAGGTTCGGGGTATGAATCCATTTGTTGCCATAGGCGCCGATATGGTCGCGCCTGAACGAATCGGTCATGATAAAGATGACGCGCATGTGCCGAACTCCTGAACGAAAGGGATAAGTGGGACAAAAATACAGAGTGTCAAAACCAGTCGGTTCATGCAATGAGAAATTGAAGAGCGTTGAAAAAACTTCACTTCCACAGTTTTTGGCTGATATTCCATAGGCTCAATTCGCGCAGTTACAGAATGACTCTTGCCGGACGGTTGACTTACGCACGAAGGAATCGCATGTTTGAGCGTTCATTGTGATGCAGGCCTCCCAGCCTGCATCTCATGAGCATTGCAAACAACAACGGTATTCTGGAATCAATAATGAATGATGAGAAAAAGGTCGGCCTGATTGCCGGACGCGGCGATTTCGCTCCGTTGCTGGCGCGCGCCGCGCGCGACCAGGGATATATCGTTGAAATTTTTGCGATCAACAAAGTCACCGAACCGCACATTGAGGGGCAAGCATCGATTACGCATTGGCTTAATTTGGGCGATTTTGGGCGGTTAATTGACTTGTGCCATGAGCGCGGAATTGCGCGCGTGGCCATGGCGGGGCATGTCCCGCATACCGCCATTTTTCACTATCGCGGGTTTGATGCACGGAGTTTGAAGATCCTGCGCGGGGCCATGAACCTGAAGGCCGACTCGCTGCTGGGCGCTGTCTGCGATGAACTGGCGCGCGAGAACATTGAAGTGCTCGATTCCACGTTGTTTCTGCGCTCGCTAATGCCCGGCCCCGGCTCGCTGACGCCTCGGCGCAAACTCACGCGCGAAGAACGCGAAGATATTGCCATGGGCCTTGCTCTGGCCAAAGAGATGGGACGGCTGGATGTCGGACAATCGGTGGCTATTAAGGACAAAGCCGTTGTGGCGGTGGAGGCAATCGAAGGCACCGATGCCATGATCTTGCGCGCGGGCCAGATTACCGGCGGAGGCTTTGTGCTGTGCAAAGTGGCCAAGCCCAAGCAAGACAAGCGCTTCGATGTGCCTGTCATTGGCGATGGCACTGTGCGCTCGATGGTTGAAGCCAAGGGGGCCGTAATTGCCATTGAGGCGAACGCCACCTTATTCTTCAAACAGGAAGAGGCCTTGGCCCTGGCTGCCAATCATCAAATCGCCATTATTGCGGAGAAATTGGGATAGACTGAAGTTTTCCTTGGATAATCATTCATGAGCCGCTTTTTTCTTACCTCCGGGTTGCTGATCTGCAGCAATGTTTTCATGACGTTTGCCTGGTATGGGCATTTGAAGAACCTAAGTCACAGGACTTGGGTCGTGGCGGCACTCGTTAGCTGGGGAATTGCATTATTTGAATACCTCATCCAAGTGCCGGCCAATCGGTTGGGGCATCAAGTCATGTCAGTGGGGCAGTTGAAAGTGTTGCAGGAGGCGGTCACGCTAATGGTATTCGTGCCGTTTTCGCTGCTTTATATGCGCGAAAAACTATCGCTGGATTATCTATGGGCGGCCTTCTGCATCCTGGGCGCCATCTTCTTCATCTTCCGCACAAAGCTCATGGGCAGCTAAACATCTCTTAAATTGACACCGGTGCTGGCCTCGCCTAAAGTTTTCCCATCATCGTGACTGGCGTTATCCAGGTGGATTTTACCACCGGGGAGCGATGACTTCCGAAAAGCCGCACGCCTGGGCGCCCCAATCCTGCCATGCTGAATGGCAAGCAAGGAGACGCCCCTGTCATGCCTTACCTGAATAATTACCTGAAGAAGCTGTTTCCCAGTCTGGACACCAATGCGATCTCACGTGAGACGGTGGCTTTTGCCGCCGCGCTGGATGTTGTATCCAAGGTATTGCCCGATGTGGCCGAAGCCACGCTCAAGGAATTGCGCGACCAGCGCTCAAAATTGAAGCTGATTGCCAGCGAGAACTTCGCTTCGCCTTCGACGCTGCTGGCCATGGGCAATTGGCTGTCGGATAAATACAGCGAAGGCATTCCCGGCCATCGCTTCTATGCCGGATGCGAGAACGTCGATGTCATTGAATCGCGCGCGCAGAAGCTCGCCTGCGATCTTTTCGGCGCTGATCATGCCTATGTGCAGCCCCACAGCGGCATTGATGCCAATATGGTGGCGTTCTGGACCGTCCTGTCACATCGCGTTGAGGCTCCAGCGCTGGAAAAGTATGGCGTCAAGGCCGTGACCGACCTGTCGCAGAATGACTGGGAGTCGCTGCGGCTGAAACTGAATGACCAAAAGATGATGGGCATGGCGCTGGATGCGGGCGGGCACCTGACCCACGGCTTCCGTCCTAATGTCTCGGGCAAGTTGTTCAAGTATTGCTCTTACAGCGTCGATCCCGAGACAAACATGCTTAACTACGACAGCGTGCGCCAGCGTGCGCGCGAAGAAAAGCCGCTGCTGATCATTGCAGGCTACAGTTCGTATCCGCGCAAAATCAACTTCCGTATTTTCCGCGAAATTGCCGATGAAGTCGGCGCCGTGCTGATGGTGGACATGGCGCACTTTGCCGGATTGGTTGCGGGCAAGGTCTTTAGCGGCGACTTTGATCCGGTGGCGCATGCGCATATTGTGACAACCACGACGCACAAGACGCTGCGCGGCCCTCGCGGAGGCATGGTGCTGTGCCAGAAGGAATTTGCTGAAACCGTGGACCGCGGTTGCCCGCTGGTGCTGGGCGGTCCGCTGCCACATGTCATGGCCGCCAAGGCTGTGGCGCTGGCTGAGGCATCGACGATGGCGTTCCAGGATTATGCCCGCAACGTCGTCAATAATGCCGCCACGCTGGCCGACGCGCTGATGAGCAAAGGTGTGAAGGTCGTCACCGGCGGAACCGAAAACCACATCGTGCTGGTTGATGTCCGGCCGTTTGGATTAACCGGACGCCAGGCGGAAAGCGCGCTGCGCTCAGCCGATATCACGCTCAATCGCAATGTCATTCCGAATGACCCGAATGGCGCGTGGTACACCAGTGGCTTGCGCCTGGGCACTCCCGCCATGACGACGCTTGGCATGGGCCCGGATGAAATGCGCGAGATCGCCGAGATCGTGCAATCGGTGCTAGCTGGAACGAAACCTGAAACAATCAAAGAAGGCAAGAATGCCGGGCAGCAATCCAAGGCCAATTACGTGCTGAATGAAATGGCCTGCGAAGGCGCGCAGCGGCGTGTGGCTGACCTGCTGCGCCGCTTCCCGCTGTACCCGCAGATTAACCTGTAAAAATCAAATCCTCTTTGTGCATGCAATAAGAAGCCGCGGCTCTCAAACCGCGGCTTTTTTTCTACATTTTGTGATAGTATGGCTTTCAATGCTTTATTGTGGTGCAGGCTATCGCCTCGCTTACGAGGCAAATGCCAGCCTGCATTCTTCTTCCGGCAGGAAGGATTTCGGGGCTGAATGGGAATGGGAATGGATAGATTGCATTCCAAGGAAAAACGTCTGGCACGGGAACGACAAACTATCGGCGTGATGATCGGCATGTATTGCCGCGGACATCAGCATGCGACCGCTGACGGCCAGACGCTATGCGGCCAATGCGGCGAACTGATGGACTATGCCATGCGTCGCATTGACAAATGCCCATTCCAGGATGGCAAACCAGCCTGCGTAAAATGCCCGGTGCATTGCTATGTGCCTTCCATGCGCGAGCGCGTGCGCGTGGTTATGCGCTATGCCGGTCCGCGCATGCTTTATGCGCATCCCTATCTTGCGCTGCGGCATTATGTGGATCAGATCCTTTATCGAAAACAGCCAATGTAGTAGCCCAAACATAAGCATTTTCTGTTTGGAAGCAGTAGCCTGAGCGTAAGCATTTTCTGTTTCGGATCAGTAGCCTGAGCGTAAGCGAGGGATTGGGAAGTAGTAGCCTGAGCGTAAGCGAGGGATTCGCCGTTACATCCTTACTTGGCCCTATCGCGTATCTGCTGCTGAGAAGTTTTATTCCAGCAATATTTCGCTGTCGCCTAAAGGCTAAGTTAATGAAGCGGTGAATCCCTCGCTTACGCTCAGGCTACTGCATGTTGGCGCAGCTAGCACCCGCTGCTGCAAGGATCCTCTTTGGATCATTTAATAAACCGGAAGGTCATCGGGTAGCGGAATAGGATGCCTTTATTGGCGTTTATAGAGGCAATGATCGTAAAAACGATATCAAGAATAAGAAGCAGAATCATGAAAGGAATGCCAATGAGAATAAAACAAAATGGAAAGATAATCGCGCCGTAAATCGTCATGGAGATTTGAAAATTCAGCGCCTCCTTGCCGTTCTCATTGACAAATGGCAGGAAGTCCTTCTTGATCAGCCAGATCACCAGCGGGCCTATTATGTGGCCCATTGTTGGAAGAATCATAGATGCTAACAACGCGGACAAATGGCAAAACGTGGCCCACATCCGGCTTTGCTCGTCACCAATGGAAGTCATCATCGCTTGCTCTCCAGATGAAAGTTACAAACGCATGTATAATCATCATTTCCACTGCAAGGAAGTCAAGCCGGAATCCATTGTTTAGATGCGCCAAACTCCTCGCGCAAACAACCAGCAGATATGCGCGGCGAAGAACGTAAAGAACAACGCATACCATGAAATCCAGTAGCGACGTGAGGGGCCGGAACCTGCCTGCCGTCGGGCTAGCGCAATAGATGCGAAAATGATCAGCAGCGCATCGAGGAACATGCGCTGGCGCGGCACCGATCCCTCATATGCCAACAGGAAACCATAAGCTCCCGCCACAAAAGGAAACAGCAGCAAAAAAGCAATCGCTGGGCCTTGGCGCACTGTGCGCCACATACCCCATAGTGCCCCCGGCAAAATGAGCAGATACATCATCCACTGTCCGGGCCAGAGAAAATAATCGACTGTGTAGCCGCCGCGCGTGGCCCAGGCAAACGGACCAATAAAAAGTTTGAGCAATCCGAGAAAGAAACGCTGCATGACCAGTAGGCGCGAATTGAGAAATCGTGGAATCGCCCACGTAAAACTCTGGAATAGCCGATCCTGAAGGTGGGCGAGATGCGGATGCAATCGCATTAGAAGTATGCAGACAAGAGCAACAGCGAGGGCGGCTAATGCCATTTTCCGTCGCGGCCCCAGCGTCACTTCATACAAGGCCCAGCCGGCCAACAGCATGGCGGCGGCATAAAACCGCAGCAAAAGAAGTTGCAAACTGAAAAGCGCGAGGCAGGCAAGCAGGACAAGTAGCTGGCGGCGCGAGTGCGGGCGCATCAGTTGCACAATGACTATAGCCAGCGCAAGGAAGAAAAGAGTAATCCAGACATCGCGCAGGACAAAGCCGCTGTAAAACCAGAATGTCGGGTACAGGGCCGTCACAGTGGCCGCGATGAGCCCTGTCTTTTCATTGAACACGCTACGCGTCAGCAGATAAATCGCGATGGGAAGCAAGGCGCATGCGCATAGATTTAATGCGATAATGAGATGTGGGTTGCGTCCGCCAATGAGATAGATGGCCGCCACGAATCGATAATAGCCTGTATGCAGGGAGCCGATCTGATGCTCCGATCCAAGCGGCGGAAATGTGCAGTTTCGCCACTGCTGGGCAATGAGCACGCCCCAGCGGTCATACGAGGCATCATCGAGAAAATAGAAGAGCGTGGGCGAAGCCCAAGGATTGAGGTGCACAAGTAGCGCGTAAGCCGTTGCGCCAACAAATGCTATGCAGGCCAACAGGAACAGCCGCTTGCGATGATCGGGCGCGAGGGCGCGGATTTCGGCAGCGCCGCCAATGAGCAGCGCTGCATAGGGCAAAGCATAAAGCAACGCGGCAAGCAGAATCACCGCAGACTGCTTTCGCGCGCGCGCTGTTCCAATTGCTTCATCAATTCCAGCGCGCGCGGCAGCGTCTGCTCGATTTCGCCAGTCTTGCCTTCAATTGAAAGCCGGCCATCATAGCCGCCGCCAATTAACGCGCTAAAAAATGGATACAGATCGCTTTCTTCCATGCCGGGGGCGAGGCGATTGGGCGCGGTGGCGATATGCGCATGCGCCACGAGGTCCACATGCGGATGAAGCGCGCTGAAATTCCCATCCTCCATCAACAGGTGATAACCATCGGACAGCAGGCGAATGGATGGGCGATTAATTTCCCTAACCAATGCGGCGCAATCATCAATGCTGTTCAGCATGTTCGTTTCGAGATGGTTCAGGTGTTCCAGCGAAACGATAATGCCATTGTCCGCGGCCAGACCGGAAAGCAACTGTAAAAATTGGCGCACCTGGCGCATTGCCTCGGCGGGATTAAAGCCGTCTGGGATATTTCGCGCACCGCCTGAACCAAAGGTGATGTGCTCAATACCTGCCTTCTGGCCTCTTGAAAAGACGATCCTGCAATAATCTTCCAACGCCTTGAGATCAACTTCAGGCCCGACAACCTTCAATTCCTTGGGCAGTAGAACGCATAGACAGGGGCAGGGCAGGCCTGTGTCCTGAGCCTCGGCAAGCGCGGCGGCAAAAACATCCTCGCCTTCGCGTGGAGCGAGCATGTTTCCCACGTTCCATTCAAAATAATCGAATCCGAAATCGCGAATCTTTCTGGCAATCTCGGGTTTGCAGCAGAGGCCATATTTCATGTCAGTTGGACCTTGGTGAAGTGGCAAACCATTGGCCGGCCATTTCCAGCCGGAGGAGTTTCGCCTGCAAGTTTTGCCGCCGAACCGGAATCATATCGACGACATCGAATCCGCATGTAGTCATAACTTTTTCCAGCAATGTGGCGCAATTATACGAGCCGCCGCCGCGTCCTCCGGCAACGCAAATGCCCATCATCGGCTTGCCCGCAATTCCGGCTTTTCCCTTGTCCTGGGTGCAGACGCGGCGAAGACGATCGGAAAACGCTTTGAGGCTTTCGCTCAGATCGGCGTAATAAACAGGCGTGGAAAAGACGACATTATCCGCTTCGCGGATTTTCTCAATCACCAGTTGAAAATCATCCTGCACAGTGCAGCGTCCTTCCTTGCGGCACAATCCCCAGCCGCTATCCTCGCATTGCTGGCAATGATGAACGTTCATTTTCGGGAGAAAGAATTGCTCGACTTCCGCCCCAGCGTTTTGCAGTCCTTTGATCAAAGCCTTGTTCGCCGTTGCGGTCTGGCCCTCGGGATTGCGGCTGCCGCAGATCACCACGGTTTTCATGGCGTGCTCCTTTGTTCGGATGTTTTCAACATTTGCTCCTGCTGTTCGATCCGTGCTTCCAAATCGGTATTATCGGGCTGGCGGAAAAGCATGCGCTCCAGCAGGAGAATGGCTTCCTTATGTTTGTCCATCTGGACATGTGCCTCGGCTTGTTTGGAAAGTAAATCCATTGTAACGCCGGGTTCATCCTGCCAGCCCTCAGCCTTCATGCGCTGGACACGTTCGTGCGCGCGGGTGAGAAGATCACGTTTTTCCTGCAATGCATCCATTTGCTGTTTTACGTCATTTTGATTTGGATTCAGGCGCAAGGATTCCGTGTAGGCGTCATACGCTTTTTCAATCTGGTTCGTCTGTTCATAGGCTGCCCCCAAATTACGCGCAACCATCGGATCCGTGGGATGCTTATGATGCAACTGCTCCAGGAGCGTAACGGCTTCGGCGGCGCGCCCCTGATTCATTAGTGTTACCGCCCTATTATTCCCCGCCCAATCTCGCCGGGAATAATAGACGTAAATGGCAAACGCAGCGACCAGCGCGAACACGATTAAGCGAATGACGATGGCGGGGCGCATGAATCATGTCTCCGAAAGAAGCTGAACAGAATGTTAGACAACCTACCTGCCGGAGGAGTGATATTCCATATGTTTTCAGAAAAGCATGGCCGATTTCAATATCACAGTTGAATTACGGGGCGCAGACTGAGCAAATTACCTGTTGGCGCCCTGCCGCGCCATGTTCCACACCGCTTCCGAGGTCTTCATGCATCATCTGCTTGTCTGCCGTGATTTTCCTCCGGCCCCTGCCGGGGGCATTGGCGTGTATTCCATGCACATGGCGCGACTGCTGGCCGAAGCAGGCGAAGTGGTGCATGTCGTGGCGCAACAATGGAGCGGCGCGGACAAGGCCCTGGAAGTTTTATGCTCAGGCCGGTTGCACATTCATCGCATTCCTTTTGTTGACTGGAAGGCGCGGGGGTGGAAGGCGCATCCCTCGCTGCCCAGCGAGACAAAATTGATGCACCAGAGTTGTCCCTCGCCGGCTGTTCTGTTTGGCTGGCAGGCCTGTCCTCTCATCGAGCAGATTGTTGAGCGCGAGAAGATCGATTTGGTTGAGGGGTCAGAATACGAGGCGCCGCTGTATTTTTTTATGCTGCGGCGCGCATGCGGACTAGGGCCAAAGCGCCAACCACCCTGTCTAGTCCAACTCCATTCCCCAACGGAATTGCTGGCGCAATTTAACGATGAAGACGCGCTGGCGCCATTTCGCATGTATGCCATACGGCGCGAGGAATACACTATTGCCGCAGCGGATGCGCTGCTGGCGCCCTCTCAGGCGATGAAGAATTGGGCGGTAGAACGCTATGGCATCCAGCCTCAGCGCATTGAGGTTATTCCACTGCCGATGGGTGAAACGCCGCGCTTGCAACGCGCAGACGAGGCCTGGCGCAAGGGGACGATTGCCTTCCTTGGGCGTTTGCAGCCATGCAAAGGCGTGTTTGAATTTACGCAAGCTGCGGTGAATGCGCTCAAAGATGATCCTTCGCTGCAATTCGACTTCATCGGCGGCGATACGGCATATCTAGCCGGACGCAAGCGCAGTTTGTTAAGTATGCTCATTGATAGCATTCCGCCGGCATTGCGGTCTCATTTTCAATTCCATGGCAATCTGGATAGGAACGAAATCCTGAGGCAACTGCAAAAGGCGCGCATTGGCGTGGTCCCTTCGCGCTGGGAAAACTTCCCCAATGCCTGCATGGAAATCATGGCCAGTGGATTGCCGGTTCTGGCCACACGCAATGGTGGAATTCCGGAGATCGTTAATGACGACGAATGCGGCTGGCTGGCGCAATCCTGCTCGGTCGAGGCTTTGACGCAAGCGCTTTCAACGGCCATTCAGACCTCAACTGAACATCTCAAGAAAATGGGAGAATCTGCGCGAAGGCGGATTGAAGCATTGTGCGGCAATGAAATTATACTGCAGCGGCAAATGGACATGCGCCAGCGCATTGCTGCGCACCCAACGGCAAGATCAAAAAATCTGCCTCCCAATACTCCACATGCACGGCAATCATTTTCGATGATGCCTTTGCGGAAATGCCCCACGCAAAACGGGCGTGGCATGGCCGTGACAATTCCTTGCTATAACCAAGGGCAATACTTGAAGGAATGCCTCGACAGTTTGCAAAAGCAAACGCTCAAGCCTCTGGCCACCATTGTCATCGATGACGGATCCACGGATGAGCAAACGCTGGAAGCATTCGACCTGCTGGAGCGTGAAGGCTGGATCATTCAGCACCAGGAAAACCAGGGGCTGGTTGCCGCGCGTAATGCGGGCATTCGGGAAATTCTGCGCCTTGGGCACAATCCCGCTGCGATTGTATGCCTGGATAGCGATGACCGATTGCGGCCTGCTTTTCTGGAGCGCGCCAACACTGTTTTTGAGCATTGTCCGGAGGTGGGCGTGGTTTCATGCTGGGTGAGGCACTTTGAATCGGCCGCTCATGTTTGGATGCAGCCGTGCCCCACGTTCCCGCATCAATGGACGAGCAATGAAGTGGCGACATTCAGCGCCGTGCGCACCGAGGCGTTGCAAGAGGTTGGGTTGTATCGCTTGAAGATGCACCAGGGCTGTTATGCCGATTGGGATTTGTTCAATGCCGTGCTGGCCTCCGGCTGGGTGGGGGTGACCATTCCCGAGGTGTTGGGGGATTATCGCGTGCGCGATGATTCCATTCTGCGCCGGTTGAGCGCGCATGCGCATGGACGTATGCGCAAGGCCATGCTGGAGCGATTTCCGGCGGAAGTGGCGCGTGATGCAATGGATGTGGCGCTGCTGAGCGAGGCTGCGGACTCGTGGATTTTGCGCGAGGAAGTCTTTCAATTGCGGGCACAGGTGGCGCGCGCGCGGTCATTCCTGCGCCGGCCCGACCATGCCCTGCGCTGGCTGGCCAAGCGTGTGCTGCGCAAATGGCGGCGGGATGAATACTGAGAGGGCTTAAAGATGAAAATCCTGCTGTGTTGCCCGCATCCGCTGTCCCACCTGCGCGCAGGCAGCAATGCGCGCGTGATTGAAATGGCCAGGCAATTGGCGCCGCATTTTGACGTGTGCGTCAGCGCTCCTTCGATCTCTGAAGAATTGGAAATGAACGGCGTGCAATTCATGGCAATGAACGCGCGCGAAGCGAGCGCGCGGGTGTCGCAATTCGATTTTGTAATCAGTAATGGCACATGTTTTCCCGCTCGCATGTATGCGCGAAAATCACCACGTTTCATCTTCGATTTTTACAATCCATTCCTGCTGGAAATGCTGGCCGGCGGCCAAGAATATGCGGCAGGGGAGTGGAAGAAGTCGCGCCATGTCCCTGCATTGATCCGTTTTCTCCTGTGGCGCGCAGATCTGATTTTGTGCGCCTCGCCGCAGCAAAGGGAGTTTTGGCTGGGCGCCATGTACGGCGCGGGGGCGCTGCGTCCGGAACGAGTGCAGCGTGAAACAAAGGCAGAGGATCTGGTGCGAATTGTCCCGTTTGGGTTGCCAGATGAGGAGTTTCCCGGTCAGGCAAAACGTGTGTTGAAAGGTGTTCATCCGGGCATCCAGGAAAGCGACAAGATCCTGCTATGGGGCGGGGGCATGTGGAACTGGCTCGATCCATTGACGCTGATTCGCGCCATGCAGCATCTGGCAAGCTCTCATCCTCAGATCAAATTATACTTCATGGCCGCCTATTCGCAGGAAAGCCGTCATGCGGCCGAGCCAATGACAACACAGGCACGCGAATTGGCCGCGCAATGTGGTCTCCTGAATCGCACAGTTTTTTGGGGCGAGGAATGGGTGCGTTATGAAGAACGGGCGAATTACCTGGCCGAAGCCGATTTAGCCGTCTGCCTGTCACCAGAAAGTCTGGAGAATCATTTCTCCTATCGCACGCGCTTGCTTGATGCGCTTTGGGCAGGCGTTCCCATTCTTTGCACGCGCGGCGGATTCGTAGCCGATTGGATCGAGCAACATGGATGCGGCGTGACAGTTCGGGAAGGCGATGAAAGTTCCGTTGCGGAAAAGATTGTTACGACTTTGGAACCTGAAGCCCAAGCGCGAATGCGATCACGGATCAATGCTTGCCGGCAGGAATTATCATGGAATTCCTGCATACAACCATTGGTGGAGGGCATTCGAAAATTGGAGTTGCAACCGCCGAAGTCAGCCAGCACTTGGCGGGAATATATAAAATATAAGTTAATGGGATAACTTATATTACTTGATGCGCTCTTTTCGCGTTTTCCAGCGTTTCAGGACAATTTTCAGCAATTTCAACCCGCCCAGACTTTCAGCCATGCGCTCTTTGACTGCTTGTTCATAGTCGGTTTCAAATAATTTATCCCGCAGTGATTCGTCTGTTGGGCCATTCCCCGAGAAGGCCTGCATTTTCCTAAAATAATCGTGCTGCAGCATGGCAGCCAACAAGGGTAGGCGCTGCAAAAAAGGATGACCGTAACGTGTTAGCAAATAGGTGAGATAGCGTCCCTGCGGCGGTTCGGATTCCTCGATCTCTGTTCGCAGCAGCGGCTCGGGATATAGACACCCGCGTCCCCAGCGCTGAACGGCCTGCCACAAGTAGCCGATTTCCCCCAGAGAGCCGAGTTGCTGATCAAATAAATCGACAACGATTTTTCCCGGCTCCGTTCGCATCATTGCGCGCGTGAGCGCCGCTCCATGCCAGATCGGATATGCCTCGGGCGCAAGATCCAAATCTGAGGCAAAGAGCTGATCGCCATGCCAGGCCCAAGTTCCAGCAAAGGCCAGCGTTTCGCGCTGCTGCATTGCGCCAAGCGATAATTCCAACCAGCGCGGATCCAGCACGTCGCCGCCTTTGAGGATCAGCAGCGCATCATGTGTGCGAATATCCAGTGGATGAAGGGCATTCCCATTCAGGGCGCAAAATTGCACGGAATTTCCAAGAAAATACATCGATTCGGCTTCGGCCCCTGCTGCCTCGCGCATAAGCAGAACATCGAAATTGTTGCAGGTCTGCGCGCGCAACGATTCCAGCGTAACGTGAGCGCGCTCATTGTCTTGAACAAGAACCAATGCGCGCATTGGCGAATCATTGGCTGAGGAAGGCGCAAGCGGAGAGCATGCCTGCGGAGCATCGTAAAATTGGCCCAGAGGATTGACTGCAACGGGATAAGGGCGCGATAAGCGCTTGCGCAAATCCGCATCTCCGGCCATCCGCTCCATCGCCTGCACGAGGCTTTCGGTTGTCCCGTCATAGGTCAGGCAGTTCTTCTCGTTCTCAAAGAAATCCTGGAAGCCTGGAATGTCGTTGACAACGACAGGCACGCCGGCGCTGTACACCTCATGAACTGCATAACAAAAGGATTCAAATCGATTAGGGAATACGCCAAAGGTGGCTTCCTTCAAGTGCTCGGCAATGATGTTGTGATTCAGGTGGCCGGAGAAGATGAAGCGCTCGCGCAAAGGGGCGGGAATCATCTGGCGCAGGTAATCGCCGAAACGCCCGGTCGTGGGGCTTTCGGCTGAATCCTGTCCGATCAATTCAAAGTCGCATTGAATTTCAGGATGCCGGCTCAGGAACAGAATGCCGGCCTTGACCAGTTGCTCCACATTCTTGAATTGATGGACGCGCCCCAGATACACGATGAGCATGCGCTCGGGTTCATGACCATTGCGCAGGAAGGGAAAGTCTTCGCGGGGTGATTGCGATACAACGGTGTGCTTCGGATCAATGCCGTACAACTCGCGCGAATGCACGTCGAAATAGCGTTGCGTGGGAGTCAGGATTACTTCGGCGAAATCAATGCCGCCGCGTTCCAAGCCATACATTCCATATCGTTCACGATCAATGGGCTTGGTGGCCTCAAACGAGTCGATCAATTCCACGCTATTGTGCAGGCGCACTCCAAGAATGCTGTTCGGGCCGCGTTCATACAATTTTTTGGCAAATGCATAATAGCCCGAGCCGCAATACTCAAAAAACTCCATGAAGTCGATTTGCTCCTGGCGCAATAACTTGTGCGCCGCGTGAGCAAATCGCAGGTCGCGGTATTGGAAGTTGTTGGGGATCTGCTGCTCCGACCATGGAAAGTCGCTGCACAGTGCCTCGACATGAAACGCGCGGCAATGTTCGGCATTGGGAAAATTCAGCCGGTCGGTTTCATTGAATCGATCAAATTCCTTTTTCTTCACATCCAGCAGAAAAAGGATGTCATGGCCTGCTTGCAGCAATCGCTGCGCGGCATGATGAAGCAGCACACCGCATCCGCCCCAGGTCGTTGGATGAATCTCCCAGCTGACAAAGCAGATGCGCGACATATGCGAGGTCAATCACTTTCAAGAAATGCTCGCACACTTTGGCGGGCTCGATTGTTATATTGCGGAGCATACTGGCTGTAGGCCTTGACGATCATCTCTCGCTCTTCAATGGCGCGTTCGATGTATTCCACAATCACATCGGCGCGGTCGGGCGCCGGAACGACCAACCGGCGTGTGAGATAATCATGATCCTCGAACAAGTGGCTTGTGCGCCCCAGCAGGCACGGCACACCGACGCTGAGGCTCTCCAGAGGCAGCATGGGAGTGCATTCGGCAAAGGTGACATAGAGGCTCAAGTGCGTGCGTTGCATAGCTTCGAGCATTTGCTCCTGGTCCAAGGCCACATCGGACAGCTCGCCCGTGGGCAGTTCCAGATAATTCAGAACTTCCCTTGTGCGGGTGGAAAAATTCGATCCATGAATGACGGCGCCCGGAATCATGCGCGCGGCGGAAAGCATCGCATGGGGCAACTTGCGATAAGAATCGCCCGAAAGCCAGATACCCAGGTGCGGACCGCCCTCATCCGGCATGGAAGCCGCTTCCGGAATCTCCGGCACGTAATTCATGAGGAACGCGCTGCGGCACCCCAATTTATTGAAGAAAAGTTCCTGTCCTTTCTTCACCGTCGCCAGCGTATGAATCAGTCCCTCGTGCGAGCCATTGATCCACTGCTGAAGAATCTGCCAGTTGTAATCCTCCGAGAATTGGACATACGTGCCATGCCAGAGCAAGTCACAGCGGATCGAGGGCTTCAATTGCTTCAGATACGAGCACAGCTGGAAATGAATGGCGTCGCCGCCGGAAGAAATGACATGCCCCACGCCGCTTTCCAGCAACAGGTGGGCATAGCGTCGGATTTCATTTTGATCCACATTATAGGGAGCAACTGGCTGCCATGGAAATGCAAGCGTATGTTCGAAGAGCGTCTTCGTCGAAGAAGTGATTCCTAGCCAGCGCGGCACATGCAATGCGATGGCGCGCGGCTTGGCTTTCTGCATGCTTTCGAGCCATTCCTGCTCATGCGGCTCAAAGGCAATGGACTTGCCGATCATGGCCGGCGCGCCGGTTTTCGCATCCATAACTTCTTCCGACATCGCCTCATCAATTAGCCAGTTCTGCCGGGCCGGGTAGATGGAAATGGGGTGTGTTTCAGCGGCATACAAGTCGATGGTCTCGGTGCGATTGCCATAGGTGATCTCGGCTTTGCCGCTCCATGGATGACGAAGCAGCTCAATGACCGGATCCTCGCCGTGCAACATGAAGCGCAGGGTGCCGCGCGAACCAACCATGGCCTTGGCTTGCGGTCCTTGTTTTCTGGCCATCATGCGCCAATTGCCGCGCGCGGCGACGTAATCCCATGGGATGCTGGGTTCATTCTCGGCATAACGGGCGGAGAGCAGCCAGATCTCCTCGCCTTTTGAGTTGGGATTCTTTTGGTTGTCCAAACTGCGAATCGACAGCAGGTTTTCGCGATGCTTGATAAAGCGCAAGGCCGAGTACAGACGCCAGCGGCGAAAGCGCCGAGGAATCTGGTAACTGGCGCGTGACTTGATGAATTCCAACTCAAACAGCATGTCCTTAATGCGGCCACGCAGGCGTTTCTTCTCCGGATCAGGATCATCCAGCGAAGGCGGCCCAAGCATGGCGCGCTGCTTTTCCAGCGCCAGATCCTTCTGCCGGATCATTTCGCGCAATTGCGCGGCTTCATTTTCCTTGTCGCGCGTTATATTTTGCGCGCGCTGGATTCCCTGCGCCAAATCCGCCTCCGCCCGACGCCACAACGAGATCATCACCGGCGATTGCTCGGGCAGAGGGCGATCATTGGCCAGCGCAACTCGATATAGAGTTTGTGACAAAAAACCCGAAGGGAGCATCACGCACTCGCGCCCTAACTTTAAGTACGACTCAACAAGATTGTGGCTCCAGCATCCATCATGGGCCATGGGATGCACATACGTGCGCAGCGAAGGCTCCAGGTGCAGCACGTGCCATTTTGCCACCCGCATCAGTTCCTGCAGAATGACCGGCAGATCGGGCGGGCGCACATGCACCAGCACTTCGGAGGAGAACACCACATCGAAGAAATTGTCTGGATAGGGGAGCGGCCCCAGCGGCGCGCCGACTTTGACGCGCTCTTCAAACCAAGCCTTGCCCGCTGATTGACGAATGGCCTCAACCATCGCTGGGCTTTGGTCATAGCCGAAGATCTCGACCTGCGGAAGGTTGCGCAGGTAGCTCAGGTGTCGCCCAACCCCGCAACCAAATTCCAAGACCTTGACGCTGCCGCAACGCTCAAAATAATCGGCCAGCATCATCTCCTGGATATGGTAATAGGGCATGGTTTTCTTGCGTTCATTATACTCCGCCACCCAATGGGCGCCGTTTTCGGCCCAATAGCGATAATTCGGGGCGACAGATTGATTCGCTGTGGATTCAGGCGACAAGGGTCAGGCTTTCATAATGAAAATAAGCCGAGTCGTTGACCCGACTGTTCAGGCGACCTGCAAATGAACTTAGGGGATTGGACTCGATGCGCCCGCCGATTGGGCGGGCTCCAGCTGAGTATTGTTTCCCATCTCAAAATCGATTTCAACCGGATTATGAAACTTGTAATGGATGCGGCGTTCTGGATCGGCAATCGAGGCAAAGCCAATGCAGCCATCGATCTGATCGAACAGGATATTATCGGAGGCGTCGGGCTTGGAGACGCGATTCACCGCCAGGCAAATGCCAAAGTTTCCCGCGCGCAGGAAGTTGCGGAAGCGGAAGCGAACGATGAGTTCTTCGCCAACATGCAGCGCGGGCAACTTCACGCGTTCATCAAAGCAGGTCGTGCCCATCAGGTCGATCCCCGTCATGTCGCGCACGAGGAACGACAGTGACAAATGATCGGTGTCAATCAGGCTCTTTACCCGCGCCTGCAGAATCACCTCGTCATTGAAACGGTATGCGCGCGCGGGATTGCCCTGCTCGTCAAGCAGTTCAACCTGCTGAATCTGCACATGGCCAGTGCCATAGCGCATCTGTCCGGGCAATTGCTTTTCCACAGTCATAGGCGTGGAAAGCAGCTTGTCATATTGGATGGCCTCGGCGTTGGTCTGGCTGCGAATGTGGTTCAGGTATAAGTTTACGGCCTTTTCCGACAAGCCGTAGTAGATCGTTTTTCCTTCATTCAAAAACAGCGATTTTTCGCATACGCTGCGCACGCTGTCGGGCGAATGGCTGACGTAGAGAAGAGTCAGCCCGCTTTCGCGCATTTGCCGCATGCGCGCAATGCACTTTTGCTGAAAACCAATATCACCCACGGCCAGGATTTCATCCACGATGAGGATATCGGGATCGACCGAGACCGCCACGGCGAATGCCAGGCGCGCATACATGCCGCTGCTATAGGTTTTGACAGGTTGGTCGATATACTGGCCGATATCGGCAAAGGCCACAATATCGTCGTAGCGGGAATCAATTTCCGCGCGACTAAGCCCCAGGATTGCCGCGTTCATATACACATTTTCGCGGCCGGTGAACTCGGGGTTAAACCCGCTGCCCAGTTGCAAAAGCGCTGCCATACGCCCGCGCACATGCACTTCGCCTTCGGTGGGCGTCAACGTCCCGGCAATGATTTGCAACAGCGTGCTTTTCCCTGAACCATTGCGGCCAATGATGCCCACGCTATCGCCGCGTTCGATTTCCAGGTTGATATTGCGCAATGCCCAGAAGGCCTTGTAATACTGGCGCCGTCCGCGCCAGATCGCCTGTTTCAAGCGATCGACAGGTTTTTCGTAGATCGGATAGAATTTGCCGATTTCACGAATGTTGATGACGGAATCGGCCATATTAGAGGACATCGGAGAACCACCGTTTGCTCTTCATGAACCAGACATAACCAGCTTGCATCATCAGCAGCCCAAGTAGCATCAGCATCGCCCAGCGGTCCCATTGCGGCATCGCGCCGCCAAAAAGAACCCGCCGCACATCGTCAATGACCGAAGCCACGGGATTGGCGCGCACAATATACGTGGCAAGACCATGCTTCATGTCATCAACGGAAAAGAAAACAGCCGAAAGGAAAAATAATGCGCTGACGGCCACGCTGACGATATTGCCGATGTCGCGCACAAACACGCCCAGCGAGGACAAGAACCACGAAAGCCCGGTTGTCATCATCAGCAATGGCAACAGCGCCAGCGGCAACAGAAGCCACGTCCAATACAGGCGGTGCAGGAATAGAACGGAACCCAGAAATAATAGCGAGAAGCTGATCAGTGCATGAATTAGGCAAGATAGCAGGATTGAAAATGGCAATACCTCGACAGGGAAGATAATGCGTTTAACGTAATTGGGATTATGCGTGATCAAGCCCGGCGATTTGTTGATGCACTCGGAAAAGATGTTAAAGACGATGAGTCCCGAGAACAGGATGACCGGAAAAACAGCGGCATTGCCGGGGGGGATATTTGCCATTTTTTGGATCGAGTCGAATCCACCGCGGGGCATTAATCCACTGAAGATAATTGTATAAACCGCCAGCAGCATCAGCGGCGTAAGCAACGACCAGAAGATTCCCAGATATGAGCCGCGATAGCGCCCCTGCACGTCGCGAAGAGCGAATTGCCAGACGAGCATGCGCTTGGACCAGAGGTTGCGCGCCAGCGTTAATGGATTGGCAAAATCCCATAATGAAGGGGGCTTGGATTGGTAAATCCGCTCATCCAGTTGGGTCGTATCGGGAGCAAACGCGGATGGATTGGCCGGGTCCAGGATGAGGCTTTTTTCTCCGCCTTGCCCATATAAATCAATCAAGCGACGCACGCCGTTGAAGCGCACTTGCACAACGCCCGACCAGGGATGCGAGACAAAGGCCAAGCGCAATGGGCCGGCAACTTCGCCCTTCCAACGCAAGCGCGCCGGCTGATGGATATGCGAACACAGTCGGACGCCATTCTCGCCGTTTTCGCGCAATTCCCAGCCGCTTTCCCATTTCATCGCATGGATGGAAACATTTTCGCCATCCGCTTGACGCAGATGGCAAAGCCATACCTCGCTGCCATGCGAGCGGACATTCTTCTGCCCGGTGGCGGTAATCTCCAGCGTCGCCGATTGTGCCAAACCAGAATCTCCGTACATGAAGAAGGAAAGAACTGCACTTAACTCGCCATTATCTTCCACCTTGGCGGCGCAAACACAACAAAAAGAAGAACCAGAACGATAATGAATGGGTGCGTCTTGCAGATCCGGTTATCTGGATCTCTGTTCTCATGCGCCAATGCTTTCGGCGATTGCGAGCCGATGGCTCCGTTAGGAGCCGCACATCTGTAGCTCTTGCCTAATGTATCGATCAAGCTCCGTCAGGAGCGACCCATCTGATGTATCGGCTTTCAGTCTTGGGTCGCTCCTGACGGAGCTTATCTGAATTTTTAGAATTTATCCCTACAGATGTTCGGCTCCTCCGGAGCCTTGCCATTCCACTGCAGATTAAACAAATCCGCTGAAATCACGTTTTTACACGTCATATCTCCAACCGAATGGGCGAGAGACACCCATAATGATGCCATTCAGTCACGCTGGGCTTGACTTGCGAGCGGTATTTCCCAAATAAAAGGAGATTGGTTTTGTACGAGGGAGACCATGCCCAATCTTCAGAACATTGAATCGCCCCTGCTTATCATTGGCGCCGGGCGCACGGCCAGTAGCTACGTGATCGACCGCTTGTTTCATGGTCGCCATGATTTCTACGGCGTGATAGAGAATTATATCTACCTCGATGTTTTCAAGGCCTTGACCGAAGGCTGGTTTGCGGGCGACTGGAAATGGGTGTGCGATAATGAAGAGCGCGACCGGCGCATCATCAAAATGTTGCGCGAGGCCTATTGCACGCTTTTTCCCAGCGAGCAGCCACATTGGGTGATGAAGTGCATTTGGGAAGTGCATCGCATTGCGCTGCTGGATCAACTTTTTCCCAAGGCAAAGTATCTTCACCTGATTCGCGATCCGCGAACGAATCTGCCTTCGATGATGGAATTCATCCAATGGAAATTCGATCGCGCCTGCACGAAATACATTGAATCGAACAACCTGGCATTGCAATACCAGCAGTTCCAGGGGCGCTATCTGCGCGTGCGCCAGGAAGATTTCATTGATCGCACGGAAGAGACGTGGCGGCGGGTGACGGATTTCCTCGGCGTGGAGCCGCTGCCGGTGGATTGGGATAAATACATCAATTTATCACCCAGCCAGCAGGACAAGACGCGCGAGAAGCGCGCCGATAGTTCCATGCGATGGGAGGAATTGCCGGCACAAATCCAGCAGATGGCACTGGATTTTGGCTATTCACCCGATGGGGAAAATTGCTCGAAGAATGACAATAAGACGATCGCCTATGCGACGCCATCCGGCGCGGTGAACGCCAGCCCGGAACTGAAACTGACAATACCTGACGGCAAGGAGAATAAGCAAAATGGGCAAGGGGTTCACTCTTTGGTTCACCGGATTATCCGGCGCTGGAAAAAGTACCTTGGCGTATGAGGTGCAGGATGAACTGCGCCGGCGTGGGCTGAAGGTCGAAATTTTGGATGGCGATGTGGTGCGCACAAATCTGAGCAAGGGCTTGGGTTTTTCGCGCGAGGACCGCGACATTAACATCCGCCGCATTGGCTTTGTCTGCAATTTGCTCAGCCGCAATGAGGTGGTGGCGATTGCCGCCGCCATTTCGCCTTATACTTCGGTTCGCGAGGAAAATCGCCGCCTAATCGGCAACTATGTCGAAGTGTATTGCAAGTGCTCGATGGATGCGCTGGTCGAGCGCGATGTGAAGGGCCTCTATAAAAAGGCGCTGGCCGGCGAGATTAAAGGTTTTACCGGTGTGGATGATCCCTATGAGGCGCCGGAGAATGCCGAAATCGTGATCGAGTCGGATAAGGAAACTGTCGAGCAGAGCGTGGAGAAGATCCTGCGCACGCTGGAGTTGATGGAGTATATTCCTGTAAAGGGTAAATGCGGCTGTGCGTGTTCCTGCCAGACGAATGCGCAGGACGAAGAGATCAAGTCTCGTCTCAGGGCTTTGAACTATAGCGTATAGTTACGGACGAATTTAATCTTCATTCGAGGCTCCGGAATTCTCGGATCAAATTTCCCCATGAGTCCCTTTTTCATTAGCCCCGGAATTTATTCCGGGGTTAATGCGGGAAATAGTGCTTGATCGTTTTAACGATCTTTCCCGGAATTGGGTGCCTTTGATCCACCCAGAATCTGCCGAAAAGTATTACTTATATTCCAACCATTTTAAGACCTTGGCCAATTGAGAAATATCTGTTTTTCGATGGGTAACGGTAATGCTACTTTGATAGCCGTTGGGGTACACCTCTCCCTTGAGTGGCCCCAGTTCTTGGTTAACCAAGTCTAACTCTTTAGTAGTGTCACCAGCCGATAGCGAAAGATAATTTGTATTGCCGGGTTGAATCTCGAACAAGCAATCCTTCACCATAAGATATTGATTGTTTCCGCCTCCAAGCCAGTTCAGCGCTTGGCCGCCTTGATATACTTTATAGGAAGTATTAACGACAAAATTCCAATCGGCGTATGACGAGAGCACATCATATTTGCCTTCGATCCAGCAGCCGAAGAAAACGTATGAGCCTCCAGTCAGCCAGATCGTATCTTTGGAGGGAGTGACAAATCTAACCCGCCAAAACATAGCTTCGCAAGGTGTGTAGTTGTCTGTCAGAACCATGCCCGGGTCAGAGGCGTTAAGCCATTGATTCTCAAGTGTAAGGTCTCGAATAATGATCTTTGTGCAGCTGTTTTGTAGCCGTAGTGTTCCATTATCCCCAACACTGCGATAGCTAGAGTAATTCGAAACAATCCGCGTCTGGTCGGTCCCTGCGCCAATCACACGCAGATCATTTCGTGTAATGGTCGGACGTTCATCCTTTGATACGAAATATACGCCTGTCGGAATATGGATTGTATTGATAGTCAAATCGCTGTTCGCCTGATCAAAAGCTGCTTTTAGTGCTGCCCCCGAAACTGCTGAAACTATAATTTCACGGCCATGCACTGATGAGGTTAATGCGTTCAGCCTGGCGGCGAGATACTGATCTGGTGTCGGTGAAGTTCCGTCATTTCCAAACAGGCGTTTGGCTGTGGAGAAATTGGGGTGGTAATCAGGATCACCATCAGCATAAGTTTTGTTAAATGGTATGATTACTAAAAGGAAAAACGATAAAATTGCAATTATTTTCACGATTTTATCCTATGGATTCAGAATGATTGGTCCATTTTTATTGCTATGATATAAACTCTCTTGTGGCGTTCTCCACTCATCAGCTATACTGATGCAAGGACAAAATGCTTTGGCAGTAGGAATTTATGAAACCGAATTCACCCCTCACAGGAAAAGTTGTGATCATCACCGGAGCCGGACGTGGCATTGGCCGCACCATTGCGGCGATGTACGCCCGATGCGGGGCAAAGGTTGTCATTGCGGAGAAAGAGGAAAAGATCGGACGCCAGACAGCGGAGGACATAAGCAATGGCGCCATTCGCATTACCCATCCGCAGTCGCTTCC
>Ga0208826_1001053_pt1 | contig 24860 bp, 22 predicted proteins | sample AD_UKC115_MetaG_FD_184451 | JGI IMG/M metagenome (GOLD analysis project Ga0208826, IMG submission 184451) | Active sludge microbial communities of municipal wastewater-treating anaerobic digesters from Hong Kong - AD_UKC115_MetaG (SPAdes)... | ecosystem: Engineered > Bioreactor > Anaerobic >...
CCGCGCCTTCCTGTGCGGTCTGGTCGGCGACGTGATCCACGGCGAGATCCTCGGCGAGCAGGCGCTGCGCCTGACCATCTTCACCTTCATCGTGCTGCGCTTCCGTGCCCGCCTGCGCTTCTTTCCCATGTGGCAGCAGGCGCTGGCCGTGCTCGCCCTGCTCGTCAACGACCGCGTGGTCCTGCTCATGACGCGCGCCTTCGCCGGCGACCCGATGCCACCGCCGGCCTTCTGGCTGGCGCCGCTGGCCGGGGTGGTGGTGTGGCCCTGGTGGTTCCTGCTGCTGGACGACCTGCGCGCCCGCCTGCGCGTACACGAGGCATGAACGCCCGCCGCGCGCGCCTGAAGGATCACCGCGCCGAGGCGGCACTGTTCCGCCGCCGTGCCGTGGCGGGATTCGCCCTGATCGTGGCCTGTCTGGCCGTGCTGGCGGGCCGTTTTGCCGTGCTGCAGGTGGCGCGCCACGCCGAGTTCGCGACACGCGCCGACGCCAACCGCATCCGCCTGCAGCCCCTGCCGCCGGCCCGCGGCCTCATCTACGACCGCAACGGCGTGCTGCTGGCGGAGAATCGCGCCGCCTATCGCCTGGAGGTGGTGCCCGAGCGCGTGCGCGACCTCCAGGCGCTGCTGCACGAGCTGGGCGGCGTGGTGGCGCTGTCCGAGGAGGACTTGCGGCGCTTCGATGAGGCGCGGCGGGCCAAGCGCAAGTTCCAGAGCGTGCCCCTGCGCTTCCGCCTGTCCGAGGACGAGCTGGCGCGTTTCGCGGTGAACAGCTGGCGTTTCCCTGGCGTGGAGGTGGTGCCCTACCAGACGCGTTCCTACCCGCTGGGCGCCGAGTTCGGCCACGTCGTGGGCTATGTCGGCCGCATCGACGAAGGCGATCTGCGCGCCATGGAAAAGCGCACCGACACCGACGTCGCCAGCCGCTATGCCGGCACTACCCACATCGGCAAGACCGGGGTCGAGCGCCAGTACGAGGACCTGCTGCATGGCGAACCGGGCTTCGAGCAGGTGGAGACCAATGCCGACGGCCGTGCCCTGCGCGTGCTGGAGCGCTCGCCGCCCACACCGGGAAGGAATCTCTACCTAACCATCGATGCGCACCTGCAGGAGGCGGCCGAAGCGGCCTTCGCCGGCCGCCCCGGCGCGGCGGTGGCGATCGATCCGCGCAACGGCGAGGTGCTGGCCCTGGTCAGCGTGCCGAACTACGACCCCAACCTGTTCGTCAACGGCATCGCCCAGTCCGACTACAGCGCCCTGCTCGAAGCGCCCGACACGCCCCTGCTCGACCGCGCCCTGCGCGGCCGCTATCCGCCCGGTTCGACCATGAAGCCCTTCGTCGGCCTGGCCGGACTGGAGCTGGGCTTCCGCACCCCGCAGGACACGGTGATCTCCACCGGCGAGTTCTTCATCCCCGGCCAGTCGCGCGGCTACCGCGACGACATCCGCTGGGGCCACGGCCGGGTCGACCTGGAGCTGGCCATCGAGTGGTCGGTGAACACCTATTTCTACCAACTTGCCCTCGACATGGGCATCGACCGCCTGGCCGGCTATCTGGGCCAGTTCGGCTTCGGCGCCCCCACGGGCATCGACCTGCCCGGCGAAGGCAGCGGCGTGCTGCCCTCGCGCGAGTGGAAGCGCGCCAGCATGAACCAACCCTGGTACCTGGGCGAGACGGTGATCGCCGGCATCGGCCAGGGCTACTGGGTGGTGACGCCGCTGCAGCTCGCCCACGCCGTTGCCACGCTGGGCAACCGCGGCGTGCGCGAACGTCCGCACCTGCTGCTGGCGACGCAGGACGGACTGGGCGCCGAGCGCGTTGCGGTGGCGCCGCCGCCCTCGCCCGGCACGGTGATCCGCAAGGCTGCCGACTGGGCCGCGGTGGAGGCGGGGATGCACGGCGCCATCTATGGCGACCACGGCACGGCCCGCGGCCTGGGCGACGGCTTCCCCTACACCATCGCCGGCAAGACCGGCACGGTGGAGAAGTTCTCCCGCACCACCGACGCCTGGGACACGCGCGTCAGCGACGCCGAACTGGCCGCGCGCCACCGCGCCCTGTTCATCTGCTTCACGCCAGCGGAGGCGCCACGCATCGCCGTGGCAGTGGTGCTGGAATCGGCCGCCTGGGGCGGCAAGGACGCTGCGCCGCTGGCGCGCAAGATCCTCGATGCCTGGCTGCGCAGTCAGCCCGATGCGCCCGCCACAGCCAGCACCGGAGCCGGACCGTGAACGCCCCCCTGCTCGATCGCCTCGCGCAGTTGGCGCGCAGGGCGCTGCAGCGGCCGCGCCTGGACCTGCCGCTGCTGCTGGCCCTTGCTCTGGTGATGGCCACGGGCCTGGTCACGCTCTACAGCGCCGGCGACAAGGACCTCGGCCTGGTGCTGAACCAGGGCGCGCGCTTCGTGCTCGGCGGGATTCTGCTGCTGGCCATCTCGCGCCTGCCGCCAGGCATGCTGCGCACCTGGACGCCCTGGCTGTACGCCTTCTCGGTGCTGCTGCTGGTGGCCACCGCCCTCTTGGGCGAGGGCCGCGGCGCGCACCGCTGGCTGGACCTGCGCGTGGTGCGCTTCCAGCCCTCCGAGCTGCTCAAACTCACCATGCCGATGATGGTCGCCTGGTACCTGCACGCGCGACCGCTGCCGCCGGGCTGGCGCGATCTGGCCGCGGTGGGCGCACTGATCGCCGTGCCGGCTGGCCTCATCGCCAAACAACCCGACCTCGGCACCGCCCTGCTGGTTGCGGCCAGCGGCGCCTTCGCCCTGTTCCTGTCGGGCCTGGCCTGGTGGCGCATCGGCGTCATTCTCGGAGCCGTCGGCGCCGCCCTGCCGGTGGCCTGGCACTACATGCACGACTACCAGAAAAACCGCGTGCGCATGTTCATGAACCCCGAAGCGGATCCGCTCGGCAACGGCTGGCACATCATCCAGTCGGAAATCGCCGTCGGCGCCGGCGGCGTGACCGGCAAGGGCTGGCACCACGGCACGCAGTCGCGCCTCGAATTCCTGCCCGAACACACCACCGACTTCGTCTTCGCCGTGTTCAGCGAGGAATTCGGCCTGGTCGGCGTGCTCGCCCTGCTCGCCCTCTATGTCTTCATCATCGGCCGCTGCCTGTGGATCGCCGCCGAGGCCAAGGACACCTATTCGCGCCTGCTGGCCGGAGCGCTGGCGATGGCCTTCTTTGTCTATGTGATGGTGAACGGCGGCATGATCACCGGCATCCTGCCTGTGGTCGGCGTGCCGCTGCCGCTGGTGAGCTACGGCGGCACCTCGGCCGTGTCCCTGCTTACCGGCTTCGGCGTGCTGATGTCGATCCACGCCCACAAGAAGCTGGTGCGCTAGATCGGCGCGGCGCCGGGGTGGCGCTTTCGGCGTAGGATGAGCGCCGAACCACGCCCCGGGAACCCGCCATGGCCAATGCCCGCACCGTCTTCGATGCCATCGCCGAGCTGCTGCAGCGCGAACACGAGGCGAGCTTCGTGTCCCTGTACGGCAAGCCGGCGCTGCAGCTCGGCGAAACCCCCTTCCTGTTCTTCCTGCAGGACGCCGCGGCGTTCCGCCTGTTCGGACGCGCCCACGCCCAGGCACTCGGCCTCGCCGGCGCGACCGCGTGGAGTCCGCTGGGCGAGGTCGAGCCCGACAGCCCCTGGGTGCGCGTGCCGGCGGCACATTTCCTGCGCTGGGAGGCCTTGGCCGTGGGTGCCGCCCTGAGCGCGGCCACGCCGCAGGTGGCCGGGCCGAGCGCCGTGCCCAGCGACGGACCGCCACCGGAGCCACCGGCCGCGCAGCGCTTCCGCGAGCAGTCCGCGCAAATTCTCGAGCGTGCCTCCAAGTTGCGCCTGCAGCGGTGAGCGCGGGTCGCGGCCGGCGTGCCGCGTGCTACCCTAGCGCCGCCGCTTTTCCCGCTGTCGCCGGCTCGCTGATGTCGAAAGTCGCCTGTTTTCTGCTGTCCGCCGGCGCCTGCCTCGCCCCGGGCCTTTTCGCCCATGCCGCCGACGCGGCCGCATCCACCTCCCAGGCCAGCGCGCGCGAGGCCGACTTGGCACGTTTCGCCGCCGAGGTGGCGCGCGAGTACAGGCAGCCCGCTCCGGCGGTGCTGGCCACGCTGCGCCAGGCGCGCTTCCAGCAGAGCATCGTCGACGCGATGAACCGCCCGGCCGAGGCCAAGCCGTGGAAGGATTACCGGCCGATCTTCGTCAGCGCGCAACGCGAGCGCGAGGGCATCGCCTTCTACCGCGAGCACCGCGAGCTGATCGAGCGCGTGGCGCACGAATTCCATGTGGCGCCCGAAATCGTCGTCGCCATCATCGGCGTGGAGACCAGCTACGGCCGCGTCACCGGCAAGTACCGCGTGCTCGACGCCCTCTACACCCTTGGGTTCCACTACCCCCCGCGCGAAAAATTCTTCCGCGGCGAACTGGCGCAGTTCCTCGGCTTCGGCGACGCGGAGTTTCCCGAGCCGCTGACCCAGGTGCGCGGCTCCTACGCCGGCGCCATGGGCTGGGGCCAGTTCATGCCGACGTCCATCGCCAAGTACGCCCGCGACTACGACGGCGACGGCAAGATCGACCTGTGGAACTCGCTGCCGGACATCGTCGCCAGCGTGGCCAACTACTTTGCCGCCTTCGGCTGGGAAGAGGACGGGCCGATCGCCCTGCGCGCGCAGCCCGCGGACGGCGCACGCACCATCGACCCCGGCGGCAGCGAACCGGTGTATCCGCTGGAACAACTCGTCAGCTGGGGCTATGCGCCGCTGCAGCACTATGACCCGGCGCGCCCCGCCAACCTGGTCAGGCTCGACGGCGAGCACGGCCCGGAGTACTGGATCACCTTCCAGAATTTCTACGTCATCACGCGTTACAACCGCAGCCCCCTGTACGCCATGGCCGTACACCAGCTCGCCCAGGCCATCGCCGCCGGGCTGCAGGACTCCGCACCGTGAATCGCCCGGCGCGCCTGGGTCTGGCGATCGGGCTGCTGCTCCTCACCGCGTGCGCCGGCCAGCGGCCGCGCCCGGCGCCGCAGCCGACGTCTGCCTCCGCGCCGCCGCAGGCGGCCCGCAATCCGGCCGAGACCAGCCTGCCGCAGGACCGCCGCTACGCCCAGTCTCGCGACGGCGAGCCCGACCGCCGCATCGATGTCGCCACCCTGCCCGAACCCGTGCCGCGCGATGAGCCACCGTCGAAGTACGGCAACCGTTCTCCCTATTCGGTGCTGGGGCAGACCTACACGGTACTGCCCAGCGCGCGGGGCTATGTCGAGCGCGGCACCGCCTCCTGGTACGGCAACAAATTCCACGGCTACATGACCTCGAGCTTCGAGCCCTACGACATGTACCAGTTCACGGCCGCGCACAAGACGCTGCCCCTGCCGAGCTGGGTGAAGGTGACCAACCTCGCCAACGGCAAGAGCGTGGTGGTGCGGGTGAACGACCGCGGGCCGTTCCACCAGGACCGCCTGATCGACCTGTCCTACGCCGCCGCCGTGCGCATCGGCATCTGGCCCGCCGGCACCGGCCGCGTCGAGGTACGCGCCGTCGGGCCGCGCGACACCGCCCCGGCGCCGGCACCGACCCAGGCGCGCGCGGCGCGTCCGGCCGCGCCCGGCTCCGCAGCCCCTGCACCCGCCCTGCCACCGGGCACCGCGCACCTCTACGTGCAGGTGGGCGCCTACGGCGAGCCGGCCAACGCGCAGCGCGCTGCCGAGGCCCTGCGTCGCGCCGGGTTGGGCGAGGTACAGGTGGAAGATGCGAACGTGAACGGCCGCCGCGTGCGGCGTGTGCGCCTGGGCCCGCTGTCCAGCGCGGACGAAGCCGATCGCGTGGTTGACACCGTGCGTCGCCTGGGACTGGGCCCGCCGCAGGTCGCGGCCGACTGAACGCCTGCAGATTTTTGCCACCGCGCAGCCGCCGCAGAGCGGCGCGCCTCGAGAAGGACCCCATGAAAGCCATTCTTCCCTCCCTGCTGTCCGCCCTCCTGCTGGTCCTGCCCGCGGCAATCCAGGCCAAGCACCCGGCCAAACCCCATGCCGCCAAGGCGGCCGCCAGCGCCAAGACCGAGGCGAAGAAGCCCGCCGCGGGCGAAGACGAAGGTCCGAACGCACCACCCGAGGCGAGCACAGCGACCCCGGCGCCGGGCAAGGGCGACGCACCGATGGCCGGACCGCCGGCGGTCGACGCCCGGGCCTGGGTGCTGCTGGACTACGCCACCGGCCAGGTGCTGGCGGGCGAACATGTCGACGATCCGCTGGAGCCGGCTTCGATCACCAAGGTCATGACGTCCTACGTGGTCGCCGCCGAAATGAAGAACGGCAAGGTGAAGATGGACGACGAGGTCTTCATCAGCGAGCACGCCTGGAGGTCCGGCGGCGCCGGCACCGACGGCAGCTTCAGCGCGCTGGCGCTGAATTCCAAGGTGAAGCTGCAAGATGTCCTGCACGGTCTCATCATCCAGTCCGGCAACGACGCCGCCATCGCCCTGGCCGAGCACGTCGCCGGCAGCGAGGATGCCTTCGCGCAGCTGATGAACCAGTACGCCCAGCGCCTGGGCATGACCCACTCGCATTTCGTCAATGCCCACGGCCTGTCCGCGCCGGGGCACGAGATGAGCGCCCACGATATCGCCATCCTGTCGCGCGCCCTCATCCGCGACTTTCCCGATCACTACGCCCTCTACTCGATCAAGGACTACACCTACGGCGGCATCAAGCAGTACAACCGCAACGGCTTGCTGTGGAAGGACGCGAGCGTGGACGGTATCAAGACCGGCCATACCGCCAGCGCCGGCTACTGCCTGGCCGCCTCCGCCCGGCGCGGCGACCAGCGCCTGATCTCGGTGGTGATGGGCGTGCAGGGCAACCGCAAGGAGGGGTTCAAGCGCCGCGAAGAATACAACCTCGCCCTGCTCAACTACGGCTTCCGCTTCTTCGAGACGCACCGCCTGTACGAGGGGGGCAAGGCCATCGCGCAGCCGACCTTGTGGAAGGGCGAGGCCAACACTATTTCGCTCGGGGTCAAGGACGACATCGTGGTAACCATCCCGCGTGGCCGCTACGGCGACCTCAAGGCCGCCATGGACGTGCCCGGCCGGCTGGTCGCGCCCTATGCCAAGGGCCAGCAGCTGGGCACGCTGCGCGTGAGCCTGGACGGCAAGCCCTTGCTGGAACGGCCGATCGTGGCGGTCGACGGTGCGCCCGAGGGCGGTTTCTTCAAGCGCCTGGGCGACGGCATGATGATGTGGTTCAAGAGCGACGAGGCGCCGCCGGCGCCGACCAAACCGAATACCCAGTGATGCAGAACCTCGACGACCTCCAACCGACCTCGCCGCAGCAGGGCTTCCAGTTTCCCGGCGTGTTCGAGATCACCGCCATGGGCCGCGCCGGCGCCGAGCTCGAGCAGCGCGTGCCCGCCCTGATCGAGGCACTCGGCCTGGCCGTGCTGGCCGGTTCGCTGCGCACGCGCCCGTCGCGCGAGGGGAATTACCTGTCGGTCGCGGTGAGCTTCACCTGCCCCAGCCGCGAGCTGTACGACGCGGCCCACGCCGCACTGCGCGCCGACCCGGCCATCCGCTGGACCCTGTGACCGCGCCGCGCCCCCTCCTCGTGCGCCAACTCGGGCGGCAGCGCTTCGAGGACACCTGGCGCGCCATGGAGGCACTGACCGACGCCCGCGACGACGCCACCCCCGACGAGCTGTGGCTGCTGCAGCACGAACCGGTGTTCACCCTCGGCCAGGCGGGGCGCCCCGAGCACCTGCTCGCGCCCGGCGCCATCCCGGTGGTGCGGACCAACCGCGGCGGTCAGGTCACCTACCACGGCCCGGGCCAGATCGTCGCCTACCCGCTGGTCGACCTGCGTCGTCTGGGTCTGGGCGTGCGCGAGTTCGTCCACTGCGTCGAGCAGGCCATCATCGACACTCTGGAACACTGGAACATCCTGGCCGAGCGCCGCGAGGGCGCGCCCGGCGTATACGTCGCCGGGGCCAAGGTCGGGGCCCTGGGCCTGCGCGTGCGCCACGGCTGTACCTTCCACGGTCTGGCCCTCAACGTGGCCATGGACCTGGAGCCGTTCCAGCGCATCAACCCCTGCGGTTATAAGGGTTTGGCGGTGACGCAGGTGCTAGACTTGGGCGGTCCGTCGGCGCTGGCGGACGTCGAATCCGAGCTCGTGGCGCAGCTGTCGCGCCAGTTCGGCTTGGACGCCCGTCCGGCCCCCGCCCACCTTCCCCCCATCGCGCCGGAAACGGCTGCCGCCGCTGGCTGAGCGAGCGTCCATGCAACCCACCGCCCCCAAGACCATTCCCCTCGTCGTCGTCGGCGCCGCGGAGGCGTCGGGCGACACCGCCCTGCCCCCCGGGGCGCGCCAGGTCGGCGAGGACAAGATCGCGCGCAACCGTGCCCAGTTCGACCCTGCGCCCACGCTGCGCAAGCCAAGCTGGATCCGCGTGCGCATCCCGCCCGGCAATGCGGTGGCCAAGCTCAAGGCCAAGCTGCGCGAGAACCGCCTCGTCACGGTGTGTGAGGAGGCCTCCTGCCCGAACATCCACGAGTGCTTCGGCAAGGGCACGGCCACCTTCATGATCCTGGGTGAGGTGTGCACCCGCCGCTGCAGCTTCTGCGACGTGGCCCACGGCCGGCCCAAGCCGCCGGACGCCGACGAGCCGCGCCACCTCGCCGAGACCATCCGCGACATGGGCCTGCGCTACGTGGTGATCACATCGGTCGATCGCGACGACCTGCGCGACGGTGGCGCCCAGCACTTCGTCGACTGCATCCGTGAAGTGCGCGCCCTCAGCCCCGACATCCGCATCGAGATCCTCACGCCGGACTTCCGCGGCAAGGGGCGCATGGAGCGCGCGCTGGAACTCCTCGCCCTGCAGCCGCCGGACGTGTTCAACCACAATCTGGAAACCGTGCGCGAGCTGTACCGCGAGGTCCGCCCCGGCGCCGACTACGACTGGTCGCTGCAGCTGCTGGCGCGCTTCAAGGCGCAGCACCCGGAGGTACCGACCAAGTCGGGCATCATGCTGGGGCTGGGCGAGACCTTCGCCCAGGTCGAGGGCGCATTGAACGATTTGCGCGCCCACGCGGTCGACATGGTGACCATCGGCCAGTACCTGCAGCCCACGCCGCATCATCATCCGGTGCTGCGCTACTGGACGCCGGAGGAATTCAAGGCGCTGGAGGAACTGGGCTACCGCCTGGGCTTCCAGCACGTGGCATCGGGACCGCTGGTGCGGTCCTCCTACCACGCCGACGAGATGGCCCACGCCGCGGGCTACGTCGGCGCGGCCTGAGCCGAACGCATTGCCGGAGAGATACATGCGCAAGTCCCTGCCCCTCCTCGTCCTGCTGGCCATCGCCGGCGCCGCGGGTGCCAAGCCGGCCGACCCCGCCGGCGCATCCGTGCTGCTCAAGCCGACCGAGCAGCAGGCCCAGGCGGCCACCTGGGCGGCGCGTTTCCTCACGCGCTTTCACTACAAGGCGGTGCCGCTGGACGACGCCATGTCGGAGAAGATCTTCGACACGTATTTCCAGAACCTCGACGGCGACCGCCTGTTCTTCCTGCAGTCCGACCTCGACCGTTTCGCCGGCGCGCGCACCACGCTGGACGACGCCATCCTAGACAAGGACCTGTCGGTTCCCTTCGCCATCTTCAACCTGTACGAGCAGCGCGTGGCCGAGCGCACCGCCTACTCGCGCGAGCTGCTGAAGAAGGACCTGGATTTCTCCAAGGACGAGTCCTACAACTACGACCGCGAGAAGGCCACCTGGGCCAAGACTCCGGCCGAGCTGGACGACCTGTGGCGCAAGCGCGTGAAAAACGATTGGCTGCGCCTGAAGCTCGCCGGCAAGAAGGACGACGAGATCCGCAAGACCCTGGACAAGCGCTACGCCACCTATGCCGACCGCGTGCGGCAGATCAACAGCGAAGACGCATTCCAGACCTTCATGAACGCCTACGCGACGGCGATCGAGCCGCACACCAACTACCTCGGTCCGCGCGCCAGCGAGAATTTCGACATCGCCATGCGCCTGTCGCTGGAAGGCATCGGCGCGGTGCTGCAGCGCGACGACGAGTACACGGCGATCCGCGAGATCGTGCCCGGTGGTCCGGCATCGTTGTCGGGCAAGCTCAAGGTCGGCGACCGCATCGTCGGCGTCGGCCAGGGGGCCAATGGCCCGATCACCGACGTCATCGGCTGGCGCCTGGACGACGTGGTCGACATGATCCGCGGCCAGAAGGACACGGTCGTGCGGCTGGAAGTGCTGCCCGCCGACAGCGGCCCCGACGGCAAGCACGAGCTGCTCTCGCTGGTGCGCAAGAAGGTCAGCATCGAGGAGCAGGCGGCGAAGAAGTCGGTGATCGAACTGCCCGACGGCAACGCCACGCGCCGCATCGGCGTGATCTCCCTGCCCACCTTCTATCAGGACTTCGACGCGCGGCGCCGCGGTGAGCGTGACTACAAGAGCGCCACGCGCGACGTGGCCAAGCTGTTGACGGAACTCAAGTCCGACAAGGTCGACGGTGTGCTGGTGGACCTGCGCAACAACGGCGGCGGCTCGCTCACGGAGGCCACCGAACTCACCGGCCTGTTCATCGATCAGGGCCCGGTGGTGCAGGTGCGCAACGCCCAGGGCAAGATCGAGGACGAGCGCGACACGCAGCCCGGCATGGCCTGGGACGGCCCGCTCGCCGTGCTGGTGAACCGCGGCTCGGCCTCCGCCTCGGAGATCTTTGCCGCTGCCATCCAGGACTACGGCCGCGGCCTCATCATCGGCGAGCCCACCTTCGGCAAGGGCACGGTGCAGAACCTGGTCGATCTCGACGCGGTGACGCAGCAGGAGAAGCCGATCTTCGGCGAGCTGAAGATGACCATCGCGCAGTTCTTCCGCGCCAACGGCGGCAGCACCCAGCTGCGCGGCGTGACCCCGGACATCGCCTTCCCCAGTGGTGGCGAGGCGAAGGATTTCGGCGAATCGACCTACCCCAACGCCCTGCCCTGGACTTCCATCCCGGCGGCCGACGGCTTCCGCCCGGTGGCCGACCTCAAGGGCGTGATCCCGCTGCTGATCACGCGCCACGAGGCGCGCGTGGAGAAGGACCGCGACTGGCAGTACCTCAGCGAGGACCTGGCCGAGTACCGCAAGCTGCGCGAGGAAAAGACCGTCTCGCTCAGCGAGGAGGTGCGGCGCAGGGAGCGCGATGCGCAGGAGGCGCGGCGCAAGGCGCGCGAGGTGGCGCAGGAACAACGGCTTGATCCCGCCACAAATGGCACGCAACGCGCCCTGGCAGATGCCAAGGACGCCAAGTCCGCTCGTCGTGTGGAGACCAACGCAACTGCCCAGGCGGCCACAGCAGCCGGCCCCAGCGACGACGGCCTGACCCCTGACGAGCGCGGCCTGAAGGCCGAGCTGGCGCGCGAGCAGGAGGCCAAGCAGAAGAAGGACGTGGTCCTGCAGGAGGCCGCGCGCATCCTCGGCGATGAAGTGGAACTCATCCGTGCCGATACCAAGCTGGCGCAGAGCGTGCTGCCGCACCGCAGCGGCGACGGCGTGGACTGACGCCCCGCAGCGGGCGCCGATACCCGGAGCGCCCACAGACCTCGAACGACCCCGGCCATCGGCCGGGGTCTGCGTTTTGACGCAACCCAGAAGACAGGCCGAAACCTGCGTTCAGCGCGTGCGTCGCGGCGGCGGGGGCGGCGGCGCGACGCCTTCATCGCCTGCGCGGCGGTGCGGCTGGCCGTCGATCCAGCCCGGATCCGTCTCCTGCGCCCTGCGCTCTTCCTCGGTGGGCTCCATGGCAAGACCACCATCCTCGGCGCCCTGCTCGCCGGCGACGGGCCCGCTCAGACGCAGGCGCAGGGACAGATCGGTGCGCGAGTCGGCGTGCTGCAGGGCTTCTTCCTGGCTGATCTTGCCCGCCCGCACCATGCGGAACAGAGATTCGTCAAACGTCTGCATGCCGCGGCTCACGCCCTGCTTCATCGCTTCCTTGAGCTGGCCGATCTCGCCCTTCAGGATCAGGTCGGACACATACGGCGTCTGCAGCAGGATTTCGACCGCCGGGACGCGGCGGCCGTCAAGGCCGCGCAGCAGGCGCTGGCTCACCACGGCCTTGAGGTTCATCGACAGATCCACCAGGAGCTGGTGACGGGCGTCGTCGGGGAAGAAGTTGATGATGCGATCGAGGGTCTGGTTGGCGTTGTTGGCGTGCAGCGTGGACAGGCACAGGTGACCGGTTTCGGCATAGGCGATGGCGTGCTGCATGGTCTCGCGGTCGCGGATCTCGCCGATCATGATCACGTCGGGCGCCTCGCGCATGGCGTTCTTGAGGGCGTTGGCGTAGGACAGGGTATCCAGGCCGACTTCACGCTGGTCGACGATCGAGCGGCGGTGCTGGTGCAGATACTCAATCGGGTCCTCGATGGTGAGGATGTGGCCGGTGCGCTCGCGATTGCGCTTGTCGATCATGGCCGCCAGCGTGGTCGACTTGCCCGAACCGGTGGAGCCCACCACCAGCACCAGACCGCGCGGCAGCAGCACGAGGTCGCCGAGCACGGGCGGCAGGTTCAGCGCGGCCAGGCTGGGGATCTGGCTGCTGAGGTAGCGGATGGCGATGCCGACCTCGCCGCGCTGGCGATACACGTTCACACGGAAGCGGCCGATCTCCGGCGGCGCCAGCGCAAGATTCATTTCCAGGGTCTGTTCGAACTCCCGCTGCTGACGTTCGCTCATGATGGCGGTCGCCAGGGCCTGCACACTCGCGGCGTCCAGCGGCGGCAGCGGCAGCGGTTCGGTTTCCCCTTCGATCTTCAGTGCGGGCGGCGCGCCGACGCTGAGGAACAGGTCGGACGCGCGGCGCTGGGCCATCAGGCGCAGGTAGTCGATCAATTGCACGGCGCACTCCCGCGGGGATGGGACCAGACTAGCGCCTGCGCGTCGATGCGCAAGCGATGGTGATCAAGTGCGGAGCGGTCAGGCCGCGGCGTAGCGTTGGTGCAGGAACTCGAAATAGGCGCGCAGCCCCTGCGCTTCGCCGCCGCGGGGGCGCCCCGGCTTGTCGCCATCGTTCCAGGCGTAGACGTCCAGGTGCAGCCAGGGCACCGTCTCGGGCACGAAGCGCTCCAGGTACAGGGCCGCGGTGATCGCGCCGGCGTGGCGCGAGGCGCCGGCATTGGCCAGGTCAGCGACGGCGGACTCCAGCAGGGTGAGGTAGGGGCGCCACAGCGGCAGGCGCCACAGCGGATCCTGCGTGTCCCGGCCCGCCGCCAGGAGCTGCTCGGCGACGTCGTCACGGTTGGCGAACAGTGCCGGCAGGTCCGGCCCCAGCGCGATGCGCGCGGCGCCGGTTAGCGTGGCGAAGTCCAGCAGCAGGTCGGGCTTGCCCTCGACGCCATAGGCCAACGCATCGCACAGGATCAGGCGGCCCTCGGCGTCGGTGTTGTCGATCTCCACGCTGAGCCCGCCGCGGGTACGGATCACCTCGCCGGGCCGGAATGCATTGCCGGCGATCGCGTTCTCCACGGCCGGGATCAGCAGGGTCAGGCGCACGGGCAGGCGGGCCTGCATGACCAGGCCGGCGAGGGCAATGGCGTGGGCCGCGCCGCCCATGTCCTTCTTCATGTTGCGCATGCCGTCGGCGGCCTTGATGTCGAGGCCGCCGCTGTCGAAGCACACACCCTTGCCGACGATGACCAGATGCGGCCCGCGCTTGCCCCAGCTCAGCTCGGCCAGGCGCGGTGCCCGGTGGCTGGCACGACCCACTGCGTGGATGGTGGGAAAGTTGGCCTTGAGCAGGGCGTCGCCCACCCACTCGCGGTAACGGCCGCCGTGTCGCTCGGCCAGATCCTGCACGGCGGCGCACAGTTCAGCCGGTCCGAGGTCTTCCGTCGGCGTGTTCACCAGGTCGCGCACCTGCTGCACCGCGCCCAGGCGCGGCGCCAGCGCCTTGAGCACCTCCGGCGCGACGGCCAGGCGCGCAGGAGCGCGTCGCGCCGTCTTGTAGCGCGTGAACTGGTAGCTGCCCAGAGCCCACCCCAGCGCCACGCGCTCGGGGTCGAGCGCGATGCCGCGCGCGGCTAGCGCGTAGTCGCCCACCGGCAGCCGCTGCGGCAGGCTGGCCATGGCATAGACGTCGTCGCGCCGCGCGACGCCGACCAGCACCGCCCGCGTGGCGCCGGCCGCGTCCGGCACCGCGCATACCGCGCCGGCGTCGGCGCGGAACTGCTGCGCCTGAGCCCAGGATTCGGCGCGGCGCCCCAGCGACTTCAGGGTGGCTTCAAGGCTCGCCGTATCGACCGCGATGAGGTCGACGGCCTGCGGTGCGCGACGAAGGTCGATCAGTCCTTGCATGGTTGAACTCCTTGGATTCGGGGCAGCGCCGAGGGCGTACCCGGGGACTCAGCAAGAGGCGTGCCGGGCTTCCTCAGGCGGCCACTGGCGCCAGCAGGCGTTCGGCCAGCGTCACGAGGTCGGTGACGATCAGATCGGGCGCTTCGCCGCCGGGCCAGGGATCGCCGCGACGATTGATCCAGGCCGTGCGCAGGCCGGCGGCGCGCGCCCCCTGCACGTCGAGCAGCGGATCGTCGCCGACGTGCAGCACCTGGGACGGCGCCAGGCCCAGTCGCGCACAGGCATGATGGAAGATCGCCGGATCGGGTTTGGCCACGCCCACCTCGCGCGCGGCGACATGGTGGCTGAAGTGGCCGTGCAGACCCACGCGCTGCAGGTCGGCATTGCCGTTGGTCAGGCTCACGAGGGGAAAACGCCCGCCCAACCGCTGCAGCGCGGGCAGCGTATCGGCATAGCACTCCACCTCATTGCGCGCGACGAAATAGGCCTCGAAGGCGCGCTCGACGTGCTCGTCGTCATAGCCGTGGGGCGCCAGCGCCGCGCGCAGGCTGAGCTTGCGCTGCGCAGTGAAGTCGTGGGCGAGGTGGGGATGCTCGGCCGAGATGCGGTCGCGCAAGGCACGCATGGCCGGCACCGGATAGGCCCGTGCCACGTCGGGACAATGCGCGCGCAGCCAGGCGTCCAGGCGCTGCTCGGCGCGCACGATGGCCGGTTCGATCGGCCACAGGGTGTCGTCCAGGTCCAGGCTGACGGCAAGAATGTGCACCGCCGCCCTCACTCGCCGCCGTCGGTCTTGCCGGTCTTCGCGGCCGAGTTGGCCTTCTTCGCCGCCTCGCGGCGCTCGCGCGCTTCGGCCTCGCGCTCCTTGGCGACCTGGGTGGTCGGCGAGGTTGGCGCCACGCGGACCAGGGCCGCCGCCGTGGCCGCCGGCGCCGCGACCGGTGTCTCGCTCACGCGGGACTCGATCAGGGCCAGGCGCTCGCCGTCGCGTTCGCGCAGAGCGGCACCGTCCGTCCAGGGCAGGAGCTGGTGCTTGATGAAGATGTTCTTGGCCGCTGGGGTTTCGAGCCAGGCGATGAACTCCTTGACCTGCGCCGCACGCGGCGCATCGTCGCGCAGTACGAGGTACACCGGCGTGTACAGGGGATAGCTGCCGTTGCCGATGTTGGCCAGGCTGGGTGTCACGCCCTCGATGCTCAGCATCTTGATCTTCTTGTTGTCTGCCGCGCCCGAAAGCGTCGTGGCACCGAGCCCGGCGGGATCCAGGCTGATGGCCTCCTCCAGCTTGCTCGCGTTCAAGTACAGGCGCGGCACCGCCACGCGCTGGTCGCCGTTCTGGAAGACCAGGCTGCGCAGACTGAATTCCACCCCGTCGAGCGGGCCGGCCACCGCGTACATGTTCACCGCGGCGTCGCGCCCGCCGAGTTCCTTCCAGTTGGTGGTCTTGCCGTAGTACAGGCGCCATACGTCCTTGAGACCGAGGTTGTTCACCGGATTGCCCGGATAGGTCACCAGCACCAGGGCCTCCCAGGCCACCGGCACGAAGGTCAGCGTGGCTTCCTCCTCGCGCTTGGCATAGGCCGGGCGCGCGCTGCCGGCGAAGTCGGCCGTGCCGGCATTGACCGCGTCCAGCCCCGACAGGGTGCTGAAGGGATTGATGGACAGCTTGGTCTTCCTGTCGCGCTCGTACTGCCGGGCGAGGTCCTGCATGAAGCCGCGCGCCGTGGCGATGTCGCCGCGCCACACCAGCGGGCCGGTGGGCGCCGGCAGGGCAGCCCTGGGCGGCGGCACGACGGACGCCGGGGCGGCTGCGGCCGGCGGCGGCGCCGGATCCTTCTTGCCCGCAGCCAGCAGGGCGGGGGCAAGGCTCAGGGCCAGGCCCATGGCGGCAAGTCGCAGGCTGAGCAATCGAAGCTGGTTCACGGCAGGCACGCGTGGCGGAAAGATCGCTGCAAACGATAGCACGCGATGCCGATCGAACCGCCGCATGGAACCGGCAACAGGCCGGCGTCCGCTACTGCGCCTGCACCAGAAAGGCGTTGCGGCCGCGCACCACAGTGAGCAGCAGCTGGCGCGGCCGACGCTGGGTCAGCAGTGCGCGCAGGTCCTTGAGATCGCGCAACTCGACCTGGTTCACCGCCACGACCACATCGCCGGCACGCAGGCCGTTGGCCTCGGCGCGGCTGCCGGCGGCCACGCGGGCGATGCTCGCGCCGCCCAGGCCCTGCTGGCGCTGGCGCTCGCCGAGGTCCACGAATGCGGCTCCGGCCAGACGCGGATCGAGTCCCTGGCCGTCGGCCGTGGCCAGCTCCTGGGCCGCGAGGCTGGCGCTGACCATTTCGACCTTGCCATCGCGCAGGAGCTTGAGCTTCACCTCGCTGCCCACGGGCAGCAGGCCCTCGGCGTTGTGCAGGTCGGCCTCGTCGCTTACGGAGGTGTCGTTCAAGGCCAGCACCACATCGCCAGGCTTCAGTCCGGCGCGGTCGGCGGGCGAATCGGCCTGCACGCGCGTGACCACGGCGCCCTTGCCTGGCGCCGTGCCCAGCATCTCGGCGATCTCGGGGGTGAGGTCCTGGGTTTCCACGCCCAGCGAGCCGCGCTTGACGGTGCCGCTCCTGACCAGCTGGCGCATGACGTTGCCGGCGAGGTTGCTGGGGATGGCGAAACCGATGCCGACGTTGCCGCCGGAGGGGCTGAAGATCGCCGAATTGATGCCGACCAGCTCGCCGCGCAGGTTCACCAACGCGCCGCCGGAATTGCCGGGATTGATGGATGCATCGGTCTGGATGAAATTCTGGTAGCCCAGACCCTTGAGCCCGGTGCGCCCCAGGGCCGAGACGATGCCGGAAGTGACCGTCTGGCCCAGGCCGAAGGGGTTGCCGACGGCCACGACGAAGTCGCCCACGCGCAGTTGGGCCGAGTCGGCCACCGCCAGTGCGGTGAGGTTCTGCGCAGGGATCTGGATCACGGCCACGTCGGTATCGGGATCGGTGCCCACCACACTGGCCTTGAGCGTGCGCCCGTCGTGCAAGGTCACGCTGATGTCGTCCGCCCCCTGCACGACGTGGTTATTGGTGAGGACATAGCCCTTGGACACGTCGACGATCACGCCGGAACCCAGCGACTGTTCCACCCGCTCGCGCGGCAGGTTGGGCACGCCGAAGAAGCGGCGAAAGAAGGGATCGTCCAGCAGCGGATCGGTCGCCACGCGCACATGAGTCTTGGAGGAGATGTTGACCACCGCCGGCGTCACCCGCTCCAGCATCGGCGCCAGCGAAGGCAGCGCCTGGCCGTCCACGACCGCCGGCAGAGCGGCCTGCGCGGCCTGCGGGGGCGACAACAGGGATACGGCGCCGGCGCCGGCGAGGAAGGCCACGGCGAGGGCTGCGGCAAAGCGGGAAAAGCGGGGCATGCGGTCGCTCCTGCGGGTGATTCGACCTCCCACTGACCGCGAATCGGCGCCAGGGTTTCCGCCCGGGTGGACTCCCGGCCGCCGGCAACCGGCGCTCACGGCGTTGACTTCGACGGTGCCGAGGCGTAGCGTCAGTGCCCGCTCGCAATCACAAGATGTTGTGCTCGACGCGGAGGGCCTAACCCAATCCTTGGGTTCGTGTGGAGCATGAACCTGGGCAGTGGGGACGGCGTGACAGCACCCCTGAGGCTGGCATTGGCAGCGGTTTTGCGGCCGGAGTCCTGGCTCCGGCGGTCTTGCCGTCGCCGCGCGTTCCCCCGGTTCCGGCGGACATCGGCGTGACACGGGCGTCCCCAGCACAGACCAGTACAAGGACCCGGGAGGACGAGGATCAAATGAGTACGGTGCGACTGGAAGAACTCGCCCGGGGTGCAGTGACGATTCCGCTGCAGCCGGCTTCCTACGACATCTGGGACAAGAAGTACCGCCTGAAGACCAAGCGCGGCGAAATCGTCGATGCGACGATCGACCACACCTACCAGCGCATCGCGCGCGCCCTGGCCGGGGTCGAGGCCACGCCGGAGAAGCAGAAGTACTGGTACGAGCGCTTCGTGTGGGCGCTGCGTCGCGGCGCCATCCCGGCCGGCCGCGTGACGTCCAACGCGGGCGCACAGGAACACAAGCCCGCTACCAGCACGATCAACTGCACGGTATCCGGCACCATCGAGGACTCGATGGACGGCATCCTGCAGAAGGTGCACGAGGCAGGCCTGACCCTGAAGGCCGGCTGCGGCATCGGCTATGAGTTCTCCACGCTGCGTCCGCGAGGTGCCTTCGTCGCGGGTGCCGGCGCCTACACATCTGGCCCGATGTCCTTCATGGACATCTTCGACAAGATGTGTTTCACGGTGTCGTCCGCCGGCGGCCGCCGCGGCGCCCAGATGGGGACCTTCGACGTGTCCCATCCTGACGTGAAGGAGTTCATCCGCGCCAAGCGCGAAGACGGGCGCCTGCGCCAGTTCAACCTGTCCCTGCTCATCACCGACGGCTTCATGCAGGCCGTACACGACGATGCCGACTGGCCGCTGGTGTTCCCGGTCAACGTGAAGGAGCAGGATGACATTGACCTGGCCGACGAAGGCCTCGTGGTCTGGCGCGAGTGGCCGCTGAGCCGGAACTATGTCGTGCGGGACGACGGTCTGGTGGCATGCAAGATCTACGGCCATATCAAGGCCCGCCACCTGTGGGACATGATCATGGTCTCGACGTACGACTTCGCCGAGCCAGGATTCATCCTCATCGACCGCGTCAACGAGATGAACAATAACTGGTGGTGCGAGAACATCCGTGCCACCAACCCCTGCGGCGAACAGCCGCTACCGCCCTACGGCTCCTGCCTGCTCGGGTCGATCAACCTGACCGTGTTCGTGCGCGATCCCTTCGGTCCCAAGGCGCGTTTCGATTGGGAGGAGTACAAGGAAGTCGTGCGCGTCTTCACGCGCATGCTCGACAACGTGGTGGAAATCAACGGTCTGCCGCTGGAGCAGCAGCGCGGCGAGATCCTGCGCAAGCGCCGCCACGGCATGGGCTTCCTTGGTCTCGGCTCCACCCTGACCATGCTCAAGATGCGCTATGGCTCGAAGGAATCGTGCGAATTCACCGAGCAGGTGGCGCGCGACATGGCGGTGGCAGGCTGGGAGGTGGGTCTGTCCCTGGCAAGGGAGAAGGGGCCCGCTCCGATCATGGAGGAGACCTTCCCCGTCACCGGCGACATGCTGCGCAAGCGCCCGGAGATGGCCGCCGATGGCTACAAGGTGGGCGACCGGGTGACCGGTCGCATCCTGCACGCGCGCTACAGCCGCTACATGCAGCGCGTCGCCGAGGTTGCGCCCGAGCTGGTGGCCGAACTGGCCGAGGTGGGCGCGCGCTTCACCCACCACAGCTCGATCGCGCCGACCGGGACGATTTCCCTGTCGCTGGCCAACAACGCCAGCAACGGCATTGAGCCTTCCTTCGCGCACCACTACGCCCGCAACGTCATTCGCGAGGGGCGCAAGACGAAGGAGAAGGTCGAGGTGTTCAGCTACGAGCTGTTGGCCTACCGCGAACTGATCAATGCCAAGGCCATGCCGTTCTCCGGCAATCCGGAGGAGAAGCTGCCCGAGTACTTCGTGGCGGCCGACGACATCACGCCCAAGGAACACGTCGATATCCAGGCAGCGGCGCAGAAATGGGTGGACTCGTCCATTTCCAAGACCGCCAACGTGCCCACCGACTACCCCTACGAAGACTTCAAGGACATCTACACCTACGCCCACGCCCAGGGCCTCAAGGGATGCACCACCTTCCGCTTCAATCCGGCCGCGTTCCAGGGCGTGCTGGTGAAGGAAGCAGACTTGGAAAACACCCTCTACCGCTTCGAGCTGGAGGACGGTAGTGTTGTCGAGGCCAAGGGTAACGACGAAATCGAATACGACGGCGAAATCCACACCGCCGCCAATCTGTTCGATGCGCTGAAGGAAGGTTACTACGGCAAATTTTGAACTGTCCCCGATCGAGGAGCCGGAGGTCCGTATGCAAACCGTAGGTGAGCAACTGAGCAACATGCTCGAGTCCGCCAAGGAGACCGCGCAGGAGATGGGCGCCGCGGTGGCCGAGAAAACCGAAGCCGCCGTGGCCAGCGTGAGCGCGGCCGCCAGCGACGCCAAGCACGTCGTGGAAAAGAAGGCGACGGCCGTGGTGAAGAAGGCCAAGGCGGTCAGGAAGGCGGCGGCCAAGAAAGTGAAGGCGGTCGTGGCCAAGGCGAAGAAGGCCGTCACCAAGAGCAAGCCCGCTGCGAGGAAGGCGGCGAAGAAGGTCGCCAAGAAGGCCACCGGCAAGGTTGCAAAGAAGGCAGCCCCGAAGAAGGCAGCGAAGAAGCCCGCAGCCAGGAAAGTGGCCAAGCGGCCTGCAGCCAAGAAGGTTGCCAAGAAGGCGGCTCCCAGGAAGGCGGCCAAGAAGGTGGCGAAGAAGGTCGTTGCGCGCCGCGCAGCGCCCAGGAAGGTGGCCAAGAAGGGCGCCCGGCGCCGCTGAGCAATACCAGCCCGCCGTCCGCAGAGACGGCGGTGGCGCGATTGCCGTCGGGGCTGCGGCAGCGCGTAGCCTGGTTCCGTCCCGCAGTGAGTGTTAGCGCGGGGCGGAAGACCCACTGCCAAGAGCGCGGGGAACCGCGTTACAGCCTTGCATTACCTCCGCGCCGGACAATGTGCCGGCGCGGAGTCTCTTTCCCAGCGTCCGGTAGAGGACGAGCAGGTGTCGGGGCGGCCCCGGTCAGCTGCGGACGGCAGGGGCGGGGGCTGGCCGAGGCGCCTTCGGCAAGGGCAGCGGTCGTCAAGCCGGCGTGCGCGCAGCGTCGGGATCAATGCAATATCAGGACACGCACATGACCATCAAGATCGGCAAGAAAATCAAGGGCTACAGCGTCAACAAGCCGGAAGAGAAGGCAACATCGGCGGGAATCGCGCCGGCCGCCCCGGCTACGCTGGACCCGCCCAAGGCCGAGGTCATCCAGATGCACGAACAGATCGAGCGCCCCGAGGTGCTGGTCGGTTCGACGTATAAGATCAAGTCACCGTTGTTCGAGCATTCGCTCTACGTCACGATCAACGACATCGTGTTGAACCAGGGCACGGAACACGAACTGCGCCGGCCGTTCGAGGTGTTCATCAACTCCAAGAACATGGAGCACTTCCAGTGGATCGTGGCGCTGACGCGCATCATGAGCGCCGTGTTCCGCAAGGGTGGTGACGTCACCTTCCTAGTGGAGGAGCTCAAGGCGGTGTTCGATCCCCGCGGGGGCTACTTCAAGGCGGGCGGTGTGTACATGCCCTCGATCGTCGCCGAGCTCGGGGCCGTGATCGAACAGCACCTCAAGAGCATCGGCCTGATGCACGACCCCGACCTCAGCGCGGAGCAGCGTCGCCTGATGGCGGAAAAGCGCGCGGCGTACGAGGGGGGCGGTGCACGGAAGAAGAAGGGCGAGTCGGAAGGCGCTGATTCAAGCTCGCTGCGTCCGTCCGGGGACGCCGCAGGGTTCCCCCCGGGCGCCACGCTGTGCCAGAAGTGCAATGCCGTGGCAACCATCGTCATGGATGGCTGCGCCACGTGCCTGAATTGCGGCTACAGCAAGTGCGGGTGAGATTTTCCAACGCGGCGACGCTGGTGAACCCGCTCGCCCCGGTCGGGCCGCGGCAGCTCAGGTCTTGTCGTAGCACTCCCGCGCCTGCCTAAAGTCGGTGGCGCCGGTGGTGGCGTCGTGATGCAGGGCCAGGCAATCGTCGAGGCGGCGCCGCGGCAAGGAGTCTGCCGGCAGCGTGGCCTTGAGCCGCTCCAAGTCATCGTAGACCTTCAGCTGGCTTTCCACGCACGAATAGAAAGAGGCGAGGCGGTCTAGCCGGAAGCAGTATGGGCCGAGGGCGTTCCTGGCCGCAATTCGTCCCGCTTCGGCCGCCTGTTTCTGCCGCAGCCAGCGCTGGTACGGCGTATCGCTGAGATCGGCCGGGGGGGCGCGAAAGCACGCCTGGCTGGTCCAGTTCCTGCAGCATCGCGGCACTTGTATGTCGCCGCGGCCACAGGCAACGGAAGCATGAAGGCGACGGCGATCAGGGCAGGAAGGCGCATCGCGAGTTCCCGGAAGAAGCGGTGGCCCAACGTAACGCGGAACGGCCGCGTTGGGAAAGGGGCAAAGGGCCGGCAGCGGGGTAGTCGCACACTGGCAATTTTCCGGGTACACTGCGCGCGCTGTGTTTGCCGGGCTCACTGAACAATGGTGACCCGATGCTGCCGATCCAGGACCCGCATCGACCCGCTTCCTCGTAACCCGCACACCAGTGAAACGGCCTTCCCAGTTCGGTAGGGCCTTGTTAGCAGTCAAATTTTTTTCGGAGCAAGTCATGTCGGATCGTCAGATCGGTACCGTCAAGTGGTTCAACGACGCCAAGGGTTTCGGCTTCATCAGCCGTGACAATGGCCCGGACGTTTTCGTCCATTTCCGCGCCATCACTGGCTCGGGCTTCCGCACCTTGGCGGAAGGTCAGAAGGTCAGCTTCAAGGTCGTGCAGGGCCAGAAGGGTCTGCAGGCTGAAGACGTCGTCGCTGCCTAAGTGATCGATGCAACAACGCGCCGGGCAGCCCCGCTGCCCGGCGCGTTTTCGTTTGCGGGATTTGCAAACGCCTTGGCGTGAACAGGCTGGGGGTTTTGTGATCGAACTGGTGGGCTTCGACGGGGACGACACGCTCTGGCACAGCGAGGGCTACTACCAGGCTGCGCACGCGGAGTTCGAGCGGATCGTTGGGCGCTATGTGGATCTTGCCGATGCAGCCCTGCACGACCGGCTCCTGGCCACGGAGCGGCGCAACCTGCGGCTCTTCGGTTACGGCGCCAAGGGCATGACACTTTCCATGCTTGAGGCGGCGATCGAGGCGACGGGGCAGGCGATCTCGGCCGCCGATATGCATCGCATCGTGCACTTGGGCAAGGAGGTCCTGGCACATCCGGTGGAACTACTGCCCGGCATCCGGGAGGCTGTGGCCAGCGTCGCCCGCGAGTATCGCATCGTGCTCATCACCAAGGGTGATCTGTTCCATCAGGAGTCGAAGGTCGCTGCCTGTGGCCTGGCCGATCTCTTCCACCGAATCGAGATCGTATCCGAAAAGGATGCAGCGGCGTATCGACGAGTACTGATAGAATGCGGGATCGAGGCCGGGCAATTCGCCATGGTGGGCAACTCCCTGCGCTCCGACATTGCTCCCGTCGTCCGCTTGGGCGGCTACGGCATCCACATGCCCTATGCGGTGACCTGGGCGCATGAGCTCGAGGCGGAGGACACGCCGGATCCGATGCGTGTCCGCAGCGTGACAGACGCCCGCGAGATTCCTGCAGCTGTGCGCTCCCTGGGCCCCAACTGAACGAACTGCCCGACGCCGCCGATCGTGGCGTGCCGGTGCCGCGTCGCCCCGCAGACAGCGGCCCGCCGCCGCCCCGCCCGCAGTCAGTTTCGCTGGACGTCAGGGTCGGCGCGGGACACGGCTCCCTGCGGCGGCACGCAAGCGGCACTGGCTTGCGCGGGTATCTCTGCTAGCTTGCATGCCAATGTCGACCTGCCCAACCGAACCGGGTGCCGGTACGCTGGCTGCCGCACTGTCCGCACAGGGATTCGCCTTCGTGCCCGGACAGATGATGCGCGCCTTGTTGGCACAAGAGCGCGGCCTCGGCGACTGGGACGCGTTTGCCGACAGTTGGAACCGCCTGACGCCTGACGCGTATCTTGCGGCACTGGGCCGGCAGCGGCGGCGCCGCTTCGCGGTCTTCCGCATGGGACCTGAGTCGGCGCCTCGGCGCTTGGAGCATCAGGCGCACTACCAGGCACTCCAGTACAACACGCTGCAGGGGGGGATCGAGCGCTGGTTCGATCCGGTCGAAGCCGATGTGGCCGCGAGCCCGGCGATGGAGTCCCTACTGCGCTTCGGCCATGGCCTGTTCGGATCCCTCGCGGCCACCTGCCGTTCCTCGCGCATCGAGGTGCACCAGTTCCGCATCGAGGCACAGCCAGGTAGCGCCGGCCATCCGACACCGGAAGGAGTTCATCGCGATGGCGTCGACTTCGTGCTGGTGTTGATGATTCGCCGTCACAACATCGCCAGCGGCACGACCACCATTCACGCACCCGACGGCAGCCGACTCGGCGCATTCACCCTGGCGACTCCGCTCGACGCTGCCCTCGTCGACGATCGACGCGTGCACCATGGCGTCACCCCTGTGCACGCGATCGTTCCGGGCGAGCCCGCGTATCGAGACGTGCTGGTGCTGACCTTCCGCGGAGAAGCGGGATCTGCGGTGACGTGACCCCGCCGCGGGCAGGTCGCCCTGCGCCTGCGCGGTGAGCAGGGTAGCGCGTATGCCGAAGCGAAAGCCAACGAAGTCCCACAAAGACAAAGGGCCATCCTGAAGGATGGCCCTTTGAAGGGGACCCCTGGCGGTGACCTACTCTCGCATGCGGATGCACACTACCATCGGCGCGGGTGCGTTTCACTTCCGAGTTCGGGAAGGGATCG
>Ga0208826_1001055_pt1 | contig 24835 bp, 10 predicted proteins | sample AD_UKC115_MetaG_FD_184451 | JGI IMG/M metagenome (GOLD analysis project Ga0208826, IMG submission 184451) | Active sludge microbial communities of municipal wastewater-treating anaerobic digesters from Hong Kong - AD_UKC115_MetaG (SPAdes)... | ecosystem: Engineered > Bioreactor > Anaerobic >...
AATCCAGATTTACATTAATCCTGTCTGAAAGGTAGTATGGATAAAGCCCTGTCCGAATGGTAAGGGTATGAGCCGTCTGGTTAAAATGAAATTTACGGTCTGTATCCAACGTAATGCTGTTGAAATTATCTTTCAAATGCTGGTAATAATGCGATTGATTAAAACCACTGGAACTGTTTGGCAAATAAATAAAGGAATAGGCGTTCCATATATATTGGGCCGTTCCGGTGGGAACCATGGCTACCCTCCAATAGTAAACGGTACTGTCAGTATAAGGGATATTAGTAGGACTAAACTCAACAATTCCTCCCGGCCCTGTTTTATTATAGGTTTTCTTAAATGGCGAATTAAACAAATTGGTGGTATCCACCTCCATCACATAATCTCGTTGGCCACTCAATGGATTGGCTGTATTGGCGTAATACGTAATGTTCGAATTATTTACGATGGAGAAATTATAGGGTGATACCGGCCGGAGCTCATCTTCAAAAATGTAAAACTCCTTGGTAAGAGAGTTATTTGTTTCGTAAGTTTCATCCACCCTGTTTCCTTCATCAAGGGTGATGACGAGCTTGTTTAACCCTTTATCAGTAATGGGGTTAATCGGAACATCCAAAATGAGGGAATCTTCATATTTAATTCCCGGGCGAAGTTCCCGGTAAAGTACGTGTACCGAATCGTTAGGCAACCTGCGTTCAACCGAAACCCAAATAGAATCATTGGTTGCCTTACCAATATTATCCATTCGGATATCTACATGAAAACTATTGTCTGCAACCGTTATTATGTTGGGAGATATTTTTACTTTACTATCCTCAATGGCATAATCAGGCTTTGCAAAATAATTAATCTTAAGGGCCGGGTCTCCGTGAAGCGTAATTTGCTCCAGGTGAATCCGCATGAAGTAATTGATGTTCACATTGGCACCATCAAGCTGGGCATGCACCTGCTTCAATTGGTTGCCAACCGAATTGCCATACATAGTTTTAGAGAACGCAGTATAAAATGCCGAATTAAAGAAATCAAGGAAGGTGGGTATTCCAAAATGAGTATCCGCAAGAAATCCGATGCTTCCCCGCTGGTTCGCCAATACATACTTTTCGGAAAGGGAGAGGTTTCCGTTAAGACGAAGGGGATCGAAAATATAAAAATTACCTGCGCTGCAACCACTTACATTAAAGAAAGGATACTTTCCCGCGTTATTGTAAATCTGCGGGTCGCTCAAATTAAACTCAAATGTACTCGCAGAAGAGTGTCCAAAATAACCAATGAAACCAAGGCCTTGATCGAAAAGATATTCGATTCGGTCGCTGGCAGCCTGTTGCACGGCATTACTGGAAGTTTTGGTAAAGGTTTCCACATTTCCACCCAGCAGGGTATCCTGGTAAATATTTCTGTACCCATTCATATAGGCCTGGAATTGGAAGCTTTCATCATTGTTCTTTCCTCCGGCTACATGGATAGCCTTCTTCATCCATAATTTATCATCAATACTTGAAGAAGGAGAAGCCTGCACTTGTTCGTATTGCTGAATCTTGGTAAGATAATTACTAATCTCCAACCCATTAACCACACTCAGCCTGCCGATAGGAATAACAGGGAGGCTTTGGCCTGGCAGGGATGCCAATAACATATCAGATGCCGGCCAGCCAAAGGTGGGAACAAAATTCTCCTGTGCCGCAATGGGACTTGTTTCGTGGGCCTTCTGCTCCATATAATTCAACCCTCTGCCAATGATGAAACAATACTTAGGCGAAACAGAAAAATTTGCACTGGCCCACAATAGGAAACTTCGGATAGATGCCGGATGAAATTTAATTCCAAAACCAAACTGATCTGTCAATTCGTTGATGTCGTAAACCTTCGCATTATAACTGCCACCCGCAACCGAAGCCCGGTATGCACGATATTGATCCACAAAATTATTCCCGTTACCATCATTAAATAATGCCGGGTGGCTGATGATAATATAATCTGCCTGCTGGTTATTTCCCAGGTAATTCACAAAATTGCGTTGCGTAGCTGAAGTGATATTATAAATATTGGCGGTTTCTTCATTCACCAGCATCATGTTTCGAGTTTGGGTGGAGGGAGGTAATACAAATTTTACCTGTCCGCCTCCACCAGAAATATCACCCACGTACCGGGCGCCGGATGTATAATCAAAAAGTACAGGAGGAACAGATCCATACCCTGCATTATCGATTACAAGATAATTGCCGGTGGCAGAAGGCGCTAGGGAAAATTCTACATTTTTCTCTCCATTAAAGTTGAATGTTGATGGATAGGTTATATCAAAATGCGCAACTACAAATCGATCGGTGGACTCGGAAGAAGTATTTTTAAAATACACCGGTAAATAGCCGGGGTTTTGCAATAAAGAGAGAGGTTGATTTTCGCGGGAAACATGAATGCTGTTAAAATAATTCATGATGCTATCATAAATGATATTCTGGAACAGTTTAATCTGCACATTCCGGGAGTTGGGTGCATTCCCCGAAACGGTTGCATGAAAGGAAACACTATTTGCCGGTCCGGCTGTGTACACATTCAATCCAAAAAGTTCCTTCACCTGATCGCAGCAGGGTGCCGTATCCCAGGATGTGTATCCTTCCCCTTCATCGTAGCTTGAAGAAAAAACATATTCTCCAATTACTTCCGCCCTGCCCCGGTTAATTTGGTTGCGATAATCCACATTTATGGTCCGCATATAATAAGCATCAGGCACCATGGAACCGGGGTTTCCATTGGCAGCAGCCACAAATCGGAGATTGCCCCCTGCCGGATTCACGGTAAGAAAATAGGCTACAGTATCTGTTTCAAGACTATACCGGTCGGAAAGTTGATAGGATGGATCGCGATATAATTCCTTATCGGGTTTGCCATCATTTGCTTTACCCCAAAACTCAATAAAATCGGAAGGGCCAAAAGTTGCATTACTTACGGAAGTGAAAAGGCGCACTTCCTTACCATTACGCCACAACTGAAAATGATCGGCGTTTACTCCGGAAAGCCCCAGGTTGGAAAGAGTGGCTTGCGGGATCCGGCAAAGTGTATCCTTTCCCAGGTAAAACTTATAATAGGCTTTGTTGTAATCAATCCAACTGTTATTATACTGTGCTTTGACGGTATAGCCAGAAACAAGGAGTAAAAGCAGGAATATGCGTTTCATCTGCAGCAGATTGGTTGTTAGTTATTTTCTTCTTTGTGTTTTCCAAAATTAACCCTCAGCGAAAAAATATGGGTAAACAATGGATTACTCTGGTTGGCCAGGTTGGTAAAAGCATAATCCAGCATCACATTCTGAATCTTAAACCCGGCGCCAACACTGGGCTGATAAATCCAAACTTTCTTCTGATTTAGGGTATCCCCATCGGCAAGTGCCCGTTGAAAATTGGTAATCCCACCCCTTACAAAAAACACATCCTTGATGGATGCCTCCAGCCCAATGTGCGGGTCGGCACTTAAGGCCGATGAACTTAAAATAGTATTCCGTTTCCCATCGAAAGTAAGATCCAGATTTGCTTCGGCAAGGAGTTTTACCGAATTGCTGATATGGAAATTATATCCGCCTCCAATTACCAGCCGGGGTGAGGTAAGTTCGGTGGAGCGCACCGGGATGTCATTTTTGGTGAGATAAAGTACTTCCTTTTCTCTATCCGTAAATTTAAACTTCCAGGCATTAAAAGTGGTGGTTACATCTCTGGCAACCACGCCAAAATTCCACCTATCACCATGCATTTGCAGCCCGGCATCAAATCCAAATCCCCATGCAGTAGCAAATTTTCCTACTTTTCTGTAAATCACTTTGGCATTAATGCCAAAGCTGATCGTTTTACTTTCCGTTTCTTTCAACTTTTGAGCAAATGAAACCAGGAAAGCGTAATCGGCTGAAGAAAAGGTAGTGATATTGTTGTAATTGATGCTGCCATCCGGCTCAACCAGGAATAGCGTATTCGGAATATCATCCACCGCAAACCGTAACAGCGAAAAGCCCAGGGTTCGTTTGTTTTCCTGAACAGGAACTGCAACGGAGGCATAATCGTACTTTGCAATTCCGGCAAAATATTCGGCGTGCATTATTCCGGCATTGGGATGGTCTTTCACCCCGGTAAGACCGGCAGGGTTCCAGTACCCGGCCGTGGCATCGTTGGCAGAAGCCACCTGGGCATTACCCATTGCCAGGCCACGAGCGCCGGCGCCAATATTCAAAAATTCATTGGAATACTTCCTGAACTGAGCGAAGCAGGATGCAGGAATCAGGAAAAGCAGAATTAGGGTTACTGCCTGGTTTCGATTCATAGTAAGATAGATTAATTGTAACAGTCTTTCATGCTACTTTACTGTAACGACGGTTTCTGTCACAAATTGTGGGGTCAGAGTACCTAAAAATACAGGATTTAAAACAAAATAGCCTTTTCCAATCACTAAATTAATTCCAGCCTGCCTTTATAAATTTGTGACAATCACCCCATTTCATACCCGATAACTCCTTATTTGCCAGTTACCTGTAAAATAAACCCGGCCTTAACTTTCAACGATGCCCCATCATAAAGATTGAATGTATGGCAGGTTGCATTGGCACTAACTACCGGCTGAAAATTAGTTCCTGATTTAACAATAACATCCGTGTTAGCATCTGGTATTGCCCCGCAACTCCAGTTGGCCGGCGTGTGCCAGTTGGAAGAAGTCCCACCCAGCCAGACCGAGGTAAAGCGCAGTTCAAAGGGCTGGCTATAAAGAATTTCATTGGCATTTGAAGATATACAACGGTAAAGGGTACCCGCCATGGCTGCAGAAGGTGCATTGATATGAAGTGTTTCAGATGTTACACCCGAATAATTTCCTCCGTTCGGAAGGTTCGTATATCCTGCTCCCTGATTTATCTGCCATTGATAACTGTTACCCGGTATGTTTTCAACGGAAAACTGAACATTATTTCCAGCGCATCCCTGCTGAATCACATACACGGGTATTTGCAAAATATTATTAAAATGAAACTGTTCTGGTTGGGCATTATCGGGATTAACTTCCAGCTTCAACTGATTCATTCCCTGCCTTCCTGCCATGGGTATCACATAAGAAATGATAACTGTATCGCCGGCAACAAGGGGTTTTAACCTGGCACCAGATTGAAGATTCTCAAATACCAAATCGCCGGCACCGCTGAGCGATTTAAGAGTGAGCCTGACCGTTATACTGTCAAAATCCACATCGGAAACATTTTTGAATGCCACCTTAAAATAGAGGCTGTCGGAACTATATAAAGTATCCCTGCTCTGGAATAAATGATTTGGCGCAATGGCCCCTTCCGGGTAATTATCAGTGGTGAGCATCCAGTATTTTAACTGGTAGGGCACGGCATTCAATGAATCATTGGTATTCATCACAATCCGGATCTTTGGATAAACCGTTGCACTGAGAAAGGACATACTCGTATCCCTGCTTGCCCTTACTGTTTTAACCAGGTTCACATTTTGTTCATTATCGATCCCATATAAATCGAAACTTACTTTGGCAGAGGAGGTAAGGGGATCGGCTTTCCATTTAAACCGTTTCCATTGTTTTGCAGGACCGAGATCCGGGGAGGTAATAGTGCCCAATACGGCTTTTCCGGGAATCATAAAAGTATCTGAAATATGGATATTGGCGGCACTGCCCACATCTTGCCGAACCGGGAAATTTAACGTATCCCCTTTCCGGAAGAAAAATAAGAAGGGCTTATTGCTGGTGAAGGAATCAATTTGGTGCAATCCCATCTGGTGGAATTTATGCCATAACGATTTTCCACTTCCCAGCAAAGCCGTATCAGCTTTCCAGGAATCAATAAAGGAAGTATTGCTGTTCTTTCCCAGGTTGGTGACGGATACATAATAGCCATTGGGGATACTGTCGAAGAAATTCATGGCTGCTTCCCGGGCAGCGGCCACCGGATAATTGAACTCAAAGAAATTCCGGGTATTGTCGGTGGATGAAGAGGTAAGACAAATTTTGGCACTCCCAAAGCGGCCGGAGTTGCTGTTCACATTCCAGTTTTTCCATGGAGTTAAAGAAAGGGGATTGTACACAACAAACTGAAGGCTGTTATACAGGCAACCATACAATTCCACTTTGTCGTTATCAATATTTACATCAATCTGATCGTAGAGATAATAAGGATACAACCCGGTGTTGATCATCAGCCTCCGTGTTTTATCATCAAATTTAAAAATCCTGCTCAGCGTATCGAGTTGCATACTGCTATACTTACTGTCGGTGTGCTGAAAAAACTGCGACTGCGCATATCCGTCAGTTCCAGCATTCCGGATGAAGGTAAAAGAACTGTTTTGCCAAAATGAATTTACCGTTACGGGGGCTACTGTAAGCCGCCAGTAATAAACGGTGCTATCGATAAGAGAATTCCCCGGAATAAATGACAGCACACCACCCGAATCGCTTACTGCCCTGCTGATTTTAAGCGGCGAATTAAAAAAGCGGGTGGTATCCATTTCCATTACATAGGTCTTCTCCTTCATCAGGGGATCGGCGGTAGAACCAAAAAGTGTAAGCCCGGCATCATTACCCACGATAGAATAATTATAAGGAAATACGGGGCGGATTGCATCTTTAATTATTTCAAATACTTTCTCAGCCGTGTTATTCGATTCGGATGATTCCTGAATTTCATTATCCGGATCAATGCTTATCATAATTTTATTGGTGCCGGAAAAAGCAATCGGGTCAATAGGAATGCTAATGGTTTCAATATCTTCATTTCTTGTGGAAGGAATGCGGAGAACCTGAACCAATTCCACGGATTGGTCGGGCAACTGATGCCGGATCATAACACTCATAGAATCACTGATTGCCTTTCCAATATTCAGTATTTTCAGGGTCAGGACGATTGCGGTATCGCCAACCGTTACGGGGGTGGGGTTAATGGAAATAAGAGAATCAGTAATCACATAATCCGGTTTCGAAAAAGGGTTTAACCGGATTGCCGGATCTCCATGCAGGGTGATCTCTTCGGCATGAATCCGCGTGGCATAATCGTTGGGGTTGTTCACCACCAAATACTGAGCCGTACTCCGCATAATACTGCCTAACGCAGACCCATACATGATACTGGATAAATTTTTATTAAAGCGTGAGGTAAAATAATCGAGTTGTTGCGGTAAACCGAAATGCGTATCCGAAATAAATCCTATACTCCCTTTTTGTTCGGCAAATAGGTATTTTTCGCTAAGGGTTCCATTATTAAAAGCACGAAGGGTATCAAAAAGAAACAAATTGCCGGTATTACATCCATTCACCATGATAAGCGGATACTTTCCGGTATTACTGTAATTCTGCGGGTTATCTAAATTAAATTCAAGGGTGTTGGGAGAAGAGTGCCCGAAATAAGTAAGGTAGCTTAACCCTTCGTTAAACAAAGCATCGAGGGAGATATTACTTTCAGAGGCTGTATAAGATCCCGAGTTTCGGTTAAAACTATATACATGGCCACCGAAAAAAGTATCGGATATGGTGTTACGATAGCCCACCATAAAGGAGTTGATTAGGGTAGCCAGCGATGGGTCGGCAATGGCTCCGGTAACCTGAGCCACATTCTTCATCCATCCCTTATTTTGAATTGTTTGGGGGCCACTTACCTGGTTGAGTTCAAACTGTTTTACTTTAGACAGGTAATCACCCACTTCCTTACCGGTTACAGCAGAAAGACGGCCTACATTCACCTGTTGGTATGATTGGGTTCGTTGAGCAAACAACAGGTTATCGGAAGCAGGATAACCAAAAGTGGGTACCAGGGCCCATTCCGAAATATTAGGATCGCTTTCGTGTTTTCTAAATTCTTTATAATTTAACCCCTTCCCTATCAACAAAAAATCAGTAGGAGGCGAGATAAAATGGCTCAGGCAATAATATCCATAATTGCGGATGGCCAGAGGATGATGCTTAATACCAAATGCAAACTGGTCGGTCAATTCATTAATATCCATCACCACCGCATTAAAATTTCCACCTGCTGAACTGGCGCGATATTGACGGTAAAGTTCAACCTGGTTGTGCCCTGCCCCATCATCATACAGTAAGGGGTTGCTGATGATGATATAATTCCCTTGTTGCGAGGGTAATGAATGATCAATAAAATTTCGGAGTGCAAAAGAGGTAATATGATTGATTCCTGAAGGGCTGGCATTTAGAAGGATGTATTTTGCATCCAGCGAAGTGGCAGGTAGTACAAACCGGACAATCCCGCCTGAAATGTCCCCCAGGATACGATTCAGATTTACCGGGTCAAGTAAAACCGGAGGGGTGTCTCCAAAATTAAAGTTGCTGATTTCAATATACCTTTCGGGGCCGGCCGGGATATTAAAAGAAAAAATAGATTGACCGCCGAAATTAAACTGCCGCGGATAGGTTAACTGATATCCGCCTACCACAATTTTATCCGAACCTGTTCCGGCGTTCACAATTTCTACCAATGCTGTATTGGAAGAAATAAGAGAAATTGGCTGACCGGTAATATGAAACCGTTTGATGGCATATCCATTAACGAGGGTATCCGCCAATTCTGTCCCATTCAATTTCACTTTCACATGCCGCAGGTAACCCATATTACCCGCCATTTGAACATCGAGGGAAATTCCTGATGAACTACTATTATCCACAAACAGGTTCGTATTATTATCCTGTATTGAACCCGGCCCCACGTTATTGCTCGTCCACCCTTCCCCTGTTTCATAGGAAGCGGAATATAACATCTCTCCATAATCAACTGCAAATCCATTGTTCATTACATCCTTGTAATATTTGGAAAGGGTGTATATAAATCCGGTTTGGGGTAACAATACATTTGACTGTACATTATTGGCAAGCGTAGTGTAACGTTTGTTTGTAGGGGATGAATTTACGGTAAGGAAATACATTGCCGAATCGGTATACAAACTCCACTTATCTGAAATTTGAAGACTGTCGTATTTATACAATACCTTATCGGCCTTACCATCATTCATTTCGCCAAAAAATTGAAGAAAGTCATTCACACCCAGGGGCCCGGTAGTAACTGAAGTATATAAGGGAACCTCTTTTCCATTTCTCCAAAGCTGAAAATTTTGTGCGGGAACTGCGCCAAGTCCCGCACCGGCCAATGCAGATTGGGAAATTTGGTAAAGCCCGGCTGAGCCTACCGGAAATTTATAATAGGTCTTACTGAAATCGATCCATTCATTATTGTAGGGTTGTGCCTGGGAATACCCAAAAATTAACACACAAAAGAATAAAGAAAATACAATCCTCATACGTAAGAAAAATTAATTAAATGCCGGATACCGGAATATTAATTTAAACTGTTTAACAGGAGAATTGGAACTGGTTTTTGAAAGGAGGTAAGTGGAGCAGAGACGGGTAACAAATATAGGAGATTTTACCGGGGAAAGGAAGCAATTTTTGATATTTTTGCAGGCTCAAAGTGCTTTATGATCAATATTATAGATGAATTAAGATGGAGGGGACTGGTGCAGGATATTATGCCTGGCACCGAGGATCTGCTAAAAAAAGAAATGGTTACTGCCTATATTGGTTTTGACCCTACAGCAGACAGCCTGCATATTGGAAACCTGGTTCAAATAAAATTGCTGATGCACATGCAGCGTGCAGGCCATCGGGTTATAGCCCTGGTGGGAGGAGCAACCGGTATGATTGGGGACCCTTCCGGAAAGAGTGAAGAACGCAGTCTTCTCAGCACAGAAGTTTTACAAAAAAATTTAAATGGGGTGAAAAGGCAATTGGAAAAGTTCCTAAATTTTTCCACCGAAATCCCCAACCCGGCGGAGATGGCCAACAACTACGACTGGTTTAAAGATATTGGCTTTTTGGAATTCATCCGCGATACCGGAAAACATATAACGGTGAATTACATGATGGCCAAAGACAGTGTAAAAAAAAGGCTGGAGGGTGAAACCGGGATGTCGTTCACCGAGTTTACCTATCAGTTGATTCAGGGTTACGATTTTTACTGGCTTTACCAGCATAAGAACTGCCGCTTACAAATGGGCGGTAGTGATCAATGGGGAAATATTGTTACCGGTACAGAACTCATTCGGCGTAAACTGGGTAAAGAAGCTTTTGCCTTCACCTCCCCGTTAATAAAGCGGGCTGATGGGGGTAAATTTGGGAAATCAGAAAAAGGAAATATCTGGCTCGATCCGGAAAAGACCTCTCCGTATCAATTTTATCAGTTTTGGTTAAATGCGTCGGATGCAGATGTTGAAAACTGGATAAAAGTATTCACGTTCCTTGAAAAAGAACCAATTGATCAATTAATTTCCGAACACCAAAAGGATCCTGGCGTCCGGTTATTACAAAAAAAGCTGGCAGAAGAAGTTACCCGAATGATTCATGGGGAAGATGAATTAAATAAAGCGATTGAAACTACGCAGAAACTTTTTGCCAATACCTCCGCCCCCGCCTCATCACTAAGCGAAGAAGATCTCCAGCAAATTGAAGGAATTATTAAACAGGAGTATCCCCTTTCAAATTTCATTAATGGCACAGACGTAATTACCCTGGTTTCTGAAACGGGAATTTTCAAAAGTAAGGGGGAAGCCAGAAAGATGATTCAAAACGGTGGAGTGAGTATCAATCGCATAAAGGTTTCAGATCCGCAATTGGTTGTAAAGCAATCAGACTTACTACATGGTAAATATCTGATGCTGCAGGTGGGAAAAAAGAATTATTTCCTGATTGAATCGGTTTAAAATTTTGGGTTGAAGAGATTTCGAGCTGGATATTTTTTTCTGCCACGAATGCACGAATGAAATACAATTAGCCACGAATGCACGAATGAAACAGCATTAGCCACGAATGCACGAATGAAACAGCATTAGCCACGAATGCACGAATGAAACAGCATTTGCCACGAAGGCACGAATGAAACAGCATTAGCCACGAATGCACGAATGATATACCATTAGCCACGAATACACGAATGAAATACAATTAGCCACGAAGGCACGAATGAAACAGCATTAGCCACGAATGCACGAATGAATTACAATTTGCCACGAAGGCACGAATGAATTACAATTTGCCACGAATACAAGAATGAAACAGCATTAGCCACGAATGCACGAATGAAATACAATTAGCCACGAATGCACGAATGAAACACCATTAGCCACGAATGCACGAATGAAATACAATTTGCCACGAATGCACGAATGACTTAATTTAAATCATCTGAACAAATCTAAATGGGATATTCAGGGGATTGAAAAATATCAGGCGCTCTGCTGCCCCCTCCCCGGGGGTAAAAATAGCTGACAAAAAAGATGGAATAAAATTTTAACCCAAATGAAACTTTTGAACTACTAATATTTTTTTAGTTAACTCCTTTAATGTCCAGAGGAATAACACCCCAAATTACAGGGGTTAAAAATTTAGGATCAAAAAATTGAAATGGAATAAACTCCTTGAAATTGTACGCTAAACAAAAATTTATAGTGGCCTAAGCAGGCATTCTTTAATTGATCCCTAAATTTATGAATTGTTTCAAAGCAGGTTAATCAACATTTACCTGCTTTTTGATCACGGCATTTTCCGCAATCTCAGTAACAAACTTCTTTTCATGGAGCAAATAGCCATTGCCTTTTTCGCAGATATGTACTTTCAAATTTTCGATGCTGATGGGACAGCCATCCGGAATGTCGGCAATATTGCTATGGCGGATGTCGTGTCCATCTACAATCATTACCATGCCACTGCCAATGGCTTCCATCCGGTTGCCATCCGTAATAAGCATTCCTGTATCTTCACCTAAACCAATCCCTATGGCCGAAGGGTTGGAGGCCACTGCCTGCGCGAGCCTTCCAAAACGCCCCCTCTTTTCAAAATGGGAGTCAATAATTACATCATCAATAAATCCAAGCCCGGTAGTAATTTTTACCTCACCCTTTAAATGGGCACGGGTAGCATTCCCCTCGTAAATCATGGTATTGCTCATGGCCATAGCACCGGCGGAGGTACCTGCAATAAGAAAATCAGGTTCTTCCCAATACCGTTGCATCAGCTTATCAAGAAATGGCGTACCGCCAAAAATAGTAGTTAGCCTTAGCTGGTTACCACCACTAAACATAACCGCCTTACAATTGCTAATTCTTTCAAAATGATCCGATTCCATTACTTCTGCCCGGTTTCGGATATTCATCACCCCAATATTGGTGCAACCGATTTTTCCAAATGCACTTTGGTAATTCTTCCCTACCTCAATGGGGATCATACTTGCGGTTGTAATTACTTCAATGCGGGAATCACTTCCCCCCGTCTCTTCTACAATCCGGCGAAGAATGCCCAATTCAAAAAAGTTGAGGTTGTTGCGGTGTATCTGGCCAGACTCTAAATCGGTGCCTTTATCTTCAGCACCACCAATCGCCAGAAGTTTTCCTTTTGCAGCAGTCATTAATTCCTTTCTGTGGTTAACGCAAAAATAAGACAAATGGTATTTATTTTCACTATTTAAGGACTCGCTTTATAATTTAACAACGATTCTGGAACCCAAATTCTCAAACAAAAGACTGGTAACGATACTGAAATCAGAAGAAGTCAAACCAGAAATATTGGAAATAAAATCATTTTCCGCATTCAGAAAATTACAATACTCTCTTTTAGAATTTACGGTTTTATCATTCACAGAAAAGCGATCCTCAGCCCCAAACCCATGAAGTACCAGCTTAATAAACTTAAAATGCGAGGAATATGATCCCTCTGGTTTTTCCATGCTAAACTCACGGACTGACGGGTCGTATTTCAATATGCGTTTATAATAAACCGATTTCTCATAATCGAAACTGCGGCCATCATCCTCATAATATTCAAAATTATTAGGCTGGCTACCCATATACAAATGGATCATTAAAGTATCCGTTGGAAGTTGGGCCGTGGTTTGAACCAGACTTTGCATGGGAATTATACTTCCCTCTTTCACAAAAACTGGAAGTTTACTCAGCGATAAATCAAAATAATTTTCCGATTCACCTTCCAACTTCCTATCGTTATAAAAATCGTACCAGCTACCTTTTGGTAAATACACTTTCATAATGGATTTTGTACTTACCACAGGCGTAACCAACAAGGAGGGGCCAAAACAAAATTCATTCTGGTAATCGGTATTATATATCTTACTATCGAAAGGATTTTCAATTGCCAGCGAACGGGCTACCGGCATTCCGGTTTGGGTGGCCTCATAAAAATTACTGTATAGGTAGGGCATCAATTTGTAGCGAAGGCTAACATAATTTTTTGAAATCTCAGTAACCTCCTCACCAAAGGTCCATGGCTCGGCCGATTTGGTATTCACTGCCGAATGATTCCTAAAATAGGGTGTAAATGCGCCAACCTGCATCCAACGGGCAAATAATTTTTGAGAGGGGCCTCCGGTAAACCCTCCCACATCTACACCCGAAAACGCCACACCACTAAGTCCCAGGCTGTTTACCAGCCTAACTCCCAGCAGCATGTGATCGTCCTCTGAAACATTATCGCCTGTCCATATGGCTGTATACCGTTGAAGCCCGGCATAACCCGCCCGTGTCAGGTTAAATGGCCTTTCGTTGGTGGCAGCCTTTGCTCCGAGATAACTCGATTTCGCCATAAGCAATGCATACACGTTGTGAGCCTGAAGGTGGGTGGTTTTCTTCCCTTCCCAATCAAAGAGGATATTGCTGCTCATTTTCTGGCCCCAGGTAGCTATTTCATTCATGTCGTTCCAAATCCCTTTCACTCCATTATCCGAAAAGAATTTTACTTCTTTCTCCCAAAAAGCCCTTCCCTTCGGACTGGTATAATCGGTAAAATAGCACCATCCCGGCCATACGGCTCCGGCATAATTCTTCCCATCGGAATACTTAATATATACATCGGCCTTCAATCCTCTTTCAAAGGCTTCGGCGCCGGGTTCAATTTTTATTCCCGGATCCACAATTACCGTAGTCTCAAAACCCAACGCTTTTAATTTTGAAGTCATTGCTTTCGGATTGGGAAAGCGCTTTTTATCCCAGGTAAATAACTGATAGCGATCCATATAATGGATATCGAGGGTGATCCCATCCGCCGGAATCTTTTTTTCGCGAAGGGTTTGGGCAATTCGAAGAACCTCTGTGTCCGGATAATAGGAATAACGGTTCTGCTGGTACCCCAGGCTCCACAATGGGGGCATGGGCATACGGCCGGTAAGCCAGGTATAGGATTTAATGATATCGGCCATTTTGCTGTGCCAGATAAAATAATAATTCATCTCGCCATGGCGTGCACCAAATGCGGAAAACCGGTTATTGCTGGCGCCAAAATTAAAGTCGGTTTGGTAACTGTTATCCAGGAAAACTCCATAATTCAATTGATGGTGAAGGCCAATATAAAAAGGAATAGAAGAATAAATGGGATCCTGGTTTGTGGTGTAACCATAGGCATCTGTATTCCAATTCGTATATCCGTTTCCGGTACGGTCGAGATTTCCGGTTTTTTCGCCCAGCCCAATAAACCTTTCTCCTTCCTGCATATGCCGGTAGTTGGTTACCTCCTCTCCTACCCAGGAAGTGCCCAAGCCCGGTTCGTCTTCATTGATAACCTGTCCGTCTTTGGTTTGAAAGGAAAACGACAAGGGTTTCTTTCCCATAATCAATACCAACGAATCCGTTTGAAGGCTAATGGTTTGTTCATTTTCTTTCAGAATAACGGATACTTTTTCCGGGGAAGCCACTACGGCATAAGAAAAATCGGATGTCAATGGCTTTCGGTCCATCCGTACCCGAATCACATTGGCGCTGTACACGGTAACTTTTACAAAAGCATTCTGGGTACGGATATTCATTTCCTGCCCATTACGGCTTACCGATTTAATATTTCCCGCATCCGTTACTGAATTTTGGGAATAGACCAGGTTACCGCACAGCAGAAAAGAAAATAATAATATGAAAATTTGTTTCATTTCAAATAGCAATTAATTAAAAATGACATCTTAAATATAGTAAAACCGGCCCCATCTCTGAAGCCGGTCTTGTTCAAAAACATCCGACGAAAAAATTTATTCTGGTGTTACCGTGAATTTCGCAGTGGGATCGTTGGGGGCTGCCGGATCGTGTAATGCAAAGTTTACATGGATCTTATAGTTTCCCGAATTGGTTGGGCCTGGGAAGTTGGAACCACCGGAAGTGTAGAAACCAAAATACCCGCCTTCGTTGAGCCCGGCAATACTATTATCGGCTACTGCATACTTCATACCCCAGTTACCATTTTCGGGAAGCAATAAATATTCTGCTCCGCCATTAAAGGCAAGGGTGAGTTCAAATTCTACAGAATTCAACCTGGTAAACTGTTGTGAGGGTACAGGAACAGGGTTATTCCATGCTCCAGGGGTCGCACTGCCTACTATAAACAGGTTATCGGGTAAATTAGGTCCGTTATAAGGGGTAACCGAATACTTCCCTCTTTGAAAATCTACCACAATTAAATACATACCGGCATTTACCGGCCCTTTGAAATTGCTACCTCCGCTGGTGTAAAATTGAAAATCTCCCCCAACTTCTACACCCGGAATGCTATTATCTTCAATGGCATATTTCTGTCCCCAATCACCATTTACCGGAAGGAGCAGATACTCAGAACCTCCATTCAGGTTAAATACCCCCATGAAGGTAGTTTCATCTATCTGTGCAAATTGTTGAGCAGGAACAGGTACTGGATTGGTCCAGCCGCCCTGCGTAGCACTGCCTACAATAAACAAAGCAGCAGGAGGAGTAATTTTGGGTGGGATTTTGTATGGGGTTACAGTGAGCGATAAAACATTAGAAACTAACCTTTCATTATTATTGCCATAAGAAGAAGTAACCCGAACTTCAACCGGGTAAGCCACATTATAATTGAATCCAAAACCAAGCAGGATATCATTCAACTGTTTTGCTGTAAAACTGGTATCCAGTTTACCCATAATAATGGTAGCATTGGCCTTGCTGAAATTCCTCCCAGCCGAATCAATCTCCAAAATGTATTTTTGGTTTGAAGCTGCAGTAGCATATTGAGGATCAGTCCAGTTGAAGGTAATAACCGTATTCAGTGAATCGGCAGGTTGAGCAGCAACCGTAGTTACCGAAGCGCTTAGTACCGGCGCTTTGCCATTACCGTATAAGGGGAGATCATCTACCTTATTACAGGCCGAATAAAAAAAGACAGCGGCCGCGGCAAGGATCAGTCTAAAAATATTTTTCATTTTATTGTTTTTGAAGGTTCTGATTATGCGGGGGTAACTGTGAACTTACCAGTTTTAAATTCAACTACAATTTTATAATTACCACTGGCTGATGGCGAAATCATATCTCCTCCGTTGGGTTTAAATGGCCCGCCGGATGGATCATTGGTATTGTTATCGCCCGTAGTACCATACTTTGCAGACCAGCTTCCATATACCGGGATAAACAAGTACGACTGATTTGCATTAAGGTGAATTGTAAGTTCAAAACGGGAGGAAGTAACCTTGGCAAACTTCTGTGTAAGGTTCTCCGGTTCTCCGCATCCACACTGCCATCCAGCAGGAGTAGCCGCACCGGTAATATATAAATTTGCCGGAACAGGATACACCACGTCAAGATAAGGAGTGGCAGTAAATGTGAGTATATTAGAGTAAAGCACACCTGTATTATTAGCAAGCGCAGCTTTAACCCGGATATCGAACTGCCCGGAAACACCATCAACCATCCCGGCTGTTAGTAAGGCTTTGTTAAGGTCGCCAACAGTAAACAAATGGTTAAGGTCCTGAGGAAGAGAAATTTCAGCCAGGTCAGGTGCTGTAAAATTGGCGCCCGTTTTTGAAACCTGAATGGTATAAAATACATCCTGGGAACTTATTCCAGTCGTAAACATATAGTCCGGGTTCGTCCAAAAGAATGTTACCGCTGGTTGGTCTTTTGCACTAACATTCAGTACAAAAGGGCCATCCGAAGAAGCAGTAAGCACGGGAGCTTTACCCCCTTCAAAAAAATCTTTATGCTCGTCTTTTTTGCAGGAAGCAAAAATTAGCACCCCCACAAATGCGAAAAGCAAACTGTTGATTATCTTTTTCATTAGCTGAAGTTTGAATATTTTAATTATAGCCTTCGTTTTGTGTCAGGTTGGGGTTAGAGGTAAGGTTGGTAGCCGGGATAGGGAATAAATTATATTTATCCGGTTTGGCAGTTCCATTTAATGCACCTCCTTTCCAGGGCCACAGGTAGGTTCCGGTAGTGAGCAACCCATATCGAATAAGATCTGTACGGCGGTGTCCTTCCCAATATAATTCTCTTGCCCTTTCATCTAATACAAATTGCAAATCAAGTTGACCTGAAGTTATATTACCACTGGCATTACCATAAGCGCGTTGACGGATCAGGTTGATGTAATTAGTGGCAGTGGCAATATCGCCACCTGCACCACCTCGTAAAACAGCTTCTGCATAAATTAAATACATTTCGCTTAGGCGGAAAATGGGGAAATCAATATCCGACCAGAACCTATCCGGGTCATGTACAGGCTGACCATCGGAACGGATGTTCCTATATTTAGCTACATGCAACCCGTTTGTGAAATCAGCAATGGATGGGATATTAACCTGGGTTGAGCTGGTTCCAAATTTGGATGTAGTGAAGAGTGCCCTTTTATCGGTACCGCCGGATAAATCGGTAAATTTATCTGCCAACCCTTTGGTGGCCCTATAACCACCCCATCCGTTACCCGGGGTAATTCCATAATCTGCTTCATCACCACTGCTGGCGGCATGGATAAAAAAGGTCGTATTTCCGTAACCGGTAGTATGAATTCCATCACAATTCGCCGTAAACATGAACTCATCTTTTGCCTTATCATTATCGGCCATAAACAGGGTAGCGTAATCGGGATACAGGCTATATCCGGCATTGATCACATTCTGTGCATTGGTCAGAGCGTCCGTCCAACGAGGAGTGCCGGTATAAACTTCTGCATTCAGATACATGCGGGCCAATAAGGCCCAGGCAGCTCCCTGATCAACGCGGCCATACTCTGCTGTATGTGCGGGAGGAAGTTCCGTAAGTGCCGTATTTAATTCACTTTCTATATAAGTAAATAAATCAGCCCTTGATTTTTCCTGGGGAAGGAAGGTACCCACACCATCGGCTTCGGTAATAAAGGTTGATTTACCAAAAATATCCATCATTACCCAATAGTTAAACGCGCGTAAAAAGCGGGCTTCACCGCGCGTGGCTTTAATAGAAGCTGCATCGGCACCGGTAATTCCATGACTGGCAATTTTGGCATCCGTTGCCTCGCGCATGTATTCATTAATCAGTGTGATGTTGTAGATGGGCCGGGCATACATTCCCTTAAGAAAAGGGTCAGAACTGGTCCAGCTCATGTTATGGAAATCCCAGATGGTTTGGTCGTTCCAGGCTACAATGGCTTCATCGGTAGGCAATTCCTGGCAGTTAAAAAACATACGAATAAAAGCGATCTGGGATCCTTCATCCAAACCACCGCTAATATCGGGGCTACCTGCGGGGCCCTGGTTCCCTGAAGAAGCTAAAGTGCCATAAATTTTTGCCAGTACCGCTTTGTACCCGGCAACGGATGAATAGGTAGTTGCCGGCGTTAGATCGTTAACGGGCAACAGATCCAGTTTCTTAGCGCAGGAAGCAAGGAAGAATCCTGCCAAACAGGCAATTAAAATTTTATTTCTCATTTTTTTCTGAATCGTTTAGGTTAAAAATCGAGGCTGGCGCCCAGTGAAAATATTCTTGGCCTTGGATAAATGTTGTTATCAACCCCGCTTACACTTGCACTTTCCGGATCAGCACCAGAGTACTTGGTAATCACAAATACATTCTGCACATTGGCTGTCATCCTGAAATTAGTTTTCGGATGAATCAGCTTACCAAAGTTGTAACCGATGTTGATGTTATCTAAACGGAAGAAAGAAGCGTTTTCAATATAATAATCACTAAAATACTGGTTGTTCGTAAAACCGGTTTTCAGGTAATCAACCGAAGCATTTTTTACGGTACCCAATGGATCCTGCAAGGAAGTAAGGGCACCCGAACCGGAATTATAGTTATTGTACAGGTAGTTATCGATCATACCATGCCCGGCCACCCCAAAGGAAAATTTCTTAATGGTTAGCGTGGTATTAAATCCAAACATAAAATCCGGAGCGGGTTTCTTATAGAGGTAACGGTCGTCGGAATTCACCTGCCCATCGCGATTAATATCTTCATACAATCCTTCAATGGGCCGACCGGTGGTTTTATCATACACCTGTTTGTACACGAAGAAAGAATAAGGTGCATATCCTACCGTGAACTTACCAATACTGTTTCCGGTACCTCCTGAAATGCCGCTCACGTCAATTCCTTTAAAATTAGGATCGGGGTTAACCAGCAATTTGGTGATTTTTGATTCGTTGTAACTGATGTTGAAACCGAGGTCCCAGTTCAGGTTTCTCTTCCGGATAGGAACCAGGTTAAGTACAAATTCGGCGCCCTTGTTTTCCATATTACCTACGTTAGTAAGCAGCTCAATATTGAAGTTTGCACCGGGAGCAATGGGTACCACACTCAACAGATCTTTTGTTTTCTTTCTATAAACATCAATGGAACCCGATATTCTGTTTTTTGCAAAACCGAAATCCAAACCAATATTCGTAGTGGCCGTGCTTTCCCATCTTACGTGTTCATCGTAGGCAGAAGGGCGCAGGTATTGGTAAAAGCTATTTCCAAATTGATATTCGGCGGAGGAAGCACTATAGCTGTAAACCGGAAGGTATGTATAATACCCGATCCCATCCTGCTGCCCTGTTTCACCATAACTAAACCGGGCCTTCAAATCGGAAACCAGCGAACTGTTTTTGAAGAAGGTTTCATTGAGTTTCCAGGCGATGGCACCGGCAGGGAAATAACCTACCCGGTTTTCTTTTGAGAATTTAGAGCTTGCATCTCTTCTTATGGACCCGGTTAAAAGGAATTGATCGATAAGCGTCAGGTTGATGCGGCCCAGGTAAGATTCAAGACGGTATTCCGGTTTATCGGTGGCAAAAGGTGCCATCGAATTAGGAATTTCATTTCCATTGGTGCGGAATGAAGGATAATTGTACACTAAGGTGTAAAAATCCTGATAGCTATGCAAGGCTAAAACATCCAACCGGTTGCCATTTCCAAAATTCTTGTTATAGAACAGGGAAAGATCTGCTATATAATTTCTCTTCCTTTGTTGATAATAAGACCGGCGTCCACTTCCGGTTGGGGCAAAGGCAGAAGCAGAAGTGGAATCAACCACATCGTTTCCGCGTCCAAAGGCATTATCCAATCCCAGGTTGGCCTGGATGTGCAGGTCGGGGAAGAAATGAAGTTTATAATCTAATTGCACATTCCCCACTACCCGATCAACACGGGAAAGATTATCCCTCAAATTCAGGAGACCCAATGGGTTCCGGGGAGCCAATGCAAAAGGAGCCCCATCCTGCATCCATTCAAAGTAACCTCCGGTTTTGGGATCGTTATTGATTGGATATTGTGTGGGATCCATCGATACGGCGCTTCCCACCGCTCCCTGATCGGCAAAACGGGTTTTATTATGGGCATATTTGAAATTCACATTTACGGCAAGGTGATCGTCAAAAAATTTAGGCGACAAATTCACAGCGTATGAATTACGTTCAAACTTATTGGTGAGCAACACCCCTTCCTGGTATAAATAACCTAACGAAACCCGGTAGGGCAGGTTAAAGTTCTTATGACGTAAAGAACCACTAACGCTCAGGTTATTATTTGAGGTGAGTGCATTTTGATAAATCCGATCCTGCCAATCGGTGCTGGCATGTCCTAACTTATTTAAATATTTATCACTCCCTGTAATGTCTGCCTGATCACTAACAATTTTACGAACCTGGTCAGCCGTTAACACATCAATATAATCGTACACCTTTGCTACGGAAAGCTGGGTATTAAAGTTGAATACCGGCTTGCCATTGCGGCCCTTCTTGGTGGTAATAATTAATACCCCGTTGGAAGCACGCGATCCGTAAAGCGCGGTGGCAGATGCATCTTTCAATACACTGATCGACTCAATATCTTCGGGATTGATTGTATTGAGGTAATTGCCGGATCCGGAAATATCATTACCATCCACAGGAACTCCATCTACAACAACCAGCGGATCGTTGCTGGCATTGAGCGAAGCGCCACCCCGGATTCTCAATTTACTCCCCCCTCCGGCAGAGCCTCCACCGGTGGTTACTTCCAATCCGGCAACTTTACCCTGGAGCAACTGCTCGGAAGAAGCAATACTTCCTTTTTGAAAATCTTTGGTGCCTACGGAAACCATCGAACCGGTAAGATCAGTCTTGCGGCGTGTACCATAAGCAACCACCACCACTTCTTCCAGTTTTTGATCGGTTTGCACAAGGCGAATCACAACCGAAGAAATACCTTTTAAGGAAACTTCCTGGGTTGCATAACCAACCGAACTAACTACAACGGATTTGGCATTTGCCGGTGCATTCAAACGGAAACTACCATCGGCGCCGGTTTGGGTACTAATATTGGCACCCTTAATACTAACCGTAACATTCGGGATACCGAGGCCCGATTTGGAATCGGTAACGGTTCCGGAAACCTGGTTCTGTGCCGAGGCTTGTAAACCTCCTAACAACAAAACCAACATTACCGTTAGCAGTTGGTAAATTTTTTGAGTTGTTTTTCTCATAATTCAACAATCAAATTTTGGTTTATAATAATAAAGTAAACGTCCATTTTGCAGAAATAATGGCAACCGTAAGCAAACAAATAATGTGTAAAACTTACACAAATTAAGGGCTTTTCGGGGAAATAATACATTTTTTTAATTATTCCCGTCCAAAATCTTCCTCTACTTTCACCTACCAAAGACCATAAAAATCAGCGGTTTGCTGCTTATTAAAAGTCGATACCGGTCCATTTTTTCTTTCTTTTCTCGTATTTATCAAAATTAAACTTATATAACTTCCCCGGCCGGTGTGGAACATCCCTTTCAATTTCGTCCGTATCAATCAACAAATCCATGGAAAAGAATTTTTTCCTGAAATTCCGTCTGTCCATTTTGGTATCTAAAATTGCTTCGTACAGATTTTGTAATTCGCGAAGCGAGAATTTCTTTGGCAGGAGATTAAAGCCCAAGGGGTGTTCCTGGATGCGTTTTTGCAACCGGAGATAACAGGTATCGAATATTTGCTGATGATCGAAAGCCAGATCTTTTACATTATTCACATCATGCCAATGCAATTCATTTTCCATCTTGCTCAGCTTATGATGCTGAATATTGATGAGCGAGCAGTAGGCAATAGTTACAACCCTGCCGGCAGGATGCCGTTGCGGCTTTCCAAAGGTATGCACCTGCTCGAGGTACACATCTTTTAACCCGGTACGTTCCCGCAATATCCGGTATGCCGCTTCATCCACATCTTCTGCTACATCAATAAGATCACCCAGCAAAGACCATCTCCCCATAAACTTTTTAAGATCGCTCCGAATCAGGAGGACTTTCAATTTATTCTCATCAAATCCAAAAATTACACAATCCACCGAAAGCGCAATTCGGTTAATATTTTTAACCTCTGATTGAATCGCCTTCAGGCTCTTCACATTAACAGGAACTTTTGTTTCGGCAATTGTAGCCATAGCAGTCGTCGGGTAATTATAAATTAATCCGGAGTTAATTTCCTTTTACCACTTTAAATGTTTTGATAGCATCCGCACTTTCCACAGTAAGAATATATACTCCATTTGACAGGCTGGCAGTTTCCGGTAATTGAAAAATATTAGATCCGGGTGCTACACTTAAACTTTTTGAAAGTAAAACCCGGCCGCCAAGGTCCGTCAACCTGATTTTTAAATTTTCATTTGTCAATGACTCAAACTGAACAGAGCATGTTTTAGTAAAGGGGTTTGGCCTCACTTCTATTACCCATCCCCGTTGGTTGCGCACCAGTTTAATAATGGAACTGAAAGAAAATTGCCCGTCTTTATCAATTGATTTCAATCTGTAAAACTGGATATTTCCGTTAATACTCGCTATATCGTCGCTGTATTGATAGTTCGATGCCCCATTTGCATTCACTTCTCCAATTTGAGAGAAATGCACTCCATCGGCGCTGCGTTCCACCACATACTTCTGTACGTCAATTTCATTATTAACCTTCCACGACAGAATATTAAAATCCCCGCTTTTCTTTCCATTGAAACTAATTATTGTTACCGGAATGGTAATGGGCGAGCTTACCAATACCCGGTATTCGCCTGGTTGAAGTGAAAAATTTTCTGTATGTGCATTGGGTGAAATAGCGGTGTTTGCCTGTTGGAAATAATCATACCAATGATCGGTGGCAGGATTTGCCAAACCGGGCATACTAACGTTACCGCTCAGGGGAACAACATCAAAATTCCCCACCACAACCATTTTCTGATTACCCGATGTAACTATAAAATATTTAAACGCATTGGTGAGGTTGTAATTCATCTGGTTGGAGGTAAACAAATTGCTCCAGGCCGAATTCTTACGAAGCGCAAACAAGGCCCGCCAGGTATCATACAAATGCTTCCTTTCCGGAACAGCAAGGTATTCCCAATGCACCGGTTTGGGATCGGTGCGGCAATCGGAACTGTTCGTACCATTCACACAATAATTAATGGAGTAATCATACCCCAGCTCTCCAAATTCCCAAAGCATTTTAGGGCCGGGTATAGTATATAAAAATGCACCGCAAAGCTCCATCCGCTTTAATGCGGTATTCAGGTTTTTGATATTATAACCACCGGATGCATTTCCATAATTTAAACAATTGGTCATCAGCCTTTCTTCATCGTGGCTTTCCATATAGGTGATCAGATAAGGATTAGACCAGCCTCTCTCAGTAAAAATGTTGTAGCGGAGTTCCCAGGTTCCACCCGGGCCACTGGGGTACCCAATGGCAGCCTGGCTATAATTTGCATTGGAATTTCCCCAAAGCATCATGCCATAATTCGATAATTCCTGTTCTTCGCTGTTCGCGGCAAAATGTTCCAGAATGGTATAACTTCCCGGCGATTTTAGCTGCATGGTATCGTAATACCTTTTCCAAATCGCAATCCGGCTTGCATCATAATTACCCCATGCACCTACATTACAATTTTCTCCATTGTTATCGCAGGTCTGGGTTTGGGTAAATCCTTTTGATAAATCGAAACGAAACCCATCCACTTTATAATCAACCAGCCAATGCTCTAACACCCGGCTTACAAAATACCGGGTATCGAGGCTTTCATGGTTCATATCGTAACCCACATTATAGGGATGTTTGGGAACGGGATTATACCAGGGGTTACTGGGAGAAGGCCGGTTGTTAGCTGAATCCCAATACAATTGCACCATGGGTGATAATCCGAAGGAATGATTGAGCGCAATATCCATAACTACCGCAATTCCCCTTGCATGACAGGCGTCAATAAACTGTTTCAACGATTGTTCAGGACCGTAATATTTATCAGGGGCAAAATAGAAATCGGGATTATATCCCCAACTGCTGTTTCCTTCAAACTCATTGAACGGCATAATTTCGATAGCCGTAACACCCAGTTTCTGAAAATAATTAAGCGTATCCACCATTACCTGCCAATCGTGTGCATCGGTGAAATCGCGCATCAGCATTTCGTAAATTATTAATTTTCGCTTATCGGGTCTGGTATAATTTGAAGTTTGCCAAACATAAGGTACCTGCGCGGTTTGTAATATACTTACCATGCCCGAAGTGAGGTTTACCGGATAAGGCTTGAGATTAGGATAAGTAGCGGAT
>Ga0208826_1001061_pt1 | contig 24760 bp, 7 predicted proteins | sample AD_UKC115_MetaG_FD_184451 | JGI IMG/M metagenome (GOLD analysis project Ga0208826, IMG submission 184451) | Active sludge microbial communities of municipal wastewater-treating anaerobic digesters from Hong Kong - AD_UKC115_MetaG (SPAdes)... | ecosystem: Engineered > Bioreactor > Anaerobic >...
CTCCTCCTGCGCCCAGGCAAACCAGATGTTCTGCGGGTCGCGGATTTGCCCCCACTGGTGCGCCCAGAGCTCCGTGCCGCCTGCGTAGTCCATCAGGTTCTGCGTGGTGCGCTCGGCCGCAATAAAGTTCTCGGGGCTAAAGGTGTGGCGCAGGTTAAACGCGCCGTGGCCCAGCTCGTGGGCTATAATAAACAGGTTGGGGTTGTCGTAAATAAAACCTACCTGCCGCTGCAGCGGCATGTAGCCGGCCACATCGCCCCCCTTGTCCTCCACGCCCTCCACGAAAAAGAGGTACAGGGCGCTGCCCTCCAGGCCGTTGGTCTCCTTGAACTTACCTATTATGGCGTTCTGGTCGGCGTTGTACACCCCAATGGCGCCGGTGCCGCCGTGGGTCATATGGCCGTTGGGGAAGGTCACGGAGTCGCCCCCGGTAACCGGCACCACCTCCCAGCGGGTTACGGCCTGGGCGTAAACGGTGTTTAGCACGTTCTGCAGGGTGGCGGCATCGGGCAGCTGGGCGTTGTTCACGGGTACAATGTAGAGCTTTTTAACCTGCTGGTCGTAGCTCAACACCTCCAGCTTACCGGCCACCTCCTCGGTGGTGTCGGTTACGGCCTTGTAGGCGTAGAGCGAGGTAGCCGTGCCGTTGGCACGGCCGCGCAGCGTTAGCTCGTCACCAGCGGCAATGGCGGGAATCCCCATCTCGTCGCGGAAGGTGATGCCCTCGCCGAGGGAGCTGGGCACCACCCTGTCGGTGGCGTAGCTCTCCACGCTCTTGTAGGCAGGAATATAGCCGTTCGCCAGCGCTGGGTAGCCGCTGCGAAGCGCCTGCTTCTGCTCCGTGTAGGAATCGAAACCGTACTTTTGGGTTGGTGAGGCCGAAAAGCTAACAGTGGTGGCAGATAGGTGCGATTCCTTCTCCTCCTTGTACTCCTCAATTTTACCATCGTTACCGCCGGTTTCTTTAAACTCGTCAACGCCCATCACCTCGCCGTTACCGGTAACCACGTACTCCCCGCCATCCTCCCCGGTGATCAGGGTGTGGCCCAGGTCGTCGGTGCTGGTGCCAACAACAATTTCGGTGATTTCGCCATTCTCCCCAACGATTACAGCAATTACGGAATCGCCCTCGTTTACGTAAACCGTGGAGATAGAGTCGCTGACCGTGAGGGTATCGCTAATAGTTGTATTTATTGTTAGGGTGGTAATAGCGCTAGCCAAGCTGTCCAGGTAGGCCGTCATAACATCCACATCGAGCAGGAACTGGGGGTTGTAAACGCTCTTAAAATCCATATTAAGGATTACATTATCGGTATTGGCCGATAAATCCCAGTACTCGCAAACAAATTTAACCTTCCATAGCTCCGCCCAGAAGAGGAATATGCCCTTGTAAACGCCATCGCCCTGAGGTGTTGCCGTTTTAACAATAAAACGGGTTGTACCCGCACGGTTTACAAGGGTATCGCCGGGTTTTAGGTTACGGTTGAGCTCAAGGTTCTCAATTTCCTTTGGGATAATATTATCGTCGCACCCGCAGTTGGGGCACGAGGCGGAGTCGGGCGGCGGGGGCGGGCTGGGGATGTCGAGGCGTTGCCACGCGGTAAAATCGCTCAGCGAGGTGGGGTCGCCGTTGCAAACGGCCTGCACCCGCATCTCGTAGGCGCTGCCGTACTCCAGATCGTGGAGCTCGACCCGGGTGTTGAACGTTTCGCTGGCCGAAAACCAGCCGGTATTGGGGTTTCGAAGCTCCACGTTGTAGGAGGTGTGGTTACTCTCGGGCTGCCAGCTGAAGATGCCGATACGCCCCCGGGCCTCGGTGGTAAGACCAGTAGCCGGGTTGCACATGGACCGGTAGGAGAAAACCCGCACCTCGCTGTGGCCATCCTGCTCGAAGGGCACAAGGCCGTTCATGTCCGAGGCGGTGACCCGCCAGGCGTATTGCATTCCCGTCTCCATGGGCAGGGAGGCAGGGTAAACCGACAGGAGCGTGTTCTGCGTTGTCTCCTCGTAGAACACGGGAACGGTGGAGGCCACCACGTAGGGGCTTACGCCATCGACACGCAGTTCCCACATCTCAAACTTATACTGTACACTACCCGCCGAAACTGGATTTCCCAAGTTGCAGGGTAGCCACGAGAATACCAGCGGCATCCCCGTAAACTCGCCCATTACCTGGTTGTTCCCGGGCAGCTTTAGCACGGGGGGCTTGCCCATGGCCATCCAGGCACCCACGCTTCCGGAGTTCGATATCAACCTGTTGGTCTGGTAGTGCAGCACCTCCACGGTAACCCGGTAGAACCCCTCGGGGAGCTGCCCGGTTGCACGGTATGCTTCCTTGCTGTAGCCCTTAAATATAAGGTTGTTGATGTTGAAGTAGTCGGTTAAATCGTCGCCAAAAAGAATGGTAACTGCACCACCATCTAAATATATTGGGGTAGTATTAATGGTTGCCGGAGTTTCAATGGTAACGCCCACGGTCTCCAGCTTGACATGCAGCTTGACGGGGAGGTTCGAGATATTCAAATCGTTCACCGCAATGTTCACCACCAGCCGCTGAGAGCCAAACCGGCAGTACTCGCTCAGCTTTAAGGAGTAAGGGGGGGTTAGGGTTGGGGTAACGAAGATGGGGTAACCCGTCTGGGTTAATCCGCTATTAATAAGTGCAAAGAGTAAAAAGATAAAAACCAGTAATTTACGCATGCTTCTTTTTATTGTGTAGTTGCATTATAACAACCTGTTAATACTTCATTTATTGTAACAACTCACCCCCTCTCGTCATTGCGAGCGTAGCGAAGCAATCTCACCATGCATCGTCATTGCGAGCGTAGCGAAGCAATCTCACCATGCATCGTCATTGCGAGCGTAGCGAAGCAATCTCACCATGCAGCCACTTCTTCATATAAATCTTTCCATTCCGGATTAAAGGTATTTATAATATCCATTTTCTTTTTTCTTGAACCTCCTTTAATCTGTTTTTCCCTGCTTATTGCCTCTTCTATGCGGTGAAATCCTTCATAGTAAACTAATTTCGTTAATTCATATTTTGCTGTAAATGAGCCGGGATGAACTTTATTTTTATGTTCATAAACCCTTTTCTTTAAATCGGAAGTTACTCCTGTATAAAGAGTAGTGTGGTTTTTATTTGTCATGATATATATGGCTCCTCCTCGTTTCATTGACTATTTTCTTGAGATTGCTTCGGGCGTTCCTCCCTCGCAATGACGGGGTGAGTAGCTACAATTTATTTTTTTCGTAATATTTCGAACACCCCTGTCAGGGTTTAGAACCCTGACAGGGGTCATTGCCTCTACTGCACGCATCTGAAGATGCGTGCTAACCAGGCTACCGCACGAGTCCTCTCGTGTGGCAATTCTATTTCCAGAACTTTTAAAACAGCCGTTACTGCTCATTTTCTTTACTATTACTAACTCTTTTTTCTAAAACCACCACACGACATAAGTCGTGCGGTAGCATTGTTGAATTTCCTATTGAATTACAATTTTAACCTGCCTACGCTCGTTGCCTGCCTTGGCAATAAGCAGGTAAACCCCGGAGTTCAGGTTTACCAGGTTGTAATCGACTAAGTAATCCTGCAATTGGTACTCGAACTGCTCGTTCACCTTCAGCCCCGATGCCACGGAGAATAGCACAAGGTTGATATCGGCAACCTCACGTAGCTTCACCGTAGCGGTAAAGTCGCCCGTGTTTGGGTTTGGGTTAACCGTAAACTCCCTGATAAGGGGGTCGTTACCCAGGCCATCATCGTCGGGGTTTTCACCCAAATCTTCAACTATTTCCACCTGTTTGGTGGCAACGGAAACACAGCCTCCCGAGTAGGCGTAGAGGTCGATGTTGTATAGGCCCTTGCTCAGGGTTTTGAGGTAGAGGATGTAGTCCAACGCCATTTCGCTATCTAGCTCCAGGAATGCCGAGTTGTTGTAGTCCCAGCTCATGCTATCGAGCGGCATGTTGGACAGCTCGTACAGTATCAGGGTATCGCCCAGGACAACCCCTGACGAAACCAGAAAATCGGCCACCAGGGCGCTATTGCCTATGGCAACAGCAACTGTATCGTGCGCCAAACATCCAATACTATCGGTAACCTCAAGGAAATAGCTATCGGGTTTTGAAACTGTAAAGTAGCGCTCTTTGGACACCTCACCCTGCGATGTGCTCCATTTGTGAGTAGCAAATTCCTGCCCATCGAGTACACGGGTATTCCCAGGGCACATCAGGATGTCGTCGCCCAGATCCACCTCCAACTCTTCGGGTTCACCCACCGGGTAAACACCATACACCTCGCAGCCATTGGCATCGGTTAATAGTAATCCATACTCGCCTTTCCCGATATTACCCAGCAAGCTAAGGCTATCGCCGGTTGACCATAGGTAGCTGTAACCACCAACACCACCAACGCCTAATGCCTCTATAAAGGCATCGCTGTAGCCAAAGCACTTTGGCATTTTACTATTGACAATGGCAATCCTCAGCAAATCGGGCTGAACCACCTCGAAGAACTTAGCCGTGGAGCAGCTATTGGTATCGGTAACCGTAACGTGGTGAATTCCCGATGGATAGCCGCTAGCCGACAGACCGGTATTCCCATTGGACCAGGTAAATGTTAGTGGAGCGCTCGGACTACCGTGTTGGTAATCCTGTATTGTAGCAGTACCGTTGCTTTCGCCATAGCAAACAACATCGGTAGTGCCAACCCTGGTTACTTTTGGGTTGGTTGATGGATTTATCAGCTGTTGCAACTTTTGCGGGCAGCCATTCTTATCGCGCACATTTAGCGTGTAGTAGCCATTCTGCACCAGCTGTCCAACGGAATCCTGACCGCCAATGGGATTTCCGTTGGAATCAAACCACTCGTAGCGGTAAGGCACTGTTCCACCCTGTAGTTTAACCTTAATTGAGCCGTTATCCTGCTCACAGGTTGTATGGACCACTGCAATGTTATTGAACAACAGTGAATCGGGTTGAGGAATTACAACCTCAACGGTATCCTGGCCAATACAATTGTTATTGTCGGTGAAAATATACCTATACTTACCCGCAGGCAACTGGCCCTTTACGCTATCATCAATCCAAAGATTTGACAGGTTGATATCGGCAAATCGATATGGAGCAGTACCGCCATTAACAGCAAACTCCACCCTACCATCAGCAAGACCATTACAGCTAACACTATCGATAGAGACAATCCTAGAGGTAAGGTAGTTGGGCTCGGTTATATTAACCTCCACGCTGTCTACCGCTCCCATTCTATCGATGATGTAGAAGCGGTGTGTGCCCACTTCCAGATCGCTAAACAAAGGGCTATTCCCAAAGTATTCCGATTTTTGGGAACGGAACTGGTAATCACCCCAGCCACCTCCTGCACTTAAACGCACAAAGGCATCGGTGTAATCCTTGCAACTCTCATTTGTTGAATCTGCAACACTTATCATTAAAGCGGAGCTAGGCTCATCAACCTCAACATCTTTTGTGATTGTATTACCGAAGCAATCGGTAACAGTAACCCTATAGTTACCTGCAGGTATACTGCTCAGAATACTGCTCGCCTCATTGTCCTGGGAGACTTGAGGCTCGGCGCCTGTACCAACAATCTTTTCCCAACGGAACTGATTGCCACCTCCACCGCCAATAACATCTAAAGTAATCTTACCGTTACTAGCCCCGATTGTACTGGCATTTAGCACATCAACCTTACCAAAACCAAACAACTCGTATGGCTTAATGGTAAACTCGGCATAGAACTTAACGTTAGTGGTAGAGATCCCTGCTATAAAGTAATCTCCACCCTCAAGGTTCCTTAGGAAGACAGAATCAGCCCTAAAGTCAAACATTGAAGTTGAATCAGTGGTATTAAACGTTAACTTTTGTTTAGATGGTGTTATAATGTAGAACGAACTCCAATTCTTTTCCGCCGCTGTAAGCGTACAGTAGCCGTCGCCGGCCCGGTAGGAGCTCTCATCGCGCTTATAGCATATTTCGAGCGGCAAATCGCTGATGTTGGGCAGGTATAAATCCTTAGTAACATTACAACCGTTGGCCTCCGTAACGCTCACCTCGTAATGGCCGGAGGGGATATTGTTCAACGTAGCAGCCATTCCCGTAACAGGGGTTCCGAACAAGCTTCTCCACAGGTAGCTGTAGGGCGATTTCCCTCCTGTAACTACAGCACTTAAAGCACCATCGCTCGATGAAGAGGTGGAAGGATAGGTAGGGGTATCGAACGCCACATGCAACAGCCGGCTGTTATTCAGGTTGGTCTCAAGGTTGAAACGGCAACCGTTTCCATCAACAACCCTGAACTGGTTATCGCCAGCGCTTAACCCTGTAATTGAAACAGGTTGAACGCCGGGAACCAACAACGAGTCGTTACTTGCCAGGTTATAAATCTTATACGCAGCAGTTCCTCCATTCAAACCTAACACAACACTGCCATTCCCCTCACAGGTTGGATTGTTCAACTCGGCAACCCAGGCACGAAGGCTATCCTTGGGCTCATGGATGACAACTGTGTCGGAGTAGGTAGCTCCGTACCCATCCTTCACGGTAACCACATAGCTACCTGCGTATAGATTCTCGAATTTTCCGGAGTTGTAGAAGGAGTTCTGTGTACTACGCTTATACTTGTAGTCGCCCCAGCCACCGGTAGCCTGCACGGTAAACGAACCCGTTTGCGATTTACAAAGGGCATCCTTTTTATCCACAACGGTAAAGCCAAGTAACGAGGCTGGTTCAAGAACCTGAATTGGGTCAGAGATGTACTCACAGCCCTTTCTGTCCACAACTGTTAACTTGTAATCTCCTGCGTAAAGCGAATTCATATTGAAAGGAAAACTTCCGGGTTGCTGAGAACTTACCACAAGTTCTTCTAGAGAGTTCTTCAGGGTAACCGCTTTAAGGCCATTGTTACCTCCGCTAATTGTGCTTCGGATTATCCCGGTGGCCGTGCCCATGGTTAAAACAGGCTGTAGGACACTCGCTTCAGCAGTAAGTAGAGCTGAGGGTTGACGAACAGTGGTACTGAATTCAGTAGAACACCCTTTATCATCAAAGACTGAAACGGTGTAAACCCCAGACGTAAGATTTTGGAATAAACCATTTGGGTCTGCTATCGTACTGGGAGTTGTGGCAGTGCTTGGGCTTATTGTGCAATGGTCAAATGCTCCTGATCCTAAATAGCTGGAGAGTTTCACCTCCCCGTTTGACTCACCAAAGCACCTTACATCAACTGGAGTTAACTCTACTCTAGGATTATGGTAAACATCTAACTCAATTGGAACACTTAAAGTACACCCCATATTATCAATCGCACATAAGTTGTAACTTCCGCTTCGTAACGTATCTCCTAAACTATATATAGTATCAGTAACTAAACTTTCGGGATCTGAAAAAATCGGATCCTGAAAGAATGGTTGATTGTTGCGCAACCATTCGTACCTATACAAACCATTTCCACCCTTAATCTCGGTAAGGATAGAACCGTTGCTGAACCCACATGTTGGCTGAACAACCACTTGGCGCTCTAGCTCTAGAGGTGCGGGTTGGGTTATAGTAACCTCAATTGGGCTTGCAGAATAGCAACCACTTTCATCCTTTACTCTAACAGAATACTTACCTGGAATTAAGTTTGGGGTTACTACATCAGCCCCCTTCCAAACGCCATTATTATTAATCATATAAGCATAACCACCATTGCCACCTCTAGGATTAGAAATCGATATACTACCGTTGGCATTGCCATAACAGGTTACGTCAATTGACGAGACATCCACCTCTACAATATCGGGTTGAGGAATAGCTATAGTATATCCTTCAATAACCGATTCGCTAACTGTGATTGAACTATTCCCTATAGGAATTGTACTATTTTTCCTACTTCTAAGAAAATAGGAAAAACTATTACCAACGACATAATCCATTGTGCTGGAAAACGCATTTTCGCTAGTAGATGTAGTGCTAGCATCAAAAACACCATCAGCAACACCACCTTCGGGAGTAAGTTTAACGCCTCCAACTCCGCCATGACAGTTAATGGGAGTAGTAACTTGATATAAATTCTTAATAGTATCCAAAGGAAACTCGAAAGAGTAGAGGTTTTGCTTATAAGCATTGGCACCATAAGTCAACTGCACTGTATAAAAGCCATCGGCTAAATTATTCCTAATTATTGAACTACCCAATGCACCGGGTACAGGTATTTCAACACCTCCCTCGTTCTTAATCAATTCCAAATAATAAGGATGCATCAGTGAGTTTGAATTATTAAGCCATGCCTCTAAATAGCCCACCCTGTCCTCCATTTTTAAAAATACATTAGCGTTAAACTGGGGTGCATTTACAGAAAACTCCACAGGAATGGAGCATGTTTGCCCATTTACAGTATGACTAGCAGTAGTTTTGTACTCTCCAATAGCAACTCCTGTGTATTCTACGGTATTTACGGTTTCAGTAGATCTAAAAACTTGGGGTGCGGTTGGCTTATCCCATATAACATCGCTTTGTCTGTTTACAAATTCTACAGTTACCTCACCTAAATCACCAAGTTTAAGCACATCCGGTGAACTGACATTAACGCCAAACACTTTTGATTCTACTACAATTCCGCCCTTAGGGAAAGAACAACTTCCATTTTCAACAAGGACATCATACGTATCGGCATCCAAACTATCAAAAGTAAACGTGTTTGCTGTTGTGGTATGAGTTATGATTTTGGAAGACAAAGTACAAGATGTTAACTTATAAGTTTTATTACCTGTCATACCGTGCACATTTACCACAACTTTTCCATTTGGAGTGGAGCATGTTTGTGGTGAAGCAGAGGCTGTGCAAGGGCTAGGAATATTTACTGTTAGAGTAATGCTAGGTTTACCCTCTCCATCACTCAAATGAATGCTATTATCGCCAAATTTCATTCCCCCAACAATAATTGAATTTCCAATTACATTCAAAGAACCCGCGGTACTATGCACATAAGGCGTAGAGCCACCACCATTAAAGGTAACCCTAACTTCTCCATTATTAGCGCATAAACTAGTAGGAACTTTTATAACTGAAGTGGAAAAATAAGCAATAGGAGGTGCAGTTACAGAAACATCAAAGGAGTAAGGACAGCCGTCCTCATCTATGAGCTGAAGGGTTTGTGAACTTGGCTGATTAACCAAAATACCATTGCTAACCTTTACTCCAACTTTTTGGCTAACCCACAAATCCTTATATAACTGCATATACTCATCAAACCATTCTTTAGCAACACCTTTGTCGGGATAAACTGAATTTTGAATATAACCCTCATCCCAAAGAGGAACCTCATTGTTGATATTACTTATTTTTACAATATACTTTGCACTATACCCATTTACTTGCAAAGAAACTTCTGCATTACCATCATATATATCTGAAAAATTCACAACGCTACCAACATTAGGGTGTTTTTTTATTACTGTATGATTATACTCTGGTTTATTATAATCGGGAATACTCAAGTGGTAATTATGTATTCCGTCGTCATGGGTATGCTCATGATCGTGTGTTGCACTATGCTGATGTGAATCAGAGTGAGTTTGATATACATACGTACTATCAGGTATTTCTTCTACGTATACCTCTGAATGAGTATGATTGTTATCACATAGATTATGAGGGTCCGTAGCAACCACATGCTCAGACTCACAATAATATTTGCCTTCCTCCGTTTCTGTCGGAAGATATGCTACTCTACATTTATGTTCATGCGAATGGCTATGCTGACAGGTATGAGTATGCGAATGACTATGGTAACTGTAAGAATAAAACCAACCATCGCCATTAGGATTCAGTACTTTTGCCTTAGTTTGGTTATTAATCCACTGCCTATACTTATTTTGAAAAAAGGTTTTATATGCACTAGTCCAACTTCGCATCTTAATTGAATCATCTCGAAATTCGGTCAACTGCTGTTCAGTAAGATTTAAAGATGGTAATTCGTTAATTGTTGCTAAAATATTAGGGTTAGAAGGATTTTGGGAGTACTGTATGGAATCAACAATAATATAAGGTTTTCGCAGATAGAAAAAGTCATCCTTTATGCTAAGCATAGCGAAGGGGTGGTTATAATCTGGCACATCATATTCCTGTCCATTAATTGCAAACTTCACATTACGCAATTGACTAACCTCCAACGCATTAGGCTTTGGGGGAATTATAAATGATTTTACACAGGCATAATTATTAGTATTTTTTCGTTCCTGTAACTGGAGTTCCCATTCCCCTGGCCCAATATCTGGGTGGTTAAAAACATCTCCAAATTGTTCATCCCAAAGAGCAACTTCATAAATTAAAGATTTAGGGTCTTCCTGCCCTAATATTTGTTCTTGACCTTTCATATAATATGTACCATCAGCTCTTCTCGCAGACCAGTAAAATGAATCTAAACTTACATACCCTTTATCAAACTCATTTTCAAGTTGTACCTTGACCTTTAAATTCGGATTGCAATAGGAGCGCTCTACTTGCTTAATGGAGAATTGCAAGCCTCTAGGATAAAACCTAACTCCACCAACCTTTAGGCCCACGGACTTAGAACCATTAAGCAGCGTTTTTACCACCCTAAACTGCAACCCTTTGCCCATCCATTCAAAAAATTTTGAACTGGGGTCGATTTTTTTTCCAACAATATCCTCGTAAGTTAAAACATAGCTCTTTTTTGGAGCAATTATTTGCTTGGCACTGACCTTAACCCAGTCCTCAGTATTCTCTAAAGCGACCTCTAGTTCTGGTTTTTCATTAGCCCAATTCATAAAAAAATCGTCGGTAATAAGTAGCAACTTACCTTCCTCTGCAGAGTAAGAACGATTCGAATCGGGGCAGGATAAATCCACCGGATCGTCAACATAAACCGTTGTGGTCATTACATACCCTTCACGTTTACCACCCCAATTGAAGTTATTACTACAAGGGTCAGAGGCCTCGGCTGAATAAATGTTTGCACCAACATTATTCAGTTCCATTTCGTACGAGAGATTATTATCGTTCAGAATTCCACCTGCCAATGTATATAATTTAAGTTTCGAGATTTTATTACTAGAATTAGCCTGCTCCTGAAGAACGATATTACTTTTAGAGCCGGTATTGATGTAATCCCTCGGAATCGGTATTGTTACATCTTTCGTCAAGGTAAAGGGTTGTCCATAATCATACAATGTAATACTGGCGCTCCTAAAGTATGGATTATCGCCACACTCACCCCATGAGGAAAACTGCTGCTTAACGGCTAAACAGTAAAGAGGCGGATGGTATTGCGCCCTTGAATTAAACCCAACTGCCAACAAAAGAATCAGCATCCAACAATTTAACAACCTCGTAATCATTTGCAGAAATATTTAACCATTAAACCTAACAAATAATCTTAGCAGCAGTAATAACTTAACAAGCCCTTAATCCTTTACACAACGAATAGATATTGCCCCTGAGCCACCAAATGCTTGACGCCTTATACTTTTATTCTGATAACTAAGCCTTCTACTTAAATTTGAATCTTCGCCATAATTTGTTGATGTCCAGATATCTGCAAACTCACCCGCATACATAAATGAATGAAAATCATAAAATCCTGCAGGTAAAAGTTTAAAACCATATAAGTCGCTCCCATTTCCATCGTTTGTAACAGCATAATCCTCCCAACCTGTAGTTGACTTCAAGAGCTTGCCAACCTCCTCGTTTTCGCCCCTATTCAAAAACATACCATCTAATTCTGCTTCAGGCATCCCTAAAAACCTTTCTAGGGTCTTCCATTCATCATCCGAGGGCACATGGTATCCACATGGACAAGGATTCTTACCATCAGTTCCATTAATAGCAGCATCTACATAATAATAATATCCATATATATTACTTTGACTACTAATTTCATAAAATTTATAATAACTATTTTTCATCTCATTACCATTCTGCCACCTTGTAGCTCTGAGATTCTCGCGTAACCAAGTTTGTGTGCCAATCTGTACAGTGGAATAGATGTTAAAATTATAGTCGTGAACCAGCGTGAGAGCTAGCGGCATAGCCTTTATGGAATCAACTTTTGAGGCAAGCCCAATACTATTGAATGCCTTTACGTAGAAACTGTAAACGGTTGAGTTCGCCATACCCTGCAGCTCAAGTTTACCAATACCGGGGTTAACTGTTATTGGTTGGGTAATGCCATTTACAGCAGGGGTAAAGGTAACCTCAACCTTGCTTAGCCCTGCAGGGTCTGTCCACGTTAGATTTACAAAACCATCGCCCGAGGCTTTGCTAAGGCTTTCCACTCCTGTAGAGTAGGTATAAAAACTTATCACATCACTTTCGGATGTGCCTGTAATACCGCCCCCACTATGACTCTCAGCAACTACCTTCCAGTAGTATTTTTTCCCAAATTCGAAAGGGAAAAAATAATATCCACTCTGATTTATTACCTCTGTACCACTTGGCTTTGCATACGTAATTGCGCTCCAAACTAAAGAATCGCTGCTTAGAAATATTTCATAATATATATCTTCTCCTTCTGCGTCGATGCTTTCCTCCCATTTAAATGTAATTTTCTCCGGAGCAACTACTGCTCCTTGGGCTGGTTCTAAAAGTTTAGGCTTTGAGGGTGGTCGGTTTTCATCATCCTTTTTACAATCCCAAATAATTACGGCTAAAAGCATTAGCGCTGATAGTAATCGAATAGTTTTCATATTTATAGTTTTATAATCAATCCTTAAACCCAGATAACTGTATTGTACGTGTAACCGATGAGGTAACTAGATTTTTCCCAGGTAGGGTATAGCTAAACTGCAACTCGTAAGCCCCATTTACCAAATCAGGAATATTATTCTCGTTTAAAAACTTAGCAACAGCGCTACTCGCATTTGCCATATTCAAAACACTATTTGCTAAAGAATTACGCAGTGCTACAAAGTCCCTGTCAATAAAGTACGATGCACGGTAGTTTATCGCTCCAAATGCTGAAACATAAGGACGGGAGTTACTCTGAACAACGCTCTCAGATAGTTGAACATCGGGAGTTCTAAGACCAAGCCTTACTACCTCTGCATTTACTGGAGGTGTAAGGCTAGTCATTTTAGCCTTTTCCAAAACCTCGGTATTGCCATACATTAGTGGGGAAACCTTGTTGTTGTACCAAGCAGTTCTACTGTAAACAGGTACAATTTTCACCATACTCTCGTCGGGTGCAATAGTGTTACTCTCCACAAAATCGAATACTTCTGGAGTAGCCGATGCATCCGAGATATTTGACCCTAAAATGTACACATGAGGATACTCCTGCCAAACAACTCCACCAGAGTTGGGAATGGCAGCCATCTTTTCCTTAAAGGTTGAGTAAGAACTTGTGCGGAAAAACAAATTGTACAATTCTTTTTCCTCTAGCACAGCAAGTGTTCCTTCGGCTTGCTGCTTGTTTACCTGAATGCTATCGGCAAGGTTTCTAGTGGTGCTTGTAATATTGCTCGAAATGCTAACCGTTGTTTTAGGCACATTTACAATGGTTAACTTATATATTTCATTTTTAGCAAAGGCAGTGGTTCCTAATGGGAAATTAATCTCCATACGGATCTCATTTCCAGCACTAAATGTTTTATAGCTAAAACTTGTTGTTTTGGCTTTGCCATCGGAGTCAACAAACCTAAGTAGTTGATCGTATCCCTGAGGCTTTTCTGTGGAAAACAGATACTCGTAGTTCTCGGTAATTAGCATATAACCCTCAGAGTACTCGCTGGAGTAAAAGTTATACTGATTCGAAACCGGGTAGCTATACTTAACATGCTCGGGCATAATAATTTTAGGTCGTTCACCGGAGGTAAACTCTGCGGATTTCTCCTCAAACACAGGTTTACCATCGCTACCTTTAACATCAATCCACTGTCCGTTCAACTTACGCTTAAAGCCAACCTTTGCATAAACCACCATTGCCTTTTTGCTTTCAAAAGGCTCAGTTGGATCAAGCATTATAATATTCCTTTGAGAGTTCAACTGGGCTTTACCTTCAATCTTTTGCTTTGTATCCTTATAAAAAACGGAGTACTCCTCAAGGGTAACCTTGTACCAGGCCTTGGCCCCGTCGTCCTCCTCGATCTCCATCTCGAGCTCCAGGGGAATGTTAAACAGCGCCTGGGGTGCTGCAAACACATTCACGTCCGTTTCGCCCGCGGCGGGAGTGAGCTGTGCAATTATTTCCTCACCGAACGGGCTACCTGTCATGATTTTACATTCCTCGCCAATTTCAAAATCGAAATTGCAGTGGCCGGAAATCAGTCCGCCCATAACCCGAAAATGCCCGCCAACTGCCCCCGTGAAATAGATGGGGTTTGGACCCGCCCCGGCAAGCAGTGCGCTTGTGGAGATATCCAGGATGCTGAACTTTCGGGTTTTACCGAATACTGTTGCCTTCATTCCAATATCGGCCTCAACCCAGGCCCAAGCCTGCCCTCGGGCATACCACCCACCAATACCCAGAGTAGTGCTGCTACCGGCGCAGTATGCATTCTCCCCATAGTTTTTCAGCATGAACTCAGCTCCCATACCCACACCTAACGAGGCGTAAAACGGACGTAATTCTGCATTAAAGTTTACACCGAGCGAAGACCCGAAAGCAATTCCATTCCCCGATGCCAAATTTTCGGTATTCCGGGTATTCAGCCTATTCTGCATTTGCGGGCTGAAATTCTGCAAAACTTTTGGAGGAGGGGGTGGAAGTTCAGGTATATTGTCACCGATCATAAAGTAGCCATCGGATCGTGCCAATCCGAGTATCTCGATTCCAAGCCTATTGGATGGGGTTCCGATATAGGTGTGCCAGCTGCCGGGAGAAAAGTATGCCGAGGCCCAGCCCATTCTGTCATTCGCTCCAACCCCCTTTATAAATCCGGCATTTAGGTATGTGTTTAAATCAGCTGAAAAGACTTTATTCGCGATATCGTAGTTAATATTCATTGATGCGGTGAGAAAACCAGTCTCTTTATTTTTGGGAACTTTTAAATCGCTTGTAGCCGAAAGCGATATGGTGCCACCGGCCTCTTCCAGCTTCTGCACATGGCTATTTATATTCCCGGCAAGCGTTCCCCATTTTTTGGGGTCATCCATAAATGCCGCATCGCCCCTAAGCTGGACGAAATTGAGCCCCCCGCTGTTGTTGAACTGCATTTCAAAGGCAACACTGGCATTAAATGCCGATGGTGATCCTTTTAATCCTAACTTTGTAGAAGCCATAAATCCCATTCCCTTCGTATTATCGGGTATATAGCTTATACCTGAGAGGGAATTCCCAAATTCAGTATGGAGTACGGGGTTCAAGGATTGCCGCATGCGGCGGTATAGCCCACCCCCAAAGCCGTAAAAGCAAAGTACAGGGGGAACAAAAATGCCCGACTCCGGGGAGGTTTCAAAATACACATCGGTTAAGAAGTAGCGGAATTCATCCTTTTTCCCGAAGACAGCAACTGCATCGAGGTTGAACTTGTTATCAAGTAAGGAGAGCTCCACATCGCCCCTAAACCCAGTGCCGTACAGCGTATCGCCATTTTTAAACTCAACACCGCCGTAAATACTATAGGCACCTGATTTAAAATTGACGCCCACCTTGTTGAGGTTAACCCTCTTAAACTTCCAATTGTCATAATCGCCGTAAAGCTGCAAGCCAGCCTCGCCGCCAAACATTTGGGACAAATTTACACCCGTCTGAAAGGAGAGACCGCTACCCGTAGCTGGACTATCAAATGTTTGAATGTTGGAGATTGTCAGGTCGAAACCTGCAAATTTTGGGGACTGATTTGCTCCTGTTACCCCAATTGCCCCGATAGTCAGGTTAGGTTTTTCCCGGCTAATTGATAAATTCTCAAAATGGATACCAGGAGCCGAAAATTTTTTGGAGGTATCGGCCTCATTAATCGGTGCATTTATGGTAATATCTCCGGATGCATTTAATGTGGGATAAAATTCAGAATCCCTTATCATCACCTCGATGGATGAGGTCTCATCCACCGTTAATGTGCTGTGAAAAACAGGAAAATCGAACTCTCCCGAAAAATTCACCTTAAAATCATACTCCTCGGTCGAAGAGTTGTAGGAAGCCGAATAGGGCAGCAACGAGTTTTTCCCCAATGGCGGAATATTTAAATCGCCCCCAAACCCCAAACCTTTAACCTCGTTTTTAAGCAGGCTTACCCTAAAATCTGTAAGGGAAATACCCCAATTGCTTCTGTTCAGCTGTTCCGATAGAATAATATTTTGGCCTTCGGCAAATCCTGAAAATCCATTCTCATCAATAATTACATCCTTCAATCGAAGTGTAACTCTATCCTTAAATGTATTCTGATTTTCCAAAGAATCGGCAGGGTTTGAAATAGAATCTGCTGGAGTTTGAATGCTATCCGCGCTTTGTTGATTTTTCTTTAAAAATGGGGGCAATGAAACTGATGCACTTGTAATTGCAATACCTCTCCATAGTTTTATATTATCGGCCTCAGATGTGAAATAGCCTTGAGGAAACTTAACTAATGCAGGAGTTTCAATATCATCCTGGTCGAGTATGGCCCCGTTAAGGGTAAAAATAATATCCTGTAGTCCTTTAAGGCAGAAGGAACGATCGAAGTTAAAGGAAACCGAGTAGGAATCAAAATTCTGAAAAGTACCCTCGAAGGAAACAACAATGGGTTCGGAGGTTGGTTTACCGCTAGCGTTAACCGGTACTATTTTATCGGATGTGATCACCAGCGATAGTTTTGCTGTAAACGATTCGATACCCTCGCACCCAAAATTTGCCTTTGTTCCATTGTTGAATATAATTGCAACTTTATTTCCAAGCTTTCTAAGAACAGGTGCAACCAGCTGAAGCGAACCATTGGTTCCAAGCCCTTTTTGCCCCTCAATGTCAGATATCCCTTCAAAAACAACTGGCTGTCCATCCTCCTTGAATTTGAATGCACAGGTGGCGTAAATCTGCGATCGTTGGGTATCCTTATTGTAGAGTATTTTTTGAATGATAAGCTCATAGTCCCCCTTTTTTATACCAACGGGTAGGGTAACCTCTCCATTCCCAAATAAATCAGCCAGGGATTCGATATATGCACCCGCACGTTCCACTGCCTCCATGGCGGTGAAAGCGGCATTGATTTTGTCTTCATTTTTCTGCTGCTGGCTAGCTACCTGTGAGAGAATTTCGTTAGCAGAAGAATCGCTAGTCTGGGAAATGCCCCTAAACGAAAAACAAACAAACAGAGTTAAAGTAAACGATAAACGGAAAAATGTTCGCATTAGAGAATATATTAAGTGGACTCTTATTAAAAAGTGCTATATTTTATGATATAATTGGGATTGCTGGCAAACCATTGCCTAACTTTAGCCAGGTGTTTTTCATAGTCAGCGTTGGATAAATTTAAGCTTTCATCCAAAACCGGCATACCCTCAATAATGGGGCTAAGGATATCCATAATCCTAAACCCGCAATGAATGGATTCCGAAACATCAGGGTTCAATGAATGGCAGAGTTTTTCCTCGCCATTAAGAATAGAAATGCAAAAATCGATACTTTCTTTTTGTCTAATATACACTAAGTCAGGTACCACATAATCAACCACATTATCGTTTATGGGCAGGTTCCTAACCTTATTCATGCAGTATGATATATTCTCCGGATTACCCATTCGGGCTAGGGCAAGTGACAGGTACCATTTTTGCTTCTCATTGGTGCCGGGATCAATGAATTTTTGGTAGAGAATATTTTTACCAGTACCCAGGAAACCGGCCAGCAATACAAACTCCTTATAGTGGGCAATCCGCTGGCTGGTGAGTTTTGCCTGTAGTAAATCCAGCGCTTGAGTGTCAAAATCTGCCCGGTTGAACTCTTTAAGGAAGCTAACATTTTGATATACCACGCCATTGTCGTTGTCAAAACAACCCTTTAGAAGGATATTAACCGCATTACCCCTACCCTCATTTCTGACAATAGCATTTTTATAGGTTAAATAATATGCCTTTTGACGAACCAGGGCTACAGAATCGTTGTAGAATGGGGATATTTCGTTAGTCAGGTTTTCTGAGGTATAGCCGGCAACAATTTCTTGCTCCTTTTTGTAATCGGCCATGCCCGTTCTGGAAAATTCCCTCAAGTAGTCAGCAGCTTCGCCGGCATTTATAAATAAAGAGAATAAAAGGACGATGATGGTGAAAGATGGTCTCATCGCAAAAATTTTAGTGAGCTATTGGCAAAAGTATTACCTCGAATCCGCATCAAAGAATGTTAAAAAAAACGGAGAGCCCCGTAAAAAAAGAGTTTTAGGGCTTGCCCGATAAAATATTTCACTTATTTAGGTAAAAAATTCAATCCCATTTTCAAAGCTAGCTATTCTACTTCAAATATCAATTCATTTGGCGGAATAAATTTTGCAGATTCACTTATCGGGAACGTCTCTGTTTACAAAACAATCGATCAAATGCTTGGTAATCGCGATGTTAAGGCGCTATACACTTATAGTGATCTTTTTTGTTAGTAATTTTTACTGACGCTTTGCGGCAAAGAATGTGCGGAGGACATCACCGAACGCCTGAGAAGAGAGTTTCGCCATGTGAAAGTTGTTCAGCCGATACCCTGTTAAGAATGCAAAAAGAGCTGGCAACGGAAAAAGAAACCATTGTTTCTGAAACCAATATCGAACACGATTTCAATACCAACCTGCCAATGAACAGGCTGATGATTAACCTGTTGGTGCAGACAGGGCAGTTGTCCCCTCAAAATGGATAAAACAAGGCAGGAGCTATGTATTGAAATTCTTCACTACAAAAATATCACCTGGTATTTGAGTAAAGCTGATTAACCGATTGAGCAACAAGGGGGAAGCTATGCCCTTGAGCAAAACTTAATTGGCTGATTATCTGTGCTTTAAATACAGAAGAAAAAATTGCTTGTGGTTATGAATCGGGTGGGATGAGAAGTAAGCATTGCCGCGGTTGCAGATTCACAATTTTTTGGGAAAAGATACGTAACCGTCGATAAAAACGAATAAAATTCCTCGAAATAGACCTAAAAATCGAATTTGTTAAACCAATTTTTTCACTTGCGGATTTTAGGGTATTGATGACGCAGAATCCGTATTTTTTTTACCTTTAACATGGGTTTACACTGGGGGATAGCTACATTGGCTGTAACACCTCTAAAATTTACCTGCTAGAGCCGAGCTGCCCGTCTGGCAAAGTTTGATTCATGTCAGCTCGCCAGGTAAGTTTCTAAAAAAATAATGCTACCTTTACCTCGTTAGCTAGGGTTGCATGCCCCATAACTTTGAACATGTAACACCTGCTTACTTTGCCAGAAGGGGTAGGAGTTCTTGCGTTAGCGGAATAGAAATGGTTTTGACACACCAGAGAAGTTATGAGACGAATTGATTTACCTCTGTGCCAATAAAGTATAGTGTTGCAGCAAAAGTATTGAGAGACGTTTTTTATGGTTGGGGTATAATGGCTGAAATTTAAAAATAGGTTAAATAGCGATATATGTATAAAAAATTTTTTGTAGCCTTTTTAGTGCATTTGCTTTTTGCCAGCGGTGCGGTTTACTCGCAGAAAAATGGGGTGGAGCTGCTTTGTAGCCCACGTAAGGATTCGGTGCTGCTGCGCTGGGCACCTACAAACCAAAAGGTTTGGAAGGTTGGCAACCAGTACGGTTACACGGTGCTGCGCTACACTATTCTGCGCGATGAAGAAATTCCCAAGAAGGTTGAGGTGGTTCAGCTTAACAGCGAACCCTTAAAACCACGTCCGCTAACCGAGTGGGAACCCCTTGCCGACGACAAGTATGTGGGCATTGCTGGCGAGTGCATCTTTAACGACGAGTATAAGGGTGTTAGCACAGGTGGAAACCCATTTATTGTCATGAAAAAATACAAGAACGAGACGCATAGGTTTAGCTTTGCCCTTTACGCTGCCGACCTGTCCGTTATGGCGGCTAGGCTTTCGGGGCTGTACCTTGCCGATAAAACGGCAAAACCCAACGAGAAGTATCTCTACAAGGTTTTTATTCCCGTACCCGATTCAATTATGCAGGTCGATACCGCATCGGCCTTTACGGGCATATCCGAGTACCAACCTCTACCAAAACCTTTCGATTTCAAAGCTGAATGGGCCGATAAAGTTGTTACGCTATCGTGGAATTTTAAGTACCTGCAACATATCTACAACAGCTACATTGTGGAGCGCTCCGAAGATAAGGGAAACACCTATAGGCCAATTCGCGAGGGAGGTATTGTTCCTGTGGCCGAGGAGGGTGTAACGCCAGAACTACTCTACGTAAGCGACACACTACAGAGTAACAATTTGGTTTACTACTACAGGGTAAGGGGTATTAGCGCTTTTGGCGAGCTTGGCCCTCCTTCTGATTCGCTCTTTGGTAAGGGTACATTGCCTATTACCGTTGCCCCGGTAATTGTTGAGAATTCGGTTATCGATAATAATAAGGTTAAGTTAACTTGGACTTACCCCGAGGAGATGAACAGCTACATATCGGGCTTTAGGGTGTACAGCTCATCAAAACCAAAAGGTCGTAAAACCAGAATATACGAGAGTAAACAGGCAACCGAAAGGTCGTTTGTGGATTCCACCCCCGATATTACCAACTACTACCTGATATCGGTATTTAACCCAACCAGGGAGAAGTTCTCAAGCAACACCACATACGCCGAACTGGTAGATAGTTTTCCTCCTGCTCCCCCGCAAAAACTGGCAGGCTTTGTAGATAGTGTTGGTCGTGTTACTGTACGTTGGAACCGCAATACCGATAAGGATTTGGAGGGTTACCGGGTGTACTCATCCAACAATCCTAACTTTGAGTTTTTACTGGAGACTCCGGGTGTAATTCCCGATACGGTTTTTACCGATTCCATCAGCATCAAAACACTCACACGTAATATTTACTACAAAGTACGTGCTATTGATGTAAGGCAGAACCAATCGGATTTTTCCGAGATGCTAACCCTTGCTCGTCCCGATGTTATTCCTCCGGTATCGCCTGTTATTAAAAGTATTGCGGAGCAGGATGGAAGCATTGTGCTAAGCTGGGCCAACAGCTCCAGCGACGATTTGGCCTACCATAGGCTCTACCGCAGGGAGAAGAGCGACTCGCTATTTACCCTTTTGGCTAAACTCGCCCGTACCAACGATAAGTTTACAACCTACACCGATAATCATGTTGAGAATGGCAAGGAGTATATCTATTACCTAAAGGCCGAGGATAGCGGAGGCTTAATGTCGAAGCCAACCAAAACGGTGAGCTGCAAAACTCCCGGTGTTAAGGAGAGCATAGTGCTTAAGAGTAGCGGGCAAACCGGCCTTGTAAAGTTAACATGGACTGTAAAATCCAACAAAAAGGTGGCCAGGGTAATTATCTACCGCAGCGTGAATGGTTCACCAATGCAACTCTACGGTAATTCTACAACCGATAGCTATTTCGATAATAAGTTAAGTCCCGAGAAAACTTACGAATACTGCATTAAGGTTATTTATACCGACGATAGTTCATCGGAGTTGAGCAATACCGTTAAAGTTAAAATGTAAAAGGTGATGTTTTTTAGTAGAAAAAATAGGCAACGTTTATTTAAAATTCTAGGATTTATTCTCGTTTTGGGAAACTCGGCCGGGCATGCCCAGGATATCGAGAGTGTAATTAAAGCACCAATGTTAACCAACAACGGGGGGCTATCGTTCAGCCAAATTGGAAGCTATATTCCAGGCGATACTCTGAATAGGATAAATCCGTACAGCTACTATATCTCGGGGAATATGAATTTCAGCCTGTTCAGCGTGGTGAATGTTCCCATGTCGTTTGCCTACACCAATAACCAGCTAAACACCGAGGCTACGTTACCCTTTAATCGTTTCTCCATTGCCCCTTCGTATAAGTGGATTACATTGTATGCTGGCTACGCAAGTATGACATTTTCGCCTTACACATTGGTTGGACACGAAACGTTTGGGGGTGGTGTAGAGCTCAAGTTCGATAATGGTTTTAAGTTTAGCGCCATATACGGTCGGTTGCAGAAGGAGGTGAGACCCGATTCCGCCATAAACTCCGCCGCCTTTAGGCGAATGGGGGGTGGTTTTAAGGTGGAATATAGCCATGAGAAAGTCGATGTTGCCCTAAATATCTACAAAGCAAAGGATGTGAATAACAACGATTTCTACACCAGTACCATTGATAGCACTTTAACACCTAAGGATAATATTTCGGGTAGCTTATACCTAAACATGAAAATGATTAACAACTTTCAGTTGAATATGGAGTATGCCATAAGTGCAATTAATGCCGATATCAGCAGGAGCGATAGCGTTGATAGGAGTTTTAAGGATAACTTCCTGGAGAGCAATGGCGACCTGTCGGTTCATCATGCACTTAAAGCGGGTATTTCGCAAACATCAGCAATTGGCACTGTGGGTGCGACATACGAGAGGATTAGCCCAAACTATACCACGCTGAGTGCTTACTACTTTTTAAACGATTTTGAGAATATAACGGTAAACTACTCCACAACAATCAGAAAGATTGTGAATATTGCCATAGATGCCGGTTATCAGCATGACAACTTGTCGAAACAAAAGGTTAATGCCAACAATCGATTTATCTTTTCTGGCAATGTTTCGGCCTCAATCACAAAGCGTTTAAGTGTTGGTGCCTCCTACTCCAATTTAAAATCATACGTGCATATCCGGGATATATATAATGATTTGACCAATACAAATCCTTACCAGAACATCGATACGTTGAGTTTTACACAGCTGAACCTGACAACGTCCGGTAATGCAAGTTACACCCTGAGGAGTACAGATGAAAATAGGCAAAATATTATCGTTTCTTTCACCTACCAGGATGCGTCAGAGCAGCAGAATAGAACCGAAAAGTATTCCGGTAGTAAAATTTACAACGCTGTGATGTCGTACCAGTTCAGCCAAATCCCTCAAAAGTTCAATGCCTCAACTTCCGTCAACTATAATCACAACAACCTGCCCAATGGTTTTATGGGTGTGCTCAGCTATAATCTTTCCCTGCAAAAAACTTTTATCGAAAAGTTAAAGTTGGCCATTATAGGAACTTATAGCCGTTCGTTTAACGACTCATTGAATCTGGCCAATGTTGTAAATATAAGATTTTCGGCAGGTTATACCATTCAAAAACGACACAACCTAAACCTCAGCATTGCTCATGTGTCGAGCCAAAATAAGTTGAGGGATAACACCCAGTACACCGCAAATATGTCCTACAGCTATATGTTCGATTTCAACCTGAGGAGAAAGGATAAGAAGCTAAATTTTGAGGGGAATTTCTAGGTTTTTTTGGCTATACCTCAACGGCAATTTTTGATCTTTCTCCTATAGGAGTCATTTTTAATGTAGGCAAGTTCGTGGGTTTAAATCCTGATAGGTTTGTTAATCCCAAATCCTAAATTTTTAGGTAATAGATATTTTCATTTTCTCCAGTAGTTTTTTTGTTGGTTTATTAATTTCGACAATAACCGATTCATTAGGTTCAAATTTTATTTTCCTTACCGACTTAATACCAGATTGCATTCATAGGTACAAAATTATATTTAACCACAAAGGCCACAAAGAAAGCATAGAGAGCACAAAGTCGCTACGTAACCTTGTTTCAGTAAAATTGGATTAAGTATGCAATAGTAAAACAAAAGTCACTTATTTACGTTAATTTTTTTACCACAAAGGTCGCCAAGATACTACACAAAGTTCACAAAGTGCCATTTAATATTACTCCTCGAATCCGCATCAAAGAATGTTAAAAAAAACGGAGAGCCCCGTAAAAAAGAGTTTTAGGGCTTGCCCGATAAAATATTTCACTTATTTAGGTAAAAAATTCAACCCCATGTTCAAAGCTAGCTATTCTACTTCAAATATCAATTCATTTGGCGGAACAAATTTTGCAGATTCACTTATCGGGAACGCCTCGGTTTACAAAACAATCGATCAAATGCTTGGTAATCGCGATGTTAAGGCGCTATACACTTATAGTGATCTTTTTCGTTAGTAATTTTTACTGACGCTTTGCGGCAAAGAATGTGCGGAAGACATCACCGAACGCCTGAGAAGAGAGTTTCGCCATGTGAAAGTTGTTCAGCCGATACCCTGTTAAGAATGCAAAAAGAGCTGGCAACGGAAAAAGAAACCATTGTTTCTGAAACCAATATCGAACACGATTTCAATACCAACCTGCCAATGAACAGGCTGATGATTAACCTGTTGGTGCAGACAGGGCAGTTGTCCCCTCAAAATGGATAAAACAAGGCAGGAGTTATGTATTAAAATTTTCACTACAAAAAATATCACCTGGTATTTGAGTAAACCTGATTAACCGATTGAGCAACAAGGGGGAAGCTATGCCCTTGAGTAAAACTTAATTAGTTGATTATCTGTGTTTTAAATACAGAAGAAAAAATCGCTTGTGGTTATGAATCGGGTGGGATGAGAAGTAAGCATTGCTGCGGTTGCAGATTCACAATTTTTGGGGAAAAGAGACGTAACCGTCGATAAAAACGAATAAAATTCCTCGAAATAGACCTAAAAATCGAAATTTTTTAAACCAATTTTTTTACTTGCGCATTTTAGGTTAATAATGCTTCGAGTAGAAATGAACTTGAAGGCTATGAAATTTCAACAAATTTCACCTACTTAGCAGGTCTTTAAAAAACGGGAAAAATGATATGGCAATTCGTGCTCGATAAGCTAAAATCGGGTC